>OLPH01001694.1_pt1 | contig 20688 bp, 20 predicted proteins | sample 1672951 | NCBI WGS metagenome assembly OLPH01 (sample SAMEA3136740, study PRJEB25190) | human gut metagenome | reverse complement strand
TTACTTTTGGCCGGTTTCCCCGTACCCGGTGTATAGGGTACTTTCTTCCTGTGGACTACCCAATGGGGTAGATCCTTTAACTCATTTGGTATATTTGAATACTTTTGCATTTTTTAATCTCCTATGATATAATATGAATAGCCCTTAAAACTCTTTGCTGGAGCTTGAAAGGCTATCCGAGCCGGTGCGTATTGGCGTGCGTCCGGCTCTATTTTTTTGTAAAAAATCAAGTTTGACCCGTTGTTTGGCCGCCATATATTCCATGGTGCTTAGATGCCGGTTGTTACGCCCAAAGCGGTAATATGTCTTACTTTTCTTTGTCATAGGCTCAACACCCACATTCCCCAGCCTACCAGCTTATGGATTATAAAAAGCAGCCATACGACCAGCAGCGCGTCAAATGCCCCATGAAGCAGCTTACTGCCATAATAGTAAAGTGTTCCGGCGATTAATTCCGTCATGTTCATACCTCCAATTTCTTCTCAAAATACCGGCGGTTGACCCGCCCCTGTACGGTGAGTTTGTCCATTGCCCTTAATTCCTTATTCCAGCCCCGGATCAGCTTGTAGGCCATACTTAGCTTTACGCCTAACCGGTCGGCGACCTCTTGGGCCGTCATTAGATCCGTATCGATCATGTTTACGCCTCTCTTTCTTTTCGACCCGATACAGCCTCCCTTTTTGAACCACATACCAGGCATGCGCGGGTCTCCCCGTTTCCTGGCTGATTGCCCGGTTTAACCAGGCAGCCAGCCTTTTCGCATGTTCCTTGCTTGCAAAATCTAATAACATTTTTTGCCCCCTTTCCCGTTGACCTTTGGCGCGGTCGGGTTCAGTTTGTACTTTGCTGGAGTTGGCTATCCGAGCCGGTTCTTTTGATAATTTCCGTTACATCCACGCCTAACCCCTGCGCGATCCGTCCGATCGTTTTCAGTGTGAAACGTGGGTTTTTGCCTCGCAGTGATTGCGCGGTAATGCCGGAAGCTTGGGCTAAAGCCGCCCAGGTCATGCACTTGCGCGCCATGATCAATTGCATTTTTTCCACGTCTATCACGATTAATTGCATTTTTTCACCCCCTTTTTACTATTTTCCGATTATATCGGATTTATTAAATTATATTACGATATTTTCATTAAGTCAATAGAATTTTACTATTATATCGTAAAATATTGTGCTTTTCTCATTTTAGGTATATAATAATCATCAAATAAGATTAAATGGGGGCTGTTATGAAACTTTCTGACAGATTAAAAGAATTAAGAAAAAGGGCGGGGCTGTCTCAAACAGAAATAGCGCGCAAAATAGGTGTCCCTATTTCCACTTATAACAGTTATGAGACGAAAGGCACGTTTCCGCCCCCTTCAAGACTTGCAAAAATTGCGCAGGTTTTGAATTGCACTATACCTGATCTGATGGGTTATCCCGACGAACTATTAAATGATCCATTATCTGCAGCCTTAAAATTGATACAAAACGCCGGTCTTTTGGTGGAAAGAGAAGGAGATAACATTGTTTTAAAATATATTGATGCAAACGGTGAAAGCGACAACGAATATACTATAACTACCACAAAAGCGCCCTTATTAGACGCTTATGTTGCTACTTTTAGAAGAGTGGAGCCAATCTATTCGGCTCGCAAGCGCGCCTTACATGAAGAAATGCAAAAAAACTTTGTCCAAAATTTATTATTTTACCTGTTAGCAAAACAATCTTCCCCCACCCCCACTAAAAAATGACCGCCGCCATGCGCCAACATGACAACGGCCAACATATAAAACTATCCAGCAAAGAGGAAAGACACCCACACGGGCGCGCCAGGATTGCTTCTCAGCGCGTTTTGTGACAGGGCCTATACAAAGTATCAGGCTCCTTCCTTGTGGCTGTCAGAAAGGGTTTTTATTATGCCAGTAAAGAGTTACAAAGACAAAAACGGACGGGTCCGGTACTATGCAGCCTTTTATTACACGGATCACACCGGGGTCCGAAAAAAGAAGAAAAAAGAAGGGTTTACCAGGGCTTCGGCGGCGAAACAATTCGAGGCGGACTTTTTAGAACAGGTCACCGGATCCAGTGAAATGACGTTCCGGAACCTTTGCGAAGTGTACCTGAAAGACTGCAAGGCCAGGTTAAAAGCAACCACTTACCGGGGCAAAGTATATATGTTCCAGGATAAAATTATACCAGCCTTTGACCGGCAGCCCATTACCCGGGTCACTCCGGCCATGGTACGATCTTGGCAAAACTCCATTATCCAGCATCCACAAGGCTATTCCCCTACCTACCAACGGATCATAAACAACCAAATGACGGCCGTGTTTAACTATGCGGTCAAGTACTACGGGCTGAAACGCAACCCGGTTCGGGTTGCCGGAACGATCGGTAAAAAACTGTCCGGGCGCTTGGACTTTTGGACGCTGGAAGAATACAACCGGTTCATCCAAACGATACCCCCCACTGATCCGGCGCATATGGCCTTTGAATTGCTCTTTTTCTCCGGCATCCGGGAAGGCGAGCTCTTGGGTCTTTGTGTGAACGACTTCGACCCGGAGGCGGGGGCGCTATCCATTACAAAAACATTTGCCCGGCAGGACGGGCAGGACCTTATCTTGCCCCCAAAAACACCCAAAAGCAAGCGTATAGTCACCTTACCGCGCGCCGTATGTGACCACATGGCCGCCTATATCCCCCAACTGTACGCCCCGGAAGATAACCCCAGAATGTTTTTTATGCTGAGTAAGTCGCTCCTGGGACGGAAATTGAAAGCTGCTGCTTCGGCGGCGGGTATCAAACCGATTCGGATACATGACTTACGGCATTCACATGCCAGCCTCTTAATTGAACTTGGCTTTTCTCCTCTGGTAATTAGTGAACGGCTTGGCCATGAAAAAATAGAGACTACCTTACAGATTTATTCTCATTTATACCCTAATAAAGCCTCTGAAGTAGCCGCCAAATTAGACAACTTTTTAAAATAGTACGATTTTAGTACGATACGAAAATAAAAACCGTGCAAACCCACTCATATAGGGCTTACACGGTTATTTTTTACTTATTCCCACTCAATCGTTCCCGTAGGTTTGGGTGTGAAGTCATACAACACCCTGTTTACCCCTGCCACTTCGTGGGTAATGCGTTCCGTCAGATGCTGCATCAGCGCAAACGGAATATTTTCCACCGTAGCGCTCATGGCATCTTTCGTATTGACAGCGCGGATGATCACCGGGTACTCAAAGCTGCGTTTGCCGTCTTTGATGCCGGTAGAACGAAAGTCTGGCACCACGGTAAAATATTGCCAGACCTTGCCCTGTAGTCCGTTTTTCGCAAATTCTTCCCGCAAAATCGCATCGGACTCGCGTACAGCTTCCAATCTCTCCCTGGTAATGGCGCCGGTACAGCGCACACCTAAGCCGGGTCCGGGGAACGGTTGACGGTTGACCATAGAATCCGGCAACCCCAACGCAGTGCCGACGATTCGCACTTCATCCTTAAACAAAATGCGGACAGGCTCGACCAGTTCAAACTGTAAATCTTCAGGCAGGCCACCTGCATTATGATGGGCTTTTATGCCCCCTTCACTTTCCAGGATATCCGGCCAGATCGTCCCCTGGGCCAGAAAACGCACACCGTCCAGTTTTCTGGCTTCTTCGGCAAATACTTCAATAAATTCTCCACCGATGATCTTTCTTTTGGTTTCGGGATCCGCTACACCAGCCAATTTCCCTAAAAAGCGTTCCGTCGCATCTACATACACCAGATTCGCATGCAATTGTTGCCGGAATACTTCCACCACCTGTTCCGGTTCGCCTTTACGCAAGAGGCCATGGTTGACATGTACACACACCAGTTGTTTGCCAATCGCCCGGATCAACAACGCGGCGACCACAGAGGAGTCCACTCCGCCGGATAACGCCAATAATACCTTATCTGCACCAATCTGTTCCTTTAATTTTTTTACCTGCTTTTCAATAAATGCTTCTGCCTGCGCAGGAGTTGCAATACGCTCCATCGAATCAGGTCTTCTGATTTCTTCCATAGTCCCTCCACTGCTTTCGCTTACTAAGATTTAAAGTTTTGCATTCTATGTTCCTATTTTATTGCATTTGTTACAACTGTGCAAGAAAAATCCCCGCTCACACCGGATGAACGGGGAAAACTTCTTTACTTTTTTTCAATTTATTGCCTTGTTCTGCTCTCTCCGGCAGATTATCATAAATCTTTTTCCCCGTGGGACTCGCCTTAGGATAGTTCAAAAAGCGATTCAGGGCCAGCCTGAGTTCATCCCCCGTCACATGTTCCAGAAGATCAGCCTGCTCATGCACCGTATTCTCGGGCATGCCCAACACACTGCAAAGAAAATATTCCCAAAGACGATGATCTGACAAAAGACGTTTCGCCTGTTCTGCGCCGTCTTCTGTCAGAAAAATATGCGCGCCGTCCATCGCAACCTGGCCTTCCCCCTGCAATTTACCGATCATTTCAGTCACAGAGGGTTTACTCACGCTTAAAAAATCTGCAATTTTTTTGTTCGTCGTATAGCCTTTTTCCACAGATAAACGATAGATCGTCTGGAGATAATCCTGTCTGGAAGAATTCAAGTCATCACATCCCATACTCCTTTTGCAGAATATCATATCGTTCCCGCCCGGCATCTGTCAATACATACCGGGCTTTCTGACGCAGTTCTTACAGACACTGTGCCGCTTCCATACCACCGAATTGATCACAAAATTTGCATCGCAGACTTTGTATTACCGACTCTGTATTGCAGATTCTGTGAAATCGTTTACCGTATCTGTTTCTTGCGCCATCCTCTTTCTATTTTATTATCTTGCGTGTTTCCTCCTTTTTCTTTCGTACTGCAAACATCAATTTCCCGCAGTATCTCATTCAGCACGATTCTGGGCTTAACAGGTGCGAATAACCATCCGATAAGATAATAAAAGCAGAACTTAATCACTTCCACAGCAACCACCAGGCCTTTCTAAAATTTTCTTTCTCATGTATCTGTCTTTTGTGTAAGTAAAGCATAACATTGCCCATAGATGGATTTTGTCCCTATGAGCGTAGATCTCTGGGAATGTTACTATTTTCGCCCGATTCACTAAACCCGTTTTGTCTAACTCTAAAAAAATTAAAATATGATGTATTGGCTCCATATAGTATTTAAGTATTATGAAACAGTACCAATAAAAAAGCACCTACTGTTGTAGATGCTAATAACCATTTGGTTTTCAGATTAACTCTGAAATATCTATTTTTTCCCCTTTTTCAATTTTTTGCGCCAGCTCGTTTCCTGGGAAATATTGTGCATATTTTTGATTTCCGTTCTTTTTACTTATAAGCAACGGTGGTAAACCGCCAAAAATCCTTTCCCCGTCTTTTCTGACAGCGGCAAACACATACGCGTCCCCGATATCGTGACAAAAATCAGCCAGTTTAAGTTTTTCCCCACAATGCGTTTTTGCTATGTTTATAGCTTCTTCCAGTGTAATCATTTATCCTCCATAACGAGTTCGCAGCATTTTTTTAATACCCTATCTTTGAATTTAAGATTGTCAAGCCTCATTACGCTTGTATGTTCCTCTTCGGCTTTATCAAAGAATATCTCAACACTTTCCCCAACCCGGCCTGTTTGCGGATCAACATAAACATAGCCACCGTCAACATACTCAACAACAAACACATGACCATATTCCAAATCCGGCCAATTTACAGAGACTGCACCCCTTGAGCCATCTCCCCAATTCTTCAAAAGTGTCTGAACTCCTATCTTTCCATTACCGGGCAAATCGTACATTGTTTTGCCACCAATAAAAGCAGCCCCAATATCATTTGCAATTTCATCATCTTTCCATTCTCCCGAAAGATTCTGTGCGCAAGCATTTTTCCCTTTCCTTTGCATTTCGTAAGCGATAACAGAACGTTGGCAATTAATATCGCCACCCCCATCGTTTCTATGGTTTATGTTGGCATAATACGCGCATTCTTCAATGGTTCTTTGTTTTGGAATATCAGGCCACTGTTCGTATGTTTCAGGTAAGTTTTTTATCATCTTTTGATATGCCAATTTTTTCTTTGCTTCTTTGATTATATCACGATTCTTAAATCCATCGTCAATTCCCAAAACAGAAATCCGGCTTTTCATATACCGGTTTCCATATCCCCGGGCAACGGATTGCCAGTTACCGCCTTTTTTATACTGAATCTCCCCCATTACCCCAAGGATATTCTGCCGGGCCGTTTTAGATTGCTTATCCAGCCATTCCTTGCCGCCTTTATCAATTCTTTCTTTTGGCGTTTCGCTCTTAAGCTTTAAAGAGCCGCTCATTAGCGGCCGTAAATAACACATACAATGCGGGTGAGCCGGAAGCTCCGGCACCTTGCCTTTGGGGAATACCCCCGCCCCCATACCGTATAAGTCAGCTCCAGCGTATAAGTCGCATATATCTGTTACCGGGTGACTTTGTGACATTCTCCACTGATACGCCACACAATCCGGGTCATTATCCCACTGGGCGGTCACGCCGTCATGGTAGGCTCGAGCAAGTTCCGTGCGAGCAATCCGTTCCGCAAAGTACCGGGTACGCTCCTGCGTAGCAACATATATCGCATTTGTCAAGCCGCTTTTGATTGCTGCTTAATATAGCGTCCGTAATTTGATTATCTTTACATTCCACTATGGTTCTATTCAATCTTGATCACCCGTGCCAGCAATACTGCTAATGCGTCTTTGCTTTACATTCCAGTATGGTTCTATTAAATCCACGAACACTGGGTACAGGTCCGCAGCTACGAACACCTTTACATTCCAGTATGGTTCTATTAAATCACTCCTACACCTTTTACTCTGGCACCGTTAATATGCTTTACATTCCAGTATGGTTCTATTAAATCCGAAAAGAAAATAAAACTTACATTAGAAATTCCAAGGGGGATGTTGATTGGGGTTATATCAACGACCTAACGGCAGATGACGGCACCGTTATAAAAGGTGCACCAATCAGAATGCAGATAGGTTTTCAGGTTGGAAAAGATATCGCTGGAGCTGGCTATACACATATAACTAACCGGCACCCCAATACAGTTAAAGGATACGGATCTGTAGAAAAAGCTGTTTATAAAATTTTACAAGAGCATGCTTATGTTGTGGCGGAAACGACTAAGAGCGGAGAAAGATTAAAATTTTTTACGGATAAAGGAGCTGAAAAAAGCGAAGTATTAGTGCTTGATTTATGCCACGATGACGGGGATTATTATACTGTAATAAGTATTTTACCTCAGACGAAGAAGCAAGTTATTAGGGCAAAAGAAAAAGCATTATCTTTTAATGGGAGCGGAACCCCATTGGCCGCCACCGGCGACGGTGCGTTGTACACTCCTTCAGGCAGTATAGCCGGAACCCAAGGAGATTTGGTCGCTCGCAAAGATAATGCTTATTCTGATATTAGTCTATCAGAAGCTGAAGAAGCCGTCAAGACCCTCACTTATACCCTTGAACAGCGCCAAAACGGGAAGACCGTTCACGGTGCTACCTCTTTTGAAGAAACCGGTCGCCGGGTCGTCTCATTGTTTGAGTCTGCCGATGAGTCCACTTTCCCGCATGAGCTAGGGCATATCTTTGTCGCGGATTTAAAAGAACTGGCGGAAATGCCGAACGCGCCGGAGCAGATTGTTAAAGACCTTTACATTCCAGTATGGTTCTATTAAATCCAATCACGTGAACGCTTGAGACGACAACCAACACAACTTTACATTCCAGTATGGTTCTATTAAATCTGCCAACACTCACCTTCTGTCTGCATGAATATATCACTTTACATTCCAGTATGGTTCTATTAAATCAAGTCGACGTCTGACGCGCGGTATTTGCCAGTCCGCTTTACATTCCAGTATGGTTCTATTAAATCTCCTTATGCTCGTGCGTAATCAAGCCACCGATAACGCCTTTACATTCCAGTATGGTTCTATTAAATCCGGGGCATCAAAAGCCCCGCTCGCTGTTTTAACCAACTTTACATTCCAGTATGGTTCTATTAAATCTCGGCTGCCAGATTGTAAGTAAAAATAACATGATTGTGCTTTACATTCCAGTATGGTTCTATTAAATCGTTGAAATTGGACCTCTAACACGCCCTTGTTGCGATCTTTACATTCCAGTATGGTTCTATTAAATCCAGACTATTTATTGTTTGATTTGAGCCCGAATGTCTTTACATTCCAGTATGGTTCTATTAAATCTAGCCGAAGCCTGTCGCAACGGTTCTCGTGATTCGCTTTACATTCCAGTATGGTTCTATTAAATCATGTTTGAATTAGTAATTTTAACAAAGCGATTATGGCTTTACATTCCAGTATGGTTCTATTAAATCCCGCATCTGTGCTCTGACAATCTGCATGTCTTTCTGCTTTACATTCCAGTATGGTTCTATTAAATCTACGGTATCCGCTACGCCTTAGAAGCGGTCATTGCTTTACATTCCAGTATGGTTCTATTAAATCCTTTAAAGGATCTGTGTAATCTGGAAATGATATCTGCTTTACATTCCAGTATGGTTCTATTAAATCTGATGACGCAAGGATAGCAGCAGAGATTCAGATTGCTTTACATTCCAGTATGGTTCTATTAAATCCTACAGATTCAAGCGACATTTGCGTAGTGGTAAACCCTTTACATTCCAGTATGGTTCTATTAAATCTTGCGAAGCGCAATCTCAAAGGTTCGTTTCGTCAACCTTTACATTCCAGTATGGTTCTATTAAATCTACCAGCCCATCATTACCTACGATCTGGAAGGGTACTTTACATTCCAGTATGGTTCTATTAAATCCGTCAAACTCTTCGTATTTTTGCCTGGCTAAATATCTTTACATTCCAGTATGGTTCTATTAAATCCTGCCGACGGCTTCGTCAATAGCGTTAGTAATTTTATCTTTACATTCCAGTATGGTTCTATTAAATCGATTTCTTCCCGACAACACAAACCCTACAACATAGGCCTTTACATTCCAGTATGGTTCTATTAAATCCGGTAGCCGACGTCTGAGGAACCGGGGTAACATGAACTTTACATTCCAGTATGGTTCTATTAAATCCACACAGTTAAGGCTAAAGTAAGAATCCAAAATGAAACTTTACATCCCAGTATGGTTCTATTAAATCACCGGATGAGACGCACGTCACGACACATCTGCTACCTTTACATTCCAGTATGGTTCTATTAAATCTGAGACAGACCAAGCGGGGAAATTTGTAGCTCTCCTTTACATTCCAGTATGGTTCTATTAAATCGCCGGATTGCTTGCAGGGCAGTAGGATCACTAACATCTTTACATTCCAGTATGGTTCTATTAAATCAATGTCAATCACATAAAATACCCACGGACTTATAATCTTTACATTCCAGTATGGTTCTATTAAATCCAGCGGTAGGCTGGGTCAAAAGGCGCAGATAGGAATCTTTACATTCCAGTATGGTTCTATTAAATCTGGCCGCAACAACGAACTGGCGGCGCAGCAGATTGCTTTACATTCCAGTATGGTTCTATTAAATCGGGTTCTGGGAGTCGAAGCTCCCAAGAACCTTAACTACTTTACATTCCAGTATGGTTCTATTAAATCTGCAAGACGGTAAAGCCGTAGAAACGGAGTAATCATCTTTACATTCCAGTATGGTTCTATTAAATCCCGACATGGCTTATGGTAGAGCGTTTGATGAAAAATACTTTACATTCCAGTATGGTTCTATTAAATCCGGCGTAAAAGGCAGAATACATCATCATATGCTGCCTTTACATTCCAGTATGGTTCTATTAAATCGGAATAGTTCCGGGTTAAAATGCACAGATTCCGGACCTTTACATTCCAGTATGGTTCTATTAAATCAGCCATAGCTTCCGGTATGCGCCGCTCTGAAATATTCTTTACATTCCAGTATGGTTCTATTAAATCAGCTGGCTTCACCTGTACTGGAACAAAATACAGTCCTTTACATTCCAGTATGGTTCTATTAAATCCCAGAGGGAACAGCGTGGTCTTGTTAATCCAGTCCCTTTACATTCCAGTATGGTTCTATTAAATCTACGAACACAGGGTACAGGTCAGCGGCTACGAATACCTTTACATTCCAGTATGGTTCTATTAAATCCGTCAGCAGTGTAGCTGTAGGAACCGTCCTCTTTTGCTTTACATTCCAGTATGGTTCTATTAAATCACCGAAGCAGGTACCACGGCGCTTACTATACCCGACCTTTACATTCCAGTATGGTTCTATTAAATCGGTGACCAAGGTCACAGAGCGGTCACAGCAGAATGCTTTACATTCCAGTATGGTTCTATTAAATCAAGTTCAGCGAAAGAAAGGTGCGTGTGTTTTATTGCTTTACATTCCAGTATGGTTCTATTAAATCGAAAGTGAGGAAGATGAAGATGTTTAGAAATCACATCTTTACATTCCAGTATGGTTCTATTAAATCTGCTTTTAACCGCTTTTCCGTATATAATATTTATAACTTTACATTCCAGTATGGTTCTATTAAATCGGTATCAGTGCAACGGCTACCGTAGTAAAAAAACTCTTTACATTCCAGTATGGTTCTATTAAATCGCCGGCGTTGTGGACCGGTTACATCAGCTAAACTATCTTTACATTCCAGTATGGTTCTATTAAATCATATCACCGTCAATTACAAATTCCATTGTGTTAGTACTTTACATTCCAGTATGGTTCTATTAAATCAAATTCAACATGGAATACAGAGGCCTGGCCAATTACCTTTACATTCCAGTATGGTTCTATTAAATCCACAACTGTACCGAACGGTTTTGAGCAGTATGTATCTTTACATTCCAGTATGGTTCTATTAAATCGTATTGCGTTTGCGGAACTGGATCGTAGCGATTATACCTTTACATTCCAGTATGGTTCTATTAAATCTGTAACCGTATTCTGCTTCACGACCATCAATTTACCTTTACATTCCAGTATGGTTCTATTAAATCCGGGGCGCTGCTTGACGCAAAGGCATGGGCTACCTGCTTTACATTCCAGTATGGTTCTATTAAATCTGACCGAAGAGGAACTGCCGGACATTGTTAACCGACTTTACATTCCAGTATGGTTCTATTAAATCCGCGGATATCTTCGCCTGTACGCCAAACATACCAGCTTTACATTCCAGTATGGTTCTATTAAATCAGCTAAAATTGCCGATGTAGAAAAAGAGCTGCAACCTTTACATTCCAGTATGGTTCTATTAAATCTAAAGGCTTTGAAAGCCGTGGAGCAGCTGACTTGAACCTTTACATTCCAGTATGGTTCTATTAAATCGGTGGTGACTGTAATGGCAAAAGGAAAATATCATGATCTTTACATTCCAGTATGGTTCTATTAAATCATGTTGTATGGGGCGGTAAACGGATCACGTTAAAACCTTTACATTCCAGTATGGTTCTATTAAATCCTATGAGGTCAGTTACGTACATACAGTCCTCCTTGCTTTACATTCCAGTATGGTTCTATTAAATCCCGTTGCAAACGAATACTATCCTCATCTCACTTTTGCAATGCGTTTTTGTCCACCTCCTTTTTATCAATGAATTTCATGACTATGCGTCATAGCAATTATAATTAATTTTTCTCTAATCTTTATTTTATAGGGGAATACGCAACCTTGTCTACATCACAGCATTTTTGCACTACTGATACTCGACAGAATCACAAAGAAAAACAACGTATCATAAAACAAAATCAGTTTTATCCTCCTGCATCCCCCAAAGCTCTTTATCCAACCATTTTTCCTGCCTGCTTTTAAATAAAATAATCGAGTCTAACTCTTTATCAATATGAGGCTCTAATTCTTTCCTCAGGCTTAAAATCTGTACCTTGGATATCTCCCCTTCAAACACAGAATTTTGCACATGCGTAAGATATTTTTTACAGGTTTTAAAAACACGGGACCATCTTTTCTGCCCATTCCCTGTTTGACTTATATCATATACAAGAACCACATACACGCCAATCCCTCACAATCTTTTCTCCTTGCTTTTCTGTCTCCATTTACCACCATATTTTGAATCCATCGTACTCTTTTTCGCCCCATAAATGTTTAATTAACTTATACGTTTCTAATCGAATGAGATATTGATAGGAAATCTTCTTGCCCAATTCTTTATGCATAATCGTCTTTTTCATCCGTTCTTCCAGCTCCCTGACAATAAGAAGTGAGGCACTTTTTTTCAAGTGCAGGAAATTTAACTCTTTCGTAAAACTTTCTTCCGTAATTTGCTTCCTGTTCAGAAGGCTAAAAATCAGCCTGTCCCCAATCAACGGTTTGAAAACTTCCGATAAATCAAGGCATAACGAATATCTGCATGTGCCAGGTTCATGTAAATAACTGATCGTCGGATTTAATTGTGTATGATAAACCTCACTCAGTGTTTTTGCATAAATTAATGCATTCACGAAAGAAATAAGGGAATTTATCATGTTATCCGGCGGATGCATAACGCGTTTTTCAAAATTGATTTCCTGGTCGATAATCACATTCCAGGCATCATAATATACTTTTCGTATATTTCCTTCTATCCCCATCAGTTCTTCTACGCCAGTAGTTTTTGACAGTCCATTCCTTAAATAATCGATTTCCTGCATAAAAGATTCTACATTTTTTCCACGCCCATTGTAATATCTCAGGTTTCGATAAATATTAGCAGCTGCCGCCATAATAAATTTTTGCGCCAAAGCCAGCCTTTTATCAGCATCCGTATAAAACGCAACTTGTTTGACAAGCAGGCTTCCTGCCAACAAATGTTCTTTAGGATAAAAACTGCCAGTATAAAAATTGTAATAGTTAAAAAAATGAATTGGAATTCCATACTGCGAAACATAATTCAAAAACACAGTATTTAAGGACATTTCAGACAAAATGTATAAATCAGAGACCCTCTCTATGGGAATATCTTTTTTCTCGCCATCAAAGGTGGTAAATCGTATGGTGTTATCGTTTCTTTTTAAATCTCCGTTCGTATAGATGTAATAGCTTTGTCCCATAACTTTGACCTTCCTTTAAATAAAACACAAATCATGGTAAGCGCACTTTTTGCATAATTTCATTTCTATAAAATCATCCGGATAATTTCTGTGCTTTATCTTTATGATATCTGCTACCACTCTATTCAAAGTTTCTTTATCCTCGATGGTTAAATCCACCATCACACACTTTTTTAATAAAGGATAATCAAGTTTTGCTTTCAACCCTTGTACACCACGTCTGTCAAGATAATAAAGGTAATATTTTATTTGCCATATGCTGGCTTCTTCCACACTCCTGCTCTTTTTAATCTCATGAAGTTCCGCATGATCTTTGAGAAAATCAATATTAATAATATTATCTATGTTGATATGCTTTTCATTTCTTCCATAAGAATATTCATCAAGCAGTTTCCCTAACAAAACATCATCATTTCCCGACTCCATGGTAATATCGTGACAAAAATACCAGAGTTTTCGTTTGCAAACGAAATAATAATACACCATCACCCCCGTAATTCGTTCTTCCATGGCAACCTCCTGACAAAACTATACCATTTTACAAGACACATTCTTACAGAACCTGATCATCAATACTTTCGCCATCTTTCGATTTTATAAGTCCTTCTCCGGACAAAGTGGTCTCATCAAATTCGTATCCATATTTACATCTGTAAATGCCGCTGAACTCTTTCTGCCGGTTATTGTTAGAACCATTTGTTACCTGCACAGAAATTTTATGTCCCAGCCACTTTTTATCCTTCCCGTCATGAATGTTTACACTTACAGTCAGCTCTTGCAATTTGGAATTGACAATAGCCTTCGCTTCACTCCCAATGTTATGCGTATGTACAAAGCTAAGTGCTTTTTCGATAAACTCCACATTTTCATCGTAAATCACGTCCGGCATAACGGAAACACTGGTAATCATTCTAAACGTGTCATTTACTTCTTGTAAATCATACTCTCCGGGAACAACTATCTCAAAATGACTCAACCACTTATCAATCTCTTTATAATAGTTGGTATCCTGTATCTTCTCCGGATCATACACCGCATTCACATACTCAATTTTCATCGCTTCCGTGAATAATTGATTCTCATAGCCCGGAAGAAGATCTAAAGAGCGTTTTACGATATTTTCATCATAAATCTTAGATCTCCGCCGTTCGTCCTGTTTCACATACACGAACACATTCGCTTCTTTCGGTTCATACCGTTCTTTTCGGTTGCACCGGCCCATCCGCTGTAACAAGCTGTCACAAGGGCAGATCTCGGTATGCAGTACATCAAAATCAATATCCAGACTTACCTCAACGATCTGCGTAGACACCCAAATGCCCGTCGCATCTTTGTCCGCCGAAAACTCCATGATCTTGCGTTCCAACATATCTCTATGTTTTCGAATGAAACGAGAATGCAAAAGACGGACCTCACATTCCCCTTTCGTGCAGGAATCTCCTGTACGTTTTTTTAGTTCCCGGTATACTTCCTGCGCCCGTTTCACCGTGTTGCAGACAATAAGGACTTTTTTCCTCCTGCCTTGTTCCACCAGTTCCTCATAAGCAAGATTCTCTCTTATCCTAACCCAATGGCGTTTCCTGGGGGAGGATGAAGCAAAATCCTTATATACCGATCCGCGGTTTTTCGCTATCCCATATTTCTCCATAAAATGTTGCAACACCGGCGGAAACGTCGCTGTGATGATGGCGTATTTCCCACCCAGGCGATCAATGATCTTCAAACTGTAAATCAATGTGGCAATAAGCTGCGGCGAGTACGCCTGTATTTCATCGATGATAACCTTGGAATACTTTAAGGTAGCGGCCAACAACTCCGTTCCAAACGCTTTATACGTAAACTTAAAGATCTGGTCTACGGTACATACCGTCAACGGCATTGAAAGATTCCTCGCTTGCTGATACCGTTCGTAACCGTCGGTGCCGTTATCTTCTTCCACATAACGGATCAGACTGTTCCCATGTAAGACAGCCACATCCTCATATCCGTAAACGTTTTTTATCCTTTCATAAATAGCGTTGGATGAAATCTGTAACGGCAGGGTATAAAACCCTTTTTCTCCGTTCAGCCAGAGAAGGGCCGCTTCTGTCTTACCACTGCCGGTCCCCGCTACCAGAATCACGTTGCGGTCGCTATTTTGCCGCATAAATCTCTGAGGCGGACGAAGAACAGGAAGCGTAGCCTCGATAGCTTTCTTCAGCCTTTTTTCTTTCAGATCCGGTGACAGTTCCGCTTCGGTATACCCTGCGCTCGCCGTGTAATCAAATTTATTAAGCATCCCTTTGATGACCACAAATTTGAGCCATTTATCCCAAGCCGCAGGGTCCTTGCTGCTAAATGAATTTATTTTGTTGCTATACAAGATCTTTGTGGCATAAACCTGTATCTTGTTCTTACGGTTTAAGAACGCATCCAGGTGCTTCACATAATACGTATTGAAAAAATCACGAAACTCTTCGGGAGAAACTTTCGTCTGTCGTACATGATGAAAATACACCGCCGCCAAAAAAGGTAAAAAATATTTCAATTCCCTGTCTTCCGTCTCCGAAAGATATTCAGAGACAGTTATCGAATAAGCGCTCAGATACCCATGGGGTATCTCCACGACGTCAGGGGGAAACCGCATCCCTTCATACGCGGGGTTCCCGATCTTCTTTTGGAACATCTCATTCAGTTTTCCCCAGTCGTGGGTCCGACAGGCGAACCGGATGATCTTTTGTTCTTCCGGTGTAAAATAGATTCCATATTTGCCGAAGAAATCAACAGCGCAATCTACCACTTCTTGCAAATGATCACGCAAGGTCTTTTGTTTCTCTCCGCCCTGCCGCACTTTTCGCAAAGAGTTTTCAATTACGACCCGTTCTTTGCTGTCCAAATAGCCCTCTGCTGCGTTTAACAGCCTGAGGTATACCTCAGCTACGGCAGATGACTTTTCAGCGCCCACAGCACGTTTTAACGATTTTGCGTAGAACATCCGATAACTCCTTATACAAGATGTAACAATCAGGCGAAAGAGACCACTTCCTGATGGAGGGTATCGTACAGGGTATTGACCACAGCCTGCCCTTTCGGGACGTAATACGCCTTCACCCTGCCGCCGTCCTTCTTCCAGCGGCGTTGCTCTTTCTTTGTTACTTCATACTCTTTGTTCAGAAGATAGACTGTACCCTGCCCAATCTGGGTATCCAGCCTGAACACGTCTTCTTCCGAAAGATTCCCGGCATCAAAGAAAAGAGATTCTTCCTCACTTCGAATATTCGCCGCGGGAATATAGATATCATTCGCACAGGACACATCCTCGGTACAGATACCAAGATCTACCGCGTCCACAGATTCTACGTCCAACAGGTCCTCATGCCTACCCAGGGAAATATACCGACGAGGCGTTGTCAGTCCAAGCATCACCTGTTCAAAATCCTGCGGCAGGGGCAAAATATGAAATACCATATGATTTTCACAAACAAGCTCTGTATGGGCGATGCCTTTATATACTCCATAATCAATATTCTCACCGGGTACACAGAGTTGATGCCTGCCTTCTTCGTATCCAACCCCAAAATCGAACGAATACCGGATATACAAATCTGGCAAAGTACCTTTATTGGTCCCCTGTATACTCAACTTCATCGGGTGATATTCAGTAAATCCACAGGCCGCATGGATCATGCCCAAAACGGTAGAATACGGAGGTAACGGATACGTTTCTTTGATGAGAAAACTGGTAGGTTTGCGATAATTAGCCAAGTTTTGAAAACACTGTACCCTAATTACCTTCATAATATTCTTTCACTTCCTTTTTCAAAGCCGCAAACGACCTCGCTATACCGGTTGCGCCAAGTTTTTCACGGATATCAACGTCATTAGCAAATGTTTCTTTCGCTACACCAACCACAGTAAACTTTTCGATTTCCTTATCTTCCAAGATTTCCTTAAGCGCAGCCACATTTAATTTTTCTTTTTGTACTTTTACACGATTTTCAAAGAATGGATTTTTACGGGCATAGCGTCCTCCAATCATGAACAAAGGAGCCAGATTTTCTCTGCGTCCCTTTATGTCCCGATAAAGATACTCCAAGGTTTCCAGTAATTTTATGACTCTGTCGGCTTTTTCTTTTGCCGTTATTTCTATGCCGCCGTCGACCCCAACCCGCTCAAGATCAATAGAAACGGTATACGCATAGTAAGAACGCTGAATTTCACTCTGAGCAATCACATTTTTCAAGTTCTGCCTCTTAGCAAGTCCCATATTGGTGAGAAACTCCAAATCACTCTGGTATGGCTCCAATGCAACGGCATTGCTCAGCCGAACCACAGCACTTCGTGTATCAGCTCCACCTGCAGCCCCACTGGCGTCTTTTGCCGTCGTTTTCATATAGCCAAATAAATCAATTTCAGGATATTTTTCTATCGTCGCTGCCGGCGCAAATTGCACGACCTTGTTTTGTTCTTCTACCGGTGTAGTATCCCACTTTAATTGCTGTACGATATTGTAACGAATAGCCTGACGGGAAATATAAGAATATTGCTCATAATCACCACGAGACATTTTCTTCAACATGGATATATTTCCGATTCCTTCACCATAATTTGCGCTTTCAGCTAAAAACACCATTGTCATCGTAAGACCATTTCTATCTTTGCTCATGATTATTCACCTTTCTTCTTTTATTTACTATCTTGTGCCTTATTCACAACATCGGATCCATCTTTATCATAGTAACTGCCTTTCAATCCAAGAATAAAGGCATAACCATATTGCTGGAATTGTTCTTCCGATTTTAGTAAACTGCTAAATTCTTTAGGAATTGAAATTTGCAAGGATGTGTAAAGTCGAATCGCAATCTCAAAGAAACGCTCTTTGTTTTTTACCGATAGAGCATTTAAGAGCTGATATACTGTTCCTCGTATCCTCTCTTCAAACGCTTCATTGCCTTCCCCCTTTCGTTGCATTTTTTCTCTGAGTGCATACCCATTTTCACACATACCTGATGTCATGGCATAAATTCGTTTTTCCACTTTTTTACCTCCTTCAACATGATGTATCAGTGTATCTCTGATAATCTCAATACGTGCCTGAATGTCAAAGACTAACGTAGCCGGGATCTTTGCCGCAGAACCTTCCTTGAGCAGTGATTGCTTTAATAAATAATTAATCAGTCTATACTGATTTTTATATTCCATTATATTAAAAAACACTTTTTCGTAAACATTCACATACTCTTCTTTAATTTTATAGATTGGATGTTCCGCCAACTTTTCCAGCTTTTTGGATACGATTGAATCTTTAAATATCGTTAGTATTTCTTTATTAATTATCTGAAAAACATAATGTTCTTTATCGTCCGTACTTTTTAAAATCACCTGTATGTTTTGTAATTTTACTGCAGCTGCTCCTAACAACAAATTCATCAGTTTTGAGATCCAGGCAGATTGCGTTTCATCCTTTTTCCGGTCTTTCTTCATTGCAACCTTACTGGATTTTGAATTATTCGCTACCAACTCTTGAATACGACTATTGGTATTCAAAAAAATACTTTTATTACCAAACAACTGAAAACCAAGGGGAGCAAGCGCATAAACAAAAGCACACTCAGGGCAAAGGTAGGCATCTACCTTGCAATTCCAGAAAGCCGAGCGTTTGCGGGCCAGATCATCGGCTGCATCCGTCATAAAAGCAATGGATATTTTTTCTTTGTTCTCTACAGGCTTACCGCAATCAATACAAAGTTCTTTTGCTTTTTCATGCGTATTGCTCCAGTAGCGCAACAGCGGAGCAGAAAAATCTTTTTCAAAACATTCCTTCATGTCTTTTTTTGCATTCGACCTCAGCAAAAAGGATCTACCGTCCCAAAATCGATTGATATAGGTATAGGCCAAACTCTTCATAACAAAAGTCTCTTTGCACAAGTCCTGCTCCAAAAAGTCTTTGAGCTCTTCCAACCTTTGCAAAAAAACCTCCTTTTCTTCTTTCTCACTTACTTTATTTTTTTTGAGTTTTTCATAAATTTCCGGTTTATTTATCTTATCTTTTATGTTCTCAAATCCGTTTTTATAACTGTTGGAAAGCAATTTATCATTGATGAATTTCAAATCATCTTTTAAATCCTTGTTATTTAACTCTTTTCCTTCCCTCAACAACTCGATATCCTTTTTTAGTTTCTCACTAACTCTGGCATAGGTCGTCATGTCTGACAAATTTTTCACCATTGCCGTAAAATACATACTTGTCCAATCAGCATTTAATGCAAAACTACGCCTGATCCACAGGGAATTAGCATTTCCAGAATCATAGCCATAATCAGAACCAAACCGAGCCTCGTTCGTTTTCAGTAAACACTCAAGCCCTACGATTCCTGCATTTTTCATAAAATCATTCATGTAAATCTCAATACGATCGTTCTCCACCTCATCACCCCCTTTTAAAAGAACATCTCCCATTTACCACGGCCTTCATTTCGTCTGCTGCCAAGGCCTGTCTGGTACAAGAAATTAAGCAATTCCGGTTTTCCTGTCAATTTGAAGACGCCCAAATTAGCATCTAATTTTTGACCAAAATTAGGAATCACCACTTTTTTGGCTTTAATCGGTGTAATGGAAAAACCTTCTGTCGATAAAGGTATACCCCATTTTTTCAATTGCGTTTCCATATTCTTTTTTAACATTTCAGAAAAATCCGCATCACTATACAATAAATACCTATCCTGATTCGTATCAGCATTATGTTCCCTTACTACAAGAGGACTCAGCATCTTGATCACAACAGTATCATCTTCTATCTCCTTCATCTTCTTCATGGATACATAATTTAATTCCATTGCATTCCCCTTCATGGGATATGGTTCATTTTTCAATTTTAAGAACCCATTATAAAATTGGAAAAGTTCTTCCAGATCGGCATCTGAGAAAAACACAGAAAAATTTGGAGCCCCCAGAAGAATTTTGTCCTCGCAAAACTCAGGATGCGGTAAATAACAGGAAAAGCAGAAAGTTTTAGCAATCGACTTGGTTTTGTCAAACATCGAATTAAAAAACTTCTGCCCTTCTTTTTGCGCAGCCGCTTTTAAGAAACTCACGATCAATCGTTCAATCTCCTTTGGTAAAAAGGGCTCTGTCAATTTAAAATTAAGCCTGAGTTGATACAAAATAAACACCTGCTTTCTATAAATTATTTTTAAGATTTGAGTCCCACTTTACAAAAAGACCTTGTATTTTCAATAAATACAAAAACAAGATAAAAATTTACAATTAAACCCATACTTTTCTGATTCGATTAATTTCATTATAGTCCTTCTTTTTTATTTGTCAACCTAATTGAATTACTTTATAATTGACAAATTCTAAATTTTAGTGTAGTGTATGCTATGTTAAAGTTAATAGATCCTTTGGGGAATGTAAACAATTGGATTACTTTATTCACTTTTATTTAATCGAACCATTTTGGAACCTACATCAAAACAATTTTTTTACACAATCATTTTTCTTACAGAACATTTCAATGTCTTTAGCGCCGTTTATTTTCACGCACAATTTTCTTGAAGGTATGAAAAAAAGTCTGTAAAATCAAAGTAGGTCTTCTATGATAAAATAAAAGCATAGGAGGCCTAATTATTATGGCAAGAAAAGAGAAACAACCCATCCAC
>OLPH01001683.1_pt1 | contig 20772 bp, 16 predicted proteins | sample 1672951 | NCBI WGS metagenome assembly OLPH01 (sample SAMEA3136740, study PRJEB25190) | human gut metagenome | reverse complement strand
TTCTTCCGAAGTTTCATTTCATTCTTCCGAACTTTTATTTCAAACTTCGGAGGAATTTGGGATTTCCTCGGGAGCTTTTGGAAAATTGCTTCCGAAGAATTGGTCTCTAGAGGAGACTGTTGCAAAAGTTTCTAGAGGTGAGCGGTGAGTCGCTTGGCTGGGGCATCGGGACGACCCAAATGCAAGTAGCCCCACTCGGTACTGAGACCAAGCGGGGCTACTAGGCGTGTGTTAGACTTTTATGGTGAGACTAGAGCGGGAGGCTCTGGTCTAGCGGTGTGGCGCTATTACTCGATAGCGATGGTGCGACGAGCTTTCTGCTGATCCTCTTCGCTGATCTTGGGGATCGATAGGGTGAGGACACCGTCGGCCATGCGAGCCTGGATGCGCTCCTCGTCGACATTGTCTGGCAGGATGAGGGTCTGCTCGAACTTGCTGTAGGAGAACTCGCGACGTAGGTAGCGACTCTGCTCGTTGTCGTGCTGCTCCTCCTCGTTGTGGCGCTCCATCGTGATGACTAGGTCGTGCTCCTCGTTGATCTCGATGTTGAAGTCTTCGCGCTTCATGCCTGGAGCTGCGATCTCTACGCGAAATTCCTCGGGAGTCTCTAGTACGTTGATAGCGGGTGCGGTAGCATTGGGTCTTACCATCCAGTTGCTGTCAAATAGGTCGCTCCATAGTGCGGGTCTCCAGTTGTTGTCTCTTCTTGATAGTGTCATAGTTGTATTGATTTTAATAGGTGTTTGTATACTTACTCTGTGCAGGGCCTCTGATCTCTCAGGGTGACCTGCACTAACTATCTAGCAAAGGGTAAGCCAACGGCTGGAAGTGCGACAATTTGTCGCAAAGAAGAAACTAGCAAAGCTACTCAGAGCGCTTAGCACCGCGGGCTAGCTGGTAGAAGACCTCGTCCATCGAGTCACAGTCAAATTGTCGCTTTAAGGCTCGTGGGGTGTCTAGAGCTTTGATTTGACCGTCTACCATGATGGAGATGCGGTCGCAGTACTCCGACTCGTCCATATAGTGTGTGGTGACGAAGACGGTGATGCCCTCGGCGGCTGCGTTGTAGATAAGCTCCCAGAAGCGTCGCCGTGCCACAGGGTCTACGCCTCCCGTAGGCTCATCGAGGAAGACTATCTTGGGGCGGTGAAAGATGGCAACGGAGAAGGCTAACTTCTGCTTCCACCCGAGGGGAAGGCTGCCCACACGAAGCTTGCGCTGATCGTAGAAGTTGAGCTCCTCAAGGAGTCGCTCCATACGACTCTGTATGATGCGTCGCGAGAGACCGTAGATGCGCCCGTAGAGGAAGATATTCTCCTCGACAGAGAGGTAGTCGTAGAGTGAGAACTTTTGGCTCATATAGCCGATGTTGCGCTTGATCAGCTCGGTCTCTTTGCGCACATCATAGCCTGCAACCTCGGCATAGCCTGAGGTGGGCTTGAGGAGTCCGGTGAGCATACGTATGGCGGTGCTTTTGCCAGCACCATTAGCTCCGAGGAAGCCGAAGATTTCGCCAGGCAAGACATCAAAGGTAATCTCATCGACAGCGGTGAAGTCTCCGAAGCGCTTGGTGAGCTTATTGGCCAATATACTATACTCGGTGGAGGGCATGGGCTAGGACTCTTGGGAGATGATGAGGAAGTAGTCCTCAATGGAGGGGGGGATCTTGCGAATGTCTAGCCCCCGCACGCCTTGCTCTAGGAGTCGCGTGTGGATCTCCTCGGGGGTGATTACCTGCTCGTCAAAGGTGAAGTGGTGCGCCTCGCCAAAGGCAAAGCTGCTGAGCACGCCCTGGAGGCTGCGCAACTTGAGGAGTAGGTCGCCCATATCCTCTGCGGTGGCGGACCAGAGGGCACGATCCATCTGCGAGACGAGCCCGTCGGGGGTGTCTATGGAGAGGATCTGTCCATCTTTCATCAGGGCAACTTGGTCGCATAGCACTGCCTCGTCCATGTAGGGTGTGCTGACGATCATTGTGATCTCGCCCTGCTCGCGTAGCTTGGAGAGCATCTGCCAGAACTCACGTCGTGAGACGGGGTCTACGCCTGTGGTCGGTTCGTCGAGAAGGAGTAGACGAGGCTTGTGTATGAGTGCGCAGGAGAGCGCTAGCTTTTGCTTCATACCACCTGAGAGCTTGCCAGCGGGGCGCTTTTCGAAGGGAAGGAGCATCTTGTAGATGTCCTCAATGAGGTGGTAATTCTCCTCGACGGTCGTCTTGTAGACGGTGGCGAAGAACTCTAGATTCTCCCGCACGGTGAGATCTTGGTAGAGGGAGAAGCGACCTGGCATATAGCCGATCTGATGGCGCAGCGGGCGGTAGTCGCGCTTGACGTCGTGACCTAGGACGGTGACTGCACCAGCGTCGGGGTTGAGGAGCGTGGCGATGATGCGTATGAGGGTTGTCTTGCCGGCTCCATCGGGCCCGATGAGTCCGAGCAGCTCGCCCTCACGGACGCTGAGGTCGATGCCCTGGAGCGCAACGGTCTTGCCAAAGCTCTTGCATACGCCCTGGCAAGATACTGCTGGTTGGGTCGCCTCCTCTACAGACATAGGTCTAGTGGTCTAGCGCTACATGTCCATACTGTCCGATGCGTAGTCTGCCGTCGTTGGGGACGCGCACCTTGATCGCATAGATGAGCGAGGCGCGGGCGTCGGGTGTCTGGATGTTCTTGGGGGTAAACTCAGCGCGGTCGGAGATCCATACTACTTTGCCTGTGTAAGCTTGCGCCTCCTTCTCGCCCATATCGCTATAGACGGAGATATCTTGCCCGAGGGTCACATACTCTAGCTGCTCCGCTGTGAGGTAAGCGCGCAGATACATCTGCTTGAGGTTGGCTAGGCGAAAGAGTGGCATGCCTTGTCCTGCGAGCTCACCCTGATGAAGGTAAACGGTGAGCACTGTCCCCGAGATAGGCGCCTTGATGAAGCTTCGAGAGATCATCTGGTCGACCTGACTCTCTTGTACGGAGAGCGCATTGCCACTCCCTGTGGCGGAGCGGTTTTGCTGTCCGATGGTAGCTCGTGCAGCAGCTATTTGCCCCTGGACAGCGGAGATCTTAGCATCGATCTCGTCTAGCGTGCGCTGAGCCATGATGCCACGAGCCACGAGTGGGGCGTAGCGGTCACGCTCTTTGTGGAGCGCTTTGAGCTGAGCCTCTAGAGGCGCTACCTGTGTTGCTGCATTGGTATGTCCCGCTGCATTGACTGTCGCTTGCTGCGTGTCGACGAGGTCTTTCTGTAGCGCCAGGAAGGTTGTATCGATCAAGCCTACGACCTGTCCCTCCTCTAGCTGGTCTCCCTCAGAGACATCTAGACGAAGCAACTCGCCAGAGGTGGTCGCTGAGACGACGATCTCGTCTGCCTCAAAGATGCCTTGGGCGGAGTAGTCGCTACTGTGGTCTTTGCAACCCCACGAGAGGAGGAGGGTGAGGAGGAAGAGGTAACTTATATATCGCTTAGCGTGTGTCATCTTATTGGTCAATGAGAGAAAAAAAGGAAGGGACGTATCAAAGGTAAAGAAAGTTTTTGAGAGAAGCGGGAATATCGCCTTTGAGTTCCTCGCGCGAACCTTGCCACGCGACCTGCCCTTTGTCTAGATATAGGATGTGATCAGCGACAGTCTTGATGGAGTTCATGTCATGCGTGTTGATGACTGTCGTGATCTGGTACTCCTCGGTGAGCTCTTTGAGGAGCTTGTCTATCGAAGCCGAGGTGGTGGGGTCTAGTCCAGAGTTTGGCTCATCGCAGAAGAGGTAGTGCGGGTTGAGTGCTACGGCTCGAGCTATGGCTACGCGCTTCATCATACCGCCACTGATCTCTGAGGGAAACTTGCGCTGAGCGCCTTCTAGTCCGACCCGATCGAGGAGTGCCATCGCATGAGCTTTGCGCTCTCGTGGCGAAAGCTTGGAGAAGAGCTGGAGCGGGAAGAGGACATTCTCTAGAACGGTCATACTATCGAAGAGTGCCGACCCCTGAAAGAGCACGCCCGTCACTTGCCTTAGTTGTTTGAGCTGCTCCTTAGACAAGAGCGTCATGCTGTGCCCGTCAAAGAGGATCTCGCCCGAGGTGGGCTGTATGAGACCTATGAGGCACTTGAGCATAACGGTCTTGCCAGCGCCACTGCGTCCGATGATGCAACTGATGCTTCCTGGCTTAAAGGTGGCGTTGATCTGGTTTAGCACCTCCTTTCCGTCAAACTCTTTGCAGAGCTCCCTGACCTCTATGATCTTAGTTCCTTTGCTCTCTGTCATACCTACATAAACAATAGACTGGTGAGTACGACATCGGCGAGGAGGATGAGTACGCAGCTTGAGACTACCGCATTGGTGCTGGCGCGTCCTACGCCGAGGGCGCCCCCCTTGACCGTATAGCCGAAGTAACTAGCGCCCGATGAGATGATGAAGGCGTAGACGAGCGACTTGATGATGGAGTAAAAGATGTTGCGAGTGACAAAGAAAGTCTGCAGTCCCATCTCAAAGTCTGACGGCGTGATCGTGGGAATGAAGTAAGTCGCCAAGTATCCGCCCACTAGCCCTGTAGACATGCTGATGACGCTCAGTACGGGGATGAATAGCATGAGCCCGAGGATCTTGGGGAGGATGAGGAAGTTGGCCGAGTTGACCCCCATAATCTCCATAGCGTCGATCTGCTCCGTCACACGCATGGTGGCTAGCTCTGAGGCGATGCTGGAGCCGACCTTACCTGCGAGGATGAGACACATGATAGAGGAGGAGAACTCGAGAAACATGATCTCGCGACTGGCATACCCTATGGTAAAGTGCGGGATGAGTGGCGAGTTCATATTGATAGACAGCTGGATCGTGATGACCGTGCCAATGAAAAAGCTGATGATCACCACGATCCATATGGAGTCAAGGCCATACTTAGCGATCTCACGGATCAGCTGCTTGAAGAAGATGCCCCACTTCTTCGGTCGTCTGAAGACCTGCGCCATGAGGAGTGTGTACTCGCCCATGACACTGAGCGCATTGCTGATCGGTTTAGCCATAGCTTAGCGGACTCGGATGGTGCTTAGCTCCTCCCCGCACACCTATGCGGACTGAGCCTTCGAGAGCTGCTTGGGATGAAAGAGTAGCAAGAAGAGGACTCCCGTCACGAGCGCATAGCCAGCGAAGATGTACCAGACAGTCGTCCAGTCGGTCACCTTAGCTATGGTAAAGTGCTCTACAACCCAGCCCGCACCTAGCGAACCGATGACGACACCGAGCCCGTTGGTCATCAAGAGGAAGAGCCCCTGAGCACTGGCTCGCATCGAGGGCGAGACGGACTGATCGACAAACATGGAGCCAGAGATGTTGAAGAAGTCAAACGCCATCCCGTAGACTACCATTGATAGAACGAGTGCGATGATGCCTGGCATCCCAGGGTCGCCTATGCCAAAGAGCCCGAAGCGTAGAAACCACGCAGCGAAGCTCATCGTCATCACGCCCTTGATACCAAAGCGCTTTAAGAAGAATGGGATCGCTAGGATAAAGAGCGTCTCCGAGATCTGGGAGAGCGACAGTAAGATGTTAGGATACTTGACCGCAAAGCTATCGGCATACTCAGCGACCCCCTTGAAGTGGTCGAGGTACATATTGCCGTAAGCATTGGTCACCTGTAGCGCTGCGCCGAGGAGTATGCAGAAGGTAAAGAAAACCGCCATCTGCCTATTCTTAAAGAGCACCAGAGCGTCCAGCCCTAGGATGGATAGGAGCGAGCGACGTCCCTCTTGAGCCTTCTTGACTCCGTGCGGTACTGCTGGTAGTGTCCAGGCATAGATCGCTAGGGCGATGGCGGCAAAGGCGCCTAGATTGAACTGCATCGGGCTGTCCATCCACTTAAATAGGTTGACCAGCCACATCGCTACGATGAAGCCGATGGTACCCCAGACACGTATCGGTGGAAAGTCCTTGACGATGTCAGCCTGTACCGTGCCGAGTGCATGATAAGCGACCGTATTGGAGAGCGATAGGGTCGGCATGAAGAAGAGGTTGACCCCAAAGATGACCAGCCAGGTGGTCGCAAAGGGTGTCCCTACGGGTAGGAAGCCGACAGCGATCAGGCAGGCACCCGTCAGTAAGTGGCAGATTGAGAGCAGACGCTCAGCGCCGATCCATCGGTCAGCGATGATACCAGTCAGTGCGGGTGTGATGATCGCTGCAAAGCCTGCCGTAGCAAAGAGCCCGCCGACCTCCTGTCCGTCGTACTGCATCACATTGCCCATGTAGCGTCCCATAGAGATGAGCCATGCCCCCCAGATAAAGAACTGGAGGAAGTTCATCACGATCAGTTTGAGCTTGATCTGTTCCTTTTCTTTAGTCATACCTTTAGTCGCTAATGTGTCTCTTCTGAGGTTTATCGCCGATTATAAAATCCAGTTCCGATGACGCCCAGCTTGAATTCCTTAGCACCCCACTTGAGCTGTACGGCTGAAGGGTAGAGCAGGTTGGTGATAGCAACCGTCTGTCCAGCTGAACTGGGCGTCGATGCTAGCTCCGTGGCTACGGGGATCAGGAGTAGCTCTAAGTCTTTTGTGACGCGATGGGTGCCATCCGCATCGGTCACCATATTGCCCCGCATATGCGCCTCAATGAGGTGACTTATATTGCTAAACGTATAGTTGCGCTCCAAGACACTGTATCGTCCAGAGACAAAGGCCGTCGAGGCGACCAAGGGATCGTTGATACTCCTCGCAAAGAAGTGCGCCACACTATCCTTCGGTATGAGGAGTAGCTGAGGGGGCGGGTTGAAGTGGGTATCTACATTGGGGACATCTACGGCTATCTGTAACTTGCCCTCGTTGATTACCCAGCCAAAGTCCTTTTTATCCTTGCTCATCTTCTCGTACTCGTGGAGCAGTCGGCTGAGCTCCTCCTTGCTACAGGAGAGCTTAGTCACGACACCTGCAGGAGACTTAATGTAAGTCTTGCCGTCAGGAGATGGCTTTTTGAGGAGCTTCTCCAGGTAGCTGTGCTTGAGGCTGTTTAGAGCGTAGAGGCTCTTGTTGTTTGTAAAGATCTCCCACGTAGGCTTGTAGACTGTCGAGTCCACACCTTTGGACGACTTTTGCTTAGTCTCATAGGTGTAGAAGATGCGGAGAGCTGTCGAGTAGACAGAGATGACATGTCCCGTGCCCGTTGTTGTGGTGACGTAGAGGCCACGGAGTAGATTGGACTCAAAGGCTTCTTGCGAGGCAAACCACTCGGGATGCTCACGAGAGGCTTTGAGAAAGCGCTCTCCCAGCTCATTCGGCACACGTATCGTAAGCCCTTTGACTCTTGTCGTGTCGGAGGGACGGTAAGTCAGTTCGCCGAGTAGCTTAGCCCCCTGCGTATAAGGTGTCAAGTCATCTACCGAGTAGCGACTCTTGGGTAGTGGCTTGGTAATCTCATAGACCTGAGCTTTGCCCCAAGTGGTCGTATCACCGACACCACTGTAGTAAGAGAGTATGACATTGACCGAGTCAATACGGTCGTTGACCGGCTTACGAGAGAACGTGAAGCCTGGAGCACACTGCAAGCGGTTGATATAGGAAGCCTCAAAGTCTCCAAAGACTGGGTCAGATATCTGCCCCAGCAGTGAGATAGCACTACGACTATATATAGAGTCTAGAGGTATCGTCTCGGCACGAAAGAAGAGTGAGTCGCCACGCGCCGTCACGAGGTCTCGCTCGGGGCGTAGACTCCCTCCGAGGGTAGAGTAAGCATCATTGCAAGAGGTCAGTCCTAGAGTGCATAAGATGCAGATCAGGAGGGGCGTCTGAAGGATATGTAGTAAAGTGCGATTCATAGATTCAGTCTAAGTGTCAGGAGCTCGGTCTATAGTCCCAGTATAGTAGCTAGAGACCACCAAAAAAGCACCAAACAAGTAATCTAGCTCCAAAGGTAAGGAAAAAAACGATTTGACCGTACATGTGCCCTAGCTGACGCATGATAATCCTCTCCTCTAGGGACGACATACGATGACCTCCAAGGAATATAGGGGTGTTTCCTAGCTCTAGAGCGCTATAGACTCACTTTATAGCAACTCCTACATCTTCGCTGATTGCAATTTCTCACGAGAAAATCGGAAATCTCCAGCGAGGAAACGAAAATTCTCCACGGAACCGGGAAATAAAAGTTCGGAAGAATGAAATGAAACTTCGGAAGAAAGATTTCGAAGTTCCGAAGAATTTTTTGATTCCTCCGTGGAGATTTGGCGATCTCCACCGAGGAATTGCTCGATTTCCTTGATAGTAGCGTAGGTGAACTCATCCTATATCATCTGTTAACTCTGCAGTCGATGCCTAAAAAGTGAGAAAAAGCACCGCCTGCGTAGGAGTGACCTTTGCAGGCGGTGCTTTAGTTATGTAGACTAGAGGTAGATCGACTTACTGCTTCTTGTCGAGCAGGTTGCGGATCTCCGTCAGTAGCTTGACCTCGTCAGAGGGCTCGGGAGCTGGTGCTGCGGGCTCCTCGTGCTTTCTCCTCAGACTGTTGATCGCACGGATCATGATGAAGATGACTAGTGCGATGATGAGGAAGTCAACAACGTTCTGTATGAAGAGTCCATAGTTGAGCGTAGTCGCTGAGACGATCTCCTCGCCAAACTCATTGAACTCAGCGGGCTTGATCTCATAGGCTAGCTCGGTGAAGTTGATACCTCCCGTAAAGAGCCCAATGATAGGCATCAAGATGTCATCAACGAGTGAGGAGACAATCTTGCCAAAGGCTCCTCCGATGATGATCCCGACAGCCATGTCCATGACGTTGCCCCGGAGGACAAACTCTTTGAATTCTTTTTTGAAGCTTGCCATAATATCGTTTATTTAGTTAGTTCATCAATGATCTCTGGGGTGCAGGCGCAGAAAGCTGGGATTAGGTTACGGTCACCAAATCCGTTGTCTATGCGAGAGACATTGACCCAAAACTTATTATCCTCGAGATAGGGTAGTGCGAAGGCGGCTTGCTTGCGGGTGTAAGCGTGATGCCACTCGTCGGCACAGACCTCGTACTGGGGGTGAGGAGCGTTTTTGATCACATTGTCCTCAGCGTCTGCCTTGCCTGAGGCGATATCCTGCGCCTCTTGGTAGATCTGATTCATCACAGCGACAAAGCGATCGAGCTCAGCCTTGCTCTCGCTCTCGGTCGGCTCAATCATGAGCGTACCGTGAACGGGGAAAGAGACCGTCGGAGCGTGATAGCCGAAGTCCATCAGACGCTTAGAGATGTCGCCCTCGTCGACGCCTGCCTGAGCCTTGACACCACGACAGTCGAGGATCATCTCGTGTCCGACGAAGCCTCGGTCGCCTGTATAGACGACGCCGTAGTTGTCTTGGAAGCGTGCCTTCAGATAGTTGGCATTGAGGATCGCCATAGCGGTCGCCTGACGTAGACCTGCGTAGCCTAGGAGACGAATGTAAGCGTAAGTGATCACGATCACACCAGCACTACCGTAGGGGGCTGCTGAGACTTGGTTCGTACCGTCAGACCAGCGCTCCACATGCTTAGGTAGATGGGGCACTAAGTGCTCTGCTACGCAGATCGGCCCGACACCAGGGCCACCACCACCGTGGGGAATGGCAAAGCTCTTGTGCAGGTTCAGGTGGCAGACGTCAGCTCCCATATAGCCTGGATTGGTCCAGCCGACCTGTGCATTGAGGTTGGCACCGTCCATGTAGACCTGTCCGCCGATCTCGTGGATGCGGTCGATGATGGTGCGGATGTTGCTCTCGAAGATACCGTGCGTACTTGGGTAGGTGATCATGATGGCTGCGATACGATCCTTGTACTGATCGGTGAGCTCCATGAAGTGATCCATATCGATGTCGCCATTGTCGGCCGTGCGAATTGTGATCGTGTCAAAGCCTGCCTGTACAGCACTCGCGGGGTTGGTACCGTGTGCAGAAGCGGGTAGGATGATGAGGTCACGAGCGCCCTGACCCGTAGCCTGTAGATAGCTACGGATGACACGCAGACCAGTGTACTCACCCGCAGCACCTGAGTTGGGCTGGAGCGAAGCACCCTTCATACCAGTGATCTCGCAGAGGAGAGCGGATAGGTTGCGTATCATCTCTAGGTAGCCTTCGACTTGATCATCGGGAGCGTAGGGATGGATGTAGGCAAACTGTGGATTGCTTAGCTGAGCCACCTCCGAAGCCGCATTGAGCTTCATGGTACAGGAGCCTAGCGAAATCATCGACTGAGCGAGCGATATGTCCTTGCGGTCTAGTCGCTTGATGTAGCGCATCAGCTCGGTCTCGGAGTGATACTTCTGGAAGGTCTCATACTGTAGGAAGTCACTCTGACGAGCGAACTTCTTATCAAAGTAAACCTTCGTGTCGTCTACCTCAACGCCCTCGATGTCTCCCTCTTTGCCCTGAAGCTGCGAGAAGATGTAGAGGAGGACTGAGAGGTCGCTCTCGAGCGTGGTCTCGTCGATGCTGATACCGATGTGACGACCATCCTCGTAGTAGCGCAGGTTAACCTGACAGTCGAGGGCGATCTCACGGAGCTTCTCAGCCGAAAGCCCTTCGGGAAGCTCGATGTATAGGGTATCGAAGAAGTTATCGTTGAGCTGCTTGTAGCCCATCGCTACGAGTTGCTCGGCTAGATAGCCCGCATAAGCGTGGATACGGTGAGCGATGTCACGTAGTCCCTCGGGACCGTGGTAGACAGCGTAGAAGCTACTCATCGTAGCCAGCAGAGCTTGTGCCGTACAGATGTTGCTGGTGGCACGCTCACGCTTGATGTGTTGCTCGCGCGTCTGGAGAGCTAGGCGGTAAGCGGAATGACCGTAGGTATCTTTGGAAATGCCGATGATACGTCCAGGGATGGTGCGCTTGAAGTCCATCGTCGAGGCAAGATAGCCCGCGCTAGGTCCGCCGAAGTACATCGGGATACCGAAGCGCTGAGCCGATCCGAAGACGATGTCTGCGCCCCACTCGCCTGGAGGCGTGAGTAGTACGAGACTCATCAGGTCGGCCGCTACGGCAACACGTGTACCAGTAGCTTTGGCACGTTCCATAAAGTCGTGGTAGCAGTGGATGCTTCCCTTTTCGTCTGGGTACTGGATGATAGCTCCGAAGACTTTGTCCGTAAAGTCAAAGGTCTCGTAGTCGCCTACGACGATCTCCATGCCCTGCTGGGGCACACGTGTCTGGATGACCGCCTGCGTAGAGGCGAAGACACGCTTGTCTATGAAGAGCTGGTTGGCGCCCGCCTTCTTTTGCTCTCTCGAACGCTCGTTGTAGAGCATGAGGGCAGCCTCGGCACCTGCGGTAGCTTCGTCAAGTAGCGAGCAGTTCGTCAGAGGTAGTCCCGTCAGGTCGGTGATGACCGTCTGGAAGTTAAAGAGCGCCTCAAGACGACCCTGCGATACCTCAGCCTGGTAAGGTGTGTAGCTGGTGTACCAAACGGGATTCTCTAGGACATTGCGGATGATAGGCTGTGGGGTTACGGTATCGTACCAGCCCATACCGATGTATGAGGTGAAGATACGGTTGCGAGACCCTAGCTCGAAGAGATGCTCGCTGAGCTCACGCTCGGTCATAGGCTCAGGTAGGTCAAGTGGCTTCTCGAGGAAGATCCCCTCGGGGTAGACCTTGTGCATTAGCGCATCAACGCTGTCTACGCCGACGACCTTGAGCATCTCAGGCAGGTCAGCCTCGGAGATGCCTATGTGACGATAGGCAAAGTTTCTTGTATCCATCTAGTTTAGTTGATATAAGGGTTATTGATTTTTTCGTTGTGTATGGTAGTGTGCGGTCCATGCCCAGGGTAAACGATCGTGTCGTCGGGTAGGGGGCGCAGTTGAGTCTTGATGCTGTGCAGGAGCGTCTGGTAGTCGCCTCCTAGTAGGTCGCTACGACCGATGTCGCCTCTGAAGAGTACGTCGCCCGTGAAGACGATATGCTCGCTCGGTAGGTAGTAGGCGACGTGTCCTGCAGTGTGTCCTGGTACGAAGAGGTCGTAGATAGCTACCTCGCCCAGTCGTAGCGGTTGATCGCTCGGTAGAGGGCGTATCTGAGACAGGTCGAAGGCTTCCTCTGGTACCTCAAAGCCCCAAGCACGCATCTGCGCTTCGGGAGAGACAGCCTGCGCTAGCTCGACAGGGTGCGCATAAGCCTTTGCCTCGGGGAAAGCTTGGAGTGCCCAGGGCAAGCCCCATAGATGGTCAAAGTGTAGGTGCGTGAAGAGGAGCAGGTCTACGCTTAGTCCCCACTGCTCAATGCGCTGTGCGAGGCGATTCTGCTCGCTCACGGTGGCACATCCGCAGTCGATGATGGCTGCGTGGCCGTCGTTGGTCGAGAGGAGGTACGTGTTTTCCTGTATGATGTTACATACGAATGTAGATACTTCGCAGTTCATGGGTCTTTTTCTGTTAGTTGGTTCGTTTGCCCTGCTTAGCGACATAGACGATCCATTTGTCCTGATAGTAGTCAGGGTAGTCCGCCAGTGTAGAAATCGCTGTGAGTTGCGCAGTCACGCCCGCCTGCGCTATCTCCTCGCTGAGGTCGCCGCCCTTGAGACAGTAGATGCCCGAGCGTGGAGCTGTGGAGCCGTGGAGCATATGCTGTGTGTACTTATGGAGAAGCTCTAGAGGCATTGCTGCACGAGACACGACGTAGTCGCAACGCCGGTCGCAGCTCTCGACACGGGTGTGATGTGTAGAGACATTGGTCAGACCTATCTCGTCAGCGATGGACTGAGCGACGTGGAGCTTCTTGGCGATGCTGTCGATCAGCAGGAACTGGTACTGAGGAAATAGGATAGCTAGCGGGATGCTGGGGAAGCCTCCGCCACAGCCCACGTCGGCGACGGTGAAGCTCGTCGGCTCGTCGGGCAGGAGCCAAGCGAGCGCCAGCGAGTGCATCACGTGGTGCAGATAGAGATTGTCAATGTCTCGTCGGGAGATGACGTTGATGCGTGCGTTCCACTCTCGGTATAGCGGATAGAGAGCGGTCAACTGCTGTGTGGCAGTTGGTGAGAGCGCAGGAAACTGCCTCAGGAGCCTATCCAATTGCTCCGTGGGGGTAGTAGTTGGTGTGATGGGCATCTCTAGGGCGCACGGTTAATAGCAGGAGGGTACATCGTATCCCTCCACAAATGTACAAAAAAAGAGCACACCCCACGGTGTCGTGAGTTGTGCTCTTAATCTCTTTGTGCTGTACCTCCGACTGGAAGTATCAGTAAAGTCTTAGGGAGCTGTCTAGTCTCTTTAGTCTAGTTAGTCTACGAAAGTGAGCTGTCCGTCGGTGCCTACGTCTAGCGTGATAGGCTTTGTGCGCTCTACGGTGCCTGCTAGGAGTGCCTTCGAGAGCTCGTTGAGGACGAGCCGCTGTATGACACGCTTGACAGGACGTGCGCCAAACTCGGGATCGTAGCCCCGCTCGGAGAGTAGGTCGATGGCAGCGTCGCTGTAGTGGAGCGTCACGCCATTTTCCTGCAGTGTGCGAGCCACCTTGTCGAGCTGTAGTCGTACGATCTGAGCGATCTGAGCCTTCGTCAGCGGTGTGAAGACGATGGTCTCGTCAATACGATTGACAAACTCAGGACGGATCGTCTGCTTGAGTAGCGTCTTGACCTCCTCTTCGGTCCGCTCGATGACCTCTTCGCGGTTCTGCTCGTCGATGTGCTCGAAGTTGTGACGGATCAGATCGGAGCCGAGGTTGCTGGTCATGATGATGATCGTGTTCTTGAAGTTGACTACATGACCCTTATTGTCGGTCAGCCTACCATCGTCCAGTACTTGGAGGAGTAGGTTGAAGACATCGGGGTGTGCCTTCTCAATCTCATCAAAGAGCACGACCGAGTAAGGCTTACGCCTGATCGCCTCGGTGAGCTGACCACCCTCATCGTAGCCGACATAGCCAGGAGGTGCACCGATCAGACGAGTGGCGCTAAACTTCTCCTGATACTCGCTCATATCGATACGGGTCATCATGTGCTCATCGTCAAAGAGGCACTCAGCCAAGGCTCTAGCCACCTCTGTCTTACCGACACCTGTCGTGCCGAGGAAGATAAAGGAACCGATCGGCCTATTGGGATCCTGTAAGCCAGCACGACTACGACGCACCGCATCTGCAATGGCAGTGATCGCCTCATCCTGACCAACGACACGCTTGTGTAGCTCGTCCTCTAGGTTGAGGAGCTTGTCGCGCTCGCTCATGAGCATACGACTGACAGGTATGCCAGTCCAGCGAGCTACGATGTCAGCGATGTCTTCGGCTGTCACCTCTTCGGTGATCAGTGCGGTACCAGAGGCACGCTGCTCGGCAAGCTTCTGATTGATCTGAGCTATCTGATCGTCTATCTCTTTGAGCCGTCCGTAGCGTAGCTCAGCGACACGACCGTAGTCGCCTAGTCGCTCGGCTTTGTCCGCCTCAATAGTGGCTTGCTCACGCTCGACTTTCAGTTGCTGCGCTTCATTGACTAGATCTTTCTCACCGTGCCACTGAGCAGCCAGCGCATTGCGCTCTTCCTCTAGGTCCGCTATCTGCTTGGATAGTGCTGCTAGCTTAGGCTCGTCGTGCTCGCGTTTGATCGCTTCACGCTCTATCTCTAGCTGCTTGATACGACGCTCCAGCTCGTCTAGCTCCTCGGGCATCGAGTCGATCTGGATGCGTAGTCGTGCGGCTGCCTCGTCCACAAGGTCGATCGCCTTGTCGGGAAGGAAGCGGTCGGTGATGTATCGCTCGCTCAACTGTACGGCTGCTAGGATAGCATCGTCCTGGATACGCACCTTGTGGTGGTTCTCGTAGCGCTCCTTCAGACCTCTTAGGATAGAGATACTGCTCATCTCGTCTGGCTCGTCGACCATCACCATCTGGAAGCGACGCTCGAGCGCCTTGTCCTTCTCAAAGTACTTGCGGTACTCATCAAGGGTGGTGGCACCGATGGCCCGTAGCTCACCACGAGCGAGGGCGGGCTTGAGGATGTTTGCCGCATCCATAGCGCCTTGCGAAGCGCCCGCACCAACGAGCGTGTGGATCTCATCGATGAAGAGGATCACCTCACCGTTGGAGGCGGTCACCTCGTTGACGACTGACTTGAGACGCTCCTCAAACTCTCCCTGATACTTCGCACCTGCGATGAGAGCACCCATATCAAGTGAGTAGATGAGCTTGTCCTTGAGGTTCTCCGGCACGTCGCCACGTATGACACGATGCGCCAAACCCTCGGCGATAGCGGTCTTACCGACACCCGGCTCGCCGACGAGGATAGGGTTATTCTTCGTACGGCGAGAGAGGATCTGTAGGACACGACGTATCTCTTCGTCACGACCTATGACAGGGTCTAGCTTGCCCTCACGAGCTCGCTCGCAAAGGTTGATCGCATACTTGCCAAGGGCGTTGTACTGCTGATCGCTCGTGGCGGAGTCTACCTTGCGCCCCTTGCGCAGCTCACGGATTGCGCTCTCAGCGTCGGCGTAGTTCAAGCCTGCATCTAAGAGTAGCTGACGAGCTTCACTGGATACCTTGAGAAGAGCTAGGAGGATATGCTCTACAGCGATGTATTGGTCACCCATATCGCTAGCTATCTGCTCCGACTGGGTGAGCACTTGGTTCGTCTGGTTGGAGAGGTAAGGCTCTCCACCAGAGACGTGAGGCAGACGCTCTAGTTGCTGCGCTACGGCCTGCTCGATCTGGTGCATGTAGGCACCCGCCTTGGTAGCGACGTACTCAACGACGTCACGTCCCTCACGTAGCAGCGCATCCAGGAGACAGATCGGCTCTAGAGCCTGATGCCCCTGCTGGCGCGCTTGGGCGATCATCGTTTGGATCACCCGTTGGGATTTAATGGTGTACTTATCTATGTTCATGTTTTTAAGGTTTGATTCTGACTATCTCAAGCAAGTGATGTGCCATTGGACAAAATGTCACGCATTGGTGTCTTGAGCTCACACAAAAGAAGAGAAGGCAAGCACACTTCGCTCACCTCCTCTTACTATTATATATAAAGGTATCTTGATTAGCCGCTTACCTCTTCGGTGCTGTAGAGGTGGCAATCTGTAGTCTCAGACCGAAGCCAGCTCCATCGGAAGCAGGCACAGACTGGATGCAAAGCCACAAGTCACCTTCGGGGTATCGGCCTCTACAGTAAGCATAGAAGAGCGGTCCTTTCTTGTCATCCTTTGTCATCCTAAAGTCTTCGGTAAAGCCGTACCCCTGAGCGATACTCTTGAGTAGATTGTAAGCTTCGCTGTCTTTGCCTTTTTGGTACGCTTTGATGAGAATGTCTTCATTGGATAGATAGGCGGTGAAGAGTAGCAGGAAAGATCGATCCGTACGACCAGGTGTGTATCTGTAAGCGATGCGCTTGATGTAGCGTATGTCGGTATAATTGTCTCCTTGACTCGGGGCGATAAAGGAGAGTGCGTAGGAAGGGCTCCTAGGTACCTTACGATCACCTTCCAAGAGCCAATCTTTAGCTTCGTTTGCCTCCTGTATCTCATCCTTGCGTTGCTCTATCTCCGCAAGGATTGGTATGTAGATTGGGACAAATCGTCTGTCGGGGTCATCAGCTCCTATATATCTCTTGGCATCAATCTGGACGGCGGGCAAGACTTGGACAGGAACGGTGACACGCGCTTCGCCAGCAGCTATAGTTATAGTACAGTGCCCTTCAGCCACGGCGGTTACTAAGCCTTGGTTGCTGACGGTGGCGACGGTCTCATTTGTCGACTTGTAGGTGTATCGCAGTGTCGCATCGGCGGGTGTCGCCGAGACGCTTAGCTGTGCATGCTTCCCTACCCGTAGTGAGAGCTTATCGGGTGTGACGGATAGCGTTGTCTGAGTAGGCTCCGTGGATGGCTTCGGCTTTTCGCCTGGCTCCTTGTGACAAGCTATGAGCGAGAGCGTCAGAGCTAGAAGTAAAACGTTTAATTGGAGTGTCTTGATGAACATATGGTTGGGTCTTAGGGGATCTAGAGAATCTCTCTGTCTGAGTGGTACAAAGGTAGAAAAAACAAATCACTTGTCGCACTGTGCCCTTAGGTGGAAATGAACTTAATACAAAAGGAGACCTACACACTCTTTGGTGTAAGTCTCCTTCGGTATGGTTAGACTGCTATTGCTATGGACTAGCTATAGGCAGACCAGAGTTGTATTACTAGTAGATGACGTCCATATCTACACGACGAGCGTCAGTTCGCTTGCTGGGAGTCGTATCAACACCGTTATCGTAGCGCTTGATAGCGGCTGCGGGTACGCCTGCTGCTTGGAGTGCCTTGATGACACTAGCAGCACGCTTGGCAGCGAGTCTATTGTTGAAGGCTACAGGACCATCGATACTAGCATAGCCGTATACGAGGACGAGGGCGCGTGGATCGCCGATGACAAAGTCAGCGACGTTACGTACGGCCTCGAGACCCTCTGCGTTGAGAACGTCCGAATTGACCTTAAAGAAGACGCTACGACTGAGCTGTACGTTGTTACGTGAGCGGTCCTGGTGGATCACCCGACGGTTGTCGTAGTTGTACACAGGAGCCTGTGCGGGAGCCTTCTCTAGCTCATCAATCTGCTGACGTAGTGCTGCCAGCTGCTGAGCTATCTGATCATCGTTACGCTGCGGATTTTGCTGAGCCTCCTTGAGGCGAGCCAGCTCATCTTCGAGTGCTTTGATCTTGTCAGCATCGTTAGCGACTGGAGCCCCTTGAGCACCCTGAGTGACAACTAGGTTGCTGCTCCCAGCAGGATAGTAGAGCTGTCCTCCCCAGCTGATAGGCTGTCCAGCCTGCATGACGGGCTGTGCGAAGGTGGGGACGGAAGCCTTCATCGCATTCAGGTTGTGATACTGCAGTAGTAGGTAGAGGAGGTCTCTATCCTTGTCATCCGTGATGGTTATGTCACGTTGCTGTGCATGTGGACAAGCTGGCTTTCTCACTTCCTCGGTAGCGTCATTCTCTTCGGCAGCTGTGACGATAGCATTGACGAGCGTGGCTAGCTCCTGCTTGGTCATAACCACCACTTTCTCACGTCTGTCACGCTCGCCCTTGTCGACACGCTCTGTGCGGTCGCGCTTCTGGCGAGGTGCCTGACGCTTGTCTTGCTGTGCCTCCACAGAAGTGGAGACAGCAGCAGACAGAAGGATCACGCACAGCCCGACTATTATTGATTTCTTAGTCATACTGTTGTAGTGATAAATGATTAGAAGTAGAAGCGATATCCGAGAGATATGCTATGATTGCGTAGTGAGTGACGGAAGCCGTAGTCTAGGAAGACGGCACTGTTGAGCTGTGGTAGCTTGTAAGCTGTACCTAGGAGGAAGTTAGCACCAAGCTTGGTGTCTGTAAACCAACCGATACCAGCACCTAGGTAGGGTACGAAGTCGCCTAGCTCCTTAAAGTTGAAGTTGTAAGCTACATTACCAGATACACCGATGGTGGTCTTCTTGCCAAAGCCTACGAAGAGCTCAGGGATGAAGTCAAGGTTGGTGTTGCTGATAGGCATGTAAGCACGAGCGCCTACGGCAAAAGTGCTGATGAGGTTTGCATCCTGAGGCTTAACAAGGTTCGTACCGATGAGTAGACCTACAGAGTTAAGACGTACGAGGCTGTTAGAGTCGTTGTCAGCTGGAGTAGCGTCAGCACTAGGCGTTGTCGTAGCAGGAGTCGTATAGGCAGGATGTGTAGGAGGCGTTACGATCGTCGTGGTCGTAGCGGGCTGCTGTGTACGCACCTGCTCGCTCTGCTCGATCTTTCTGTCCAGTGCGTCAAGACGGTTGAGGATCTCCTCGTTTTGCTTAGCTATCTGCTCGTTGTCTTGAGCCTCTGTAGCCTGAGTTGCAGACTTGGGGCACTGAGCAGCTTGCTGCTGGAGCATCTGCTGCTGAGCGACATACTGAGGAGAGTTGCCGATGAGGGCATGTACTAGCTCGCGCTCTAGAGGTGTGAGTGCGTCATCGTTAGGCTGACGGTGGAACTGTCCCTTGGACTTGCACTGATCCTTAGACTTGCACTTACTATGCTCGGTCTTAGTAGCCTTGTTGCGGTCGATGATACGCTGTGCCATCTCCTCGATCTCCTCTGGAGTCATGCGTACGTACTCGTCATCGTTGTCCTGACCATAGTAGTAGTACTCACGGATCTCGTTGACGCGATCTTGTGTCTCTGTGCTCTCCTCTGTGTCAAACTGATAGTGACGAGCTGGCTTGCCTAGGTTAAAGCGTACACCGAACTGGTAAGCCACGTTCTTAGCAAGGATCTCAGACTTATTCGTGATAGAAGTTGTCTTGACACCAGGAGCAGGGTGTGCGATGAAGTTGGCACTACCGAACACGCTGATATAGCGGAAGAGGGGTACCTCAAGACCGACACCTGCCATAGCGAAGACTACGTCGTGTAGGTTAGCCTTGTCTAGCTCAGTAGCCTTCTCAGAGAGCTTGGCGTCGAGGTAACCAGCACCGAGGTTGACGTAAGGCGTCACACCACGAGGTAGGTTGAGGCGACCGGTGAAGTAACCACCATACATAGCACGCTCCTTGTCAAACTTGAAGTTGGGCTTCTTACCGGGTTGACCAGCCTGATAGTAGAATGCGCGAACACCGAAGGTGCTATTGAAGTCAAGACCGAGCTGACCACCGTAGAACCATGAGTCACGGCTATTCCAGTAAGAGTTCTTGTTGAAGTCCATGTAGAGCATAGAGGGCTCAACAGTGAAGACCATACCACGGAAGCCGTTAGAGAAGAACTTCCTATAAGCACGGCTTACCTCATTGCCACCAGTGGGGTTGTAGCCACCGAGATAGATGGAGAGACCAGCACGAGCTGAGAAGTTGTTCATCAGAGCTAGACCGTTCTTGTCTGCCTTAGCCTTGGTGATGTCGACGTATGGGTTAAGTAGGTCCGTGCGGAAGCCTAGATAGTTACCCGATAGGTTGAGGGCGACACGACGAGTGAGGTTGATCTTGAAGCCTAGAGCTCCAGAGAAGTATAGGTGATCAGCCTTCATCATCTCAATCTTGTCATCAGCGATGGGGAGCTCATACTTCATGTTTTGTACACCACCTCCTACGAGTACGTAGGGAGCTAGGATGTAGCCGTCGAGGAGGTTGAACTTGAGTTCAGCACCGTAGCGCTCAATGTCGATTCTGCGATCAGACATTTTGTTTTGGAAGACGGGATCAATGTTCCACTGTCCGCCATTGAGCTTAGAGTTGATGCCGAAAGAGCGGTCATAGACACCGCGTAGCTCTACGATAGGACCAAAGCCGAAGCCTGCGCGTACGCCCCAAAACATGGCGTTATCGATGTTGAGGGCTTTGTCGAGGAACTGATACTCAACGCCACCACCGACGGTGACGCTAGCGTCCTTGACCTGTGCCTTGGCTACGTTGAAGCTCAGAAGAGCTACAAGAGCCGTACATAGTAATAGGATCTTTTTATTCATAGGTTGAACTATTAAGTTGATTGATAATGCTAAGTGATTGGTGTAGGAATATGGTAACCCTAATCCCTCCAAAAAGCGAGGCAAATGTCTCTCAAAAGTGTCTGAACGGGGAAGTAGATCACCTATCCTATCGCCAAAGGTATAAAAAAACAGCGACACGGCACAACTTTTGTCCAAACAATTTGACGTTTTCAGTGATGTTTGATAGCTCTATAACCTGCTCTAGTAGTAGCTTTGGAGTAGTAGTGCTACAGAGGGTGCTCATACCCTTGCACAAACTCACTTTATAGCCAATCCTAGATCTCTGCTGATGGCAATCTCTCCCGAGGAAATCGGAAATCTCCACGGAGCAAACGAAAATTCTCCACGGAACCGGGAAATAAAAGTTCGGAAGAATGAAA
>OLPH01001682.1_pt1 | contig 20776 bp, 20 predicted proteins | sample 1672951 | NCBI WGS metagenome assembly OLPH01 (sample SAMEA3136740, study PRJEB25190) | human gut metagenome | reverse complement strand
GCTTGCGAAACGAGAAAAAACTTCGCTTTTTACTTGCATTTGAACTTAGAAAGCAGCCGTTACACGTCTTGCTGTACTACAACGGACGCACGGATCGTGCGTTCCTACACGGGGTTACGCGCTCCGATTCCGCTAGTCTTGGTTTGATGTTACAGATATTTTTACTATCTTTGTATTAGGAAGTGTGGTCTATACCCTTTTTGGGGGACGGACTGTCCTACTTCTTTGGGCGGGTAAATGAGGAACAACCTTGCGTGGTCTATCTTGCTGGATCAGTAGGAGGTGTACGCTACTAGAGACCTTCATAGCGTACTGGCAAGTTACACAGCAAGAGACTTCAAGTCGCTAGAGTCTCTAGGTAGAGCTTTGCAGGGATGCCTCATTAACACGCTTGATACATTAACCTTAAGAAGACTTTATGGCATTATTTGACCCTCCAGAGCATCTCTCCTGTCACCACTATGCGACGCATGCCAATAGTGGGTGGCTCCGTGTCGACGCTACCGACCAGAGCATCTATCGAGGGATAACCGAGTTCCACGCTATTCTCTTCTGCACAAGAGGATCGGTGCGTCTAGCCATAGCTGACGAACTGTGGGAGCTACGCGAGGGGCAGATGAAGTTTATCCCTCGGGGTACTTCAATGACTGCCATATTTAGTGGTGATGGTGAGTTGCTGGACGCTTACTTTGACGTTATTGATTTCATCTGTGACAAGGTCTCGCTACAGCAGCTACAGCAACTCAGGCAAGAGGTCGCCTACGCCCCTGAGCCTCTAGAGGTGCGCGGGGCTATACACTCGCTACTGGGCACGCTCACCATCTACCTCAATGATCAGGCGCTGTGTGCTTACCTCCACGAGTTAAAGATCAAGGAGCTCTTCTGGAATCTGCGAGCTTACTACAGCCGTGAGGAGCTGGCAGCCTTCTTGTGGCCTATCCTAGGCGAGTCCAAGTTTCACAACGATGTGATCAGCGCTTTCACCTGCAATGCGAAGGTCTCTGAACTAGCCGAGCGCGTCTATATGTCCACCTCCGCTTTTTACAAGCGCTTTAGAGAGGAGTTTGGCACATCGCCAGAGCAGTGGATACGTATTCAGAGTAATAAGCAGATCCTCTTCCTCATACAGGACTACGACCTTTCCATCGGTGAGATAGCCAGCCAGCTATCCTTCAACTCGCAGTCTACCTTCTCACGCTACTGCTCGAAAAACTTCGGTCTCTCGCCCTCTAATCTTCGTCGCACCCTGCAGGAGGGTACCTCCTCGGAGGAGCTGCTACTGAGAAGTAGCGACAACGACTAGACGAGCTCGCCACTGTCCATTACATCATAGCTTATAATCTTCCTTACGTCTAGCTTGTAGGTACGTCCTCTCGCTAGGCGCTTACAGAGACTGTTGCATAAAGGCGAATTGCTGTGTTGCTTTCGGGATTCGGCTTCGGTCACATACGGAGGTATGCTCCCTTCAGACCTCACCCTCAGCGCCTTGCGCTTCATCCTTTCTGCAAAGTCAGGATAATCTTGCAAGCAAGATTGTGAGACTGTTGACTTTTGCAACAGTCTCACTGTGTGTCCCTGCGGCGGGCTGCCCGTCCTGTGCGACCTACGAATCGGTCATCAGAAGCCTCTGGGAAAAAAGAAAAAGCCCCTTGCTAGATGCAAGAGGCTTCTCTCAATTGAACTATGATTAAACGTGACCTCGGAGGGGCTCGAACCCTCGACCCACTGATTAAGAGTCAGTTGCTCTACCAACTGAGCTACGAAGTCAAGCTTCATTCTGGAGTGCCACAGGGGCTTCCCTCCTGAACTGTGATGCAAAGGTACAACTTTTTCTGAATACTGCAAGCACTTGGGGCAACTTTTTTTCGTAGCGTGCTATTTGCCCCTTTGATATAGCCCCTCTAGGGTGGGGCTTTGCAGTTATATCGTACATAGAGAGAGCTTATTGCGACGAAATTTAGGGGTGTCTTATCTCTCCTTGGGGGGATGGCAATACTCGAGTAAGAATTGAGACTTCATAGGGAGTGCACGCTCTTTTTATCCCCCGATATGGTCGCTGGGGGCTCTTGACAGCAGGGACCCCTCCCCCCGTGTCGTACCTTTGCATCGTCTCCTCAGAGATACGGCCACGCGCTTTTCGTAAGCGGATCTGCAGGTAGAGAAAAATAGGCTCTGCAGGCTGCTATAGATAGACCGTCACTGAGAGCATTCGCCGGCACGCTCCATGACACCTATTATATAGAAGATCCTCAAACGTAGCAACGGCAGTATCACAGTGTGGGAGACGAACTAAATTTACTAACTCAACAAAATCAATTTACTATGGCAATCAAGTATGCTATCCAGCAAATCAATCGCAAAGGCTTAACTCTAGGCACTACTACTGCGAGCTACTACGCACAGGCTAAGTACGACGGTGTCACCTCACAAGAAGACATCGCGCAGATGGTCTCACAGATCTCCGCAATCTCTGTCGGTGACGTGCTCAGCGTCATGAACACGGTCTCCATGCTACTCTCCATAGAGCTGGCTAATGGACGTATCGTAGACCTGGGCGATCTAGGACGATTTAGAGCGACTCTGCGAAGTAAGTCTTGCGACAAACCTGAGAACTTCAAGCGGGAGATGATCCATGGCAATAGGGTCATATTTGTCCCTGGTCATCAGGTCCGCATCAAGATGAAGAACGCTAGCTACCTTAAGTCGCTACCCACGGGTCTACCCGCAGAGCCTGGGGATAAGCCCAGCAAGACTCCTGATAGTGGGACGACGGCAGGTACTGGCTCTCAGAAGCCTGCTCCAGGCAATGAGACTCCTGCTCCAGGCAATGAAACGGGCGATGGTTCTGGCTCAAAAGATAATCAGACTGGGATGTAATCTCCGTAGATCAGAGTGAGCGGAGGGGATCGGAGTAATCTGATCCCCTCTAACCTCTAACCTCTAATTTCTAAAGTCTAATCTCTATAATCATGAAGCCTGAAGACATTAAGTATATAGTAGTACACTGTAGCGCCACGCGTAGTAATATGACTTACAGCGCATGGCAACTAGATCAAGACCATCGTGCCAGAGGCTTTGCCATGGCGGGATACCACTTTTACATCACACGCGCAGGCGTTATCGAGTCTCTACGACCTCTCTTCATGCCTGGTGCTCACGCTATCGGATACAACCGCTGTAGTCTCGGCATATGCTACGAGGGGGGACTGAGACCTGACGGCACTCCGTGGGATACCCGTACGCCCGAGCAGCGAGCTGCTATGCTCAAGCTACTGCAGACGCTCGTAGCTATCCACCCTAAGGCACGAATCGTGGGGCATAGAGACTTGAGCCCAGACCTAAACCACAACGGCATCATAGAGCCTCACGAATGGATGAAGGCGTGCCCCTGTTTTGACGCTTTCAAAGAGTATCTATCCTTATGGCACAAACGATAAAACCTCGAGGTGGTAAGCAACTCTGCCTAGCCTTCCTCCTGAGTATCTCTGGCATAGGTCTCCTGGCGGCGGGCTTTACGGCACCTCCACTAGGGGTCATAGACAGCTCTGTGCTGGTGGCATACGGTGAGGTGATGACCTTCGTGGGAGCCCTCCTCGGACTAGACTATAAGTACAAGTATCATGAGGAGCTATAAGTGTGTCGTGTGCGCACTGATCCTCTCCGCTAGCATGCTACTGAGCTGTGGCACTCGGCGAAAGCTCTCTACCGAGGCATCGCAACAGCAGTCGCAGCAACGTAGTGAGCTGGCGGTGAACCATGCGGAGCAACATCTCCGCGACACCACCCTAGAGGAGTGGGAGCTGCTTCTCTTAGACACCGTTTCGCCTAGTCAGAGGGCTTTCGCTGTAGGGGCTCTGGCTGGAGACTCGCTACTGGCTGTGAGTCGGTCGCAACTGCCAGGTGTGCGCTACATACGTGCTAGGCGAATGGTCGTCCGGCAACAAGATAGTGTGGCACGGAAGGAGGAAGCCCTACAGCAAGCGAACTCGCAACAGGAAGCGACGACGGAACGACAGACGGCAGAGCGTCGTCCGAGTTGGCTGACAGGGCTATTAGTTTGGGTCGTGGGTAGCTTGCTCCTGGTGGTCGGGGTCGCTACGCTCATGTGGATCCTGAAGAGACGGTGGCGCTGGTAGGAGCGTGGAAACGAGCCTTTTGCTACTCGATCATAAAGAGCTGAGCCGATATGCGTATCCACTCGTTGATTTTTTTCACCTGGACGACCCGAGCGTAAAACTCTTTGCCAGCGTCCATCAAGCGAGATATGACGAGGTTGAGCTCTTGTGGTACATAGCCTATGCGGTGCTCCTCGTAGTAGATGGCGATAGCGTGCTCGTCGTGTTCGTTTTGTGGCTGACGTACCATGCGCAGCACGGTGTCTGGCAGTAGCATCGGGTAGAGCTCCTGTACTATAGGACAGAAGGTGGTGCCAGCGACTACGATGTCTAGCAGGAAGATCTCCCGCTTGGGCAGTCCTAGTGCGTTGATGCCCTCTGTGCCAATGAGCGCTAGTAGCTCTGGACTGACTGGTATGATCTCATGTTTCATAGGTCGTGTGACTTGTACTCCTCCATTAGCGATATGATCGTCTGCATCTCCTGCTCACTCTCCTCTAGCTCCTTGATGACCGCTTGCAGCTCAGCTTGTCGCTCTTGTATCGCCACAGGGTTGGCCAGCAACTCTTTCTGATCAAAGGGGAAGCTGTCCGATCGCTTTAGGAGCTTAGCCTCAAGGAGTCTCATCTTCTTTTGTAGCTTCTCGATCTCTACCGAAAGCGACTCCGAGTCTAGTGGTATGTCTGCTGGCTGACCTTTGTTTACTAGCGCCAGTATGGCTTGTAGCTGCTGGAGGTCGCAAGCTTTGTAAGCTTTGACCGCAGCGAGAAAGAACTTCTTGTCCTCCGCCGTGTAGTGCGGGTTGAGGTCTGGGTGGAGTCGCTTGACGAGAGTTTTGTAGATCTCCTTGAGCTCTTTGCTTTCCTCGGGAGTGAGACGCGGGGCATCCCAATAAGCTTGTGCCGCCTTGAGCTGATCCAGCTTTTGCTCCAGGAGCCTACGATACTCGAGTCGCTGCTGCGCCATCTGCTTGTCTACCTCGACGAGGTCGGGCGCTTGGTCACGATTGATGTAAGCCTGTAGGAGCGAGCGTCGCAAGCGTAGTGCCGCTATGGAAAGGCCTAGACGCAACTGGGTGTACAGCAGCTTGCCGAAGTAGTGCATGTAGAGCGCTGATAGGTGGGGCGCCTCGTGATCCGTCATATTCTGATACTGGGATACGAGCGTCGTGTAGGCTGCAACGAGCATATCGTACTGCTCTCGCAGCATCTGATACTCTGGGGAGCATGCTAGCTGATCCGTCTCTGTCATCGCATTCAATCTGTTAGCGCTACTAAGGTAACGCTTTTAGCGCAAAGAGCCTAACCACTCGACTTGCTGCCAGAAAGGTGTCGCTGCCACGCGCTCTGCCAGCGCCTCGGGGGTGATGGCGAGCGCCTCGGCTAGATGGGTGTAGGTCTCCGCTAAAGCCTCCTGATGGGTAAGTCCCTGGGGCAGTTCGTCGGTCTCGACAAGTAGCGCATGCGCCTCATAGGCTAGTCGCAAAGCAGCTGGGTCGTAATAACGACCGAAGGAGAGTGCGAAGCCTTGACTCAGCATCATACGAGCCACCTCTCCCTTAGCCCGAAAGCCCTGTAGCACCATCGGGGGGAGCGGGTCAAACTCTTGCGCCAGCTCTCTACGTATCTCAATCGTTTCGCTCCAAGCACGGACTGTGTGTAGGAGGATGGGACGATGGAGCTGACAGGCTAAGCGCATTTGCGCCTCTAGCCAGGTTCGTTGCTCAGCGAGAGAAGCGTTGCTACGCACCTTGTCAATGCCACACTCGCCGACAGCGACGATCTGAGGGGTAGACGCTAGGAGGCTTCGCATCTGATCGATGAGGTCTGTCAGACGCTCCGCTAGGGGCAGAGACCAGGGGTGAAGGCCTATCGAATAGAGTTGTCCCACCCCAATCGTGACACCACCGCTCCACTCCTCGTAGGTGAGCGAGCGAATGGCTAGCCCGTTCACCTCGTGGCTATGTGTGTGACAGTCTAAAAACCTTCGGTGGCTGTGGTGTCGCTCGTTGCTCATCGTCGTGGTGGCACGGGGTCGTAACCCACATGTCGATTGAAGGGGTTACATCGTAAGAGTCTCCAAATGGTTAGCCAAGTACCCTTGAGTGCGCCATGCACTCGTAGCGCTTCTAGTGCGTACTGCGAGCAAGTGGGTGTGAAGCGACAGCTGGGTGGTAGCAAGGGCGAGATGCAAGCGCGATAAAACTTGACGGGGTAGCTCAGTAAGCGGACCGCTAGTGAGAGCTGCTGCGAGTCTGCTTGATTAGCTTGCGCAGAAGGGGCTTTCGCAGTCTGCTCTGGACGATCGGGCGAAGCTTTCGCCACTGAGGACGTCGGGCTTGACTTGTCTATCTCCTTGACGATACGTGCTATGGCCCGCTCTACGGCTTGCTCTAGCTCAGAGTAAGTCGGCATCGTCTTAGCGACAGACTGGAGTGCTAGTCGCACGGTGCAGTGATGCTGTGTGGCAACTTGCCAAAGCGGAGCCTTGTGGAGACGATAAGCCGAGCGGGTCATGCGCTTGATACGGTTACGATCGACGGCATGCTTGAAGCGTCGCTTAGCGACCGAGGTCATGACAGCGACCTGCGCCTGTTCGCCAAGGGAGTGCGTGGCGATAGGCTCGGCGAGCCATACGACACGAATGGGGTAAGAGACGAATGAGCGCCCTCGATCATGCAGGCGCTCTATCTCCTCACGCAGATAGAGTCGCTCACCTTTGGGTAGACGTCGGTTCTGGAGGGAGCGAGGGTTGCCTTCCTCCGTAGTCATCCCTCCTGCTCGGCAAGGTAGTTGCTGAGCAGCTCAGGCATCGGTGGATCCTGACGACTGCCCGTAGACTTGATGTCCACTCTGAGTCCTAGCTCCTCGGCTCTTAGCGCAGTCTTGGGACCGACGGTGGCGATGATCATATCCTCTTGCTTGAAGTCGGGGACATTCTCAAAGAGTGAGGTAATCCCAATCGGACTGAAGAAGATGATCATGTCGTAAGGCAATGGCTTCTCGAGCTCTAACTCACGAGGTATGGTGCGATACATGACCGACTTGGTATAGTCTATGCCAGCCTCCGTAAGCAGGTCGGAGAGCTTGTCGCTGTGCTCCTCAGCTACGGGGAGGAGATACTTCTCGCTCTTGTGCTTGATAATGACCTTGACCAGATCCTCGGTACGTCCTGTCGGTGAGAAGAAGACTTTGCGCTTGCGGTAGTTGACAAACTTCTGCAGATATGGAGCGGACATCTCGGAGCTACAGTAATACTTCATCGTATCTGGGACTGATATGCGCATCTCTTTCATCAGCGTGAAGAAGTGCAGGATAGCAGTACGAGAGGTAAAGATGATGGCTGTGTAGTCCAACGGATTGATGCGTTGCTGACGAAACTCTTTCGCTGCAACCGTCTCGACACGAATGAACTGCTTGTAGTCAAGCTCCACTTGATACTTCTCAGCAACTTCGGTGTATGGATTGGCCATCAGTGGGGCGGGCTGAGAAATAAGTATTTTTTTAATCCGTGACATACTCACAGGCAGGGGTGCTAATGGTATACGATAGATTCTTTTATGGGATCAGCATTCCAAAGCCTACGAGATAGGCAAGAGGAGCCACTTCCTGGCTGCAAAGGTACAAAGAAATAAGCAAAGGAGTCACTCCAGCCTCTCCTAGCCATCGGGCTGTGGGTAGGATGATCGCAAGGCGCCATAGGAGGATGACAGCCACTGAGAGCCAAAGCGCAATGTCCTGCCAGACGCCCGCCAGTAGTAGCAAAGAGCTTATGTAGAGTGGCAAGGGCCATAGCCACTCCAAGATGCTGTAGTGACGTACCCAGTGTAGGTAAAAGGCTGAGTCGAGGTAGATCTCCGACAGCAGACGGTTTACACCTAGATAGAGGCCGCTCAAGATCAAACTACCGAGGGCTAGAGCACCTACCTGCGAGAGCGTCGTCCAGAGCTCGCCTGTGGGTAAGCCTCCATAGTAGCGCAAGAGCAGACAGCCCGTCACGCCGACCAGCAGATGTCGCTGTAATCCGCCTAAGAGTGTGTAGGTGCCGACAGAGACTCGGTGCACTAAGTTGCGAAAGAAGATGTGCCCTCTATTATATAGTAACGCATCTACCGAGCGAGACATAAGGGAGCCTACCCACATCTGCATAAGCGCTGGGAGCAAGAGCAGCATGAGGAGCAGCAGTAAGATAATATCCTCAGCTCCCCGATCTGCCCCAAAAGGGGTCAATGACCATAACCCGACCGAGCTCTCCATACATGCAAGGCTATCTACCGAGTAACTAGCTGAGCTATCAGCTGTGCCACCTGTCCCTCCAGCTCCTGCACGCCATCATTATGGATCTGGTAAAGCGGTAACTCTGGATGCGCCTGCTGAAGGGTGGCAAAAGAGTAGCTTGCCTGACGATCAATCCGTGCTTGTACCTGCTCGAGCGAAGCTCCGTCACGCTCCTGAACACGAGCCACACGTACCGCCTCAGGAGCTGTCACGATGACCACAGCGTCGCAAAGACGATAGAAGCCAGACTGCCATAAGATGGCGCTCTCTAGGACGACCCACCCCTCGAGGGCTTGCTGCTCCCTAGCCCAAGCCTTTAGCTGGTCAGACACATAGGGGTGAATGATCTGCTCTAAATCGTGCAATAAGGAGCGTCCCTCATCAGACGGTGCGAAAACTTTGCGAGCGATCTCATCGTAGCGAGGCTTCCCCTCCGCATCGTAGACCTCCGCACCTAGCAACGCAACGACCTGCTGACGCACCTGCTCACTATCGGTGTAAGCTCTCCGCGCCACTGCATCGCTATCCATAAGGGGTAGCCCAGCCTGGACAAGCTTCTGACCCACGAAGCTTTTGCCCGCACCAATTCCTCCCGTCAGTCCTAAGATACGGGGGGGGGATTGGTGCGGGCATTTTTTTTTGTTCATAACTCAGTAGCCACTACGGCTCACGGCTAGGTAGCCTCTAGGATATACTGCACCGCCTTGGGCGCTGCGGTAGCACGCGCTACCCAGTCGGGTAGACCCTCGATTCTTACGGGGAGCATCTCGGGACGCTTCTCCCCATTCTGCACAGCTTCTGATATTTGACTCAGATCCACGACCACCGAGACTTGGTTGCCGATAGGCTTATTGTAGTCCGTGATCGGCATCGTCAAGGTCAGAGAGACACGCGCTGGGAGGAGCTTGGCGACAAAGCCTGCTGGCGTGTTCAGAGCCACGACTGGCAGTTCGATGCGTCTCTCCGTGAGCTCGACGACAGAGATCTGTAGCTGCACACTGTCGGGAGAGCTATGCACGTTGGGGATCTCTTCGAGAGGTACGCGCATCACCTTGTCTTGCGACAAGTTCTTGTAGAGCAGTCCTTTGGTGCGCACTTCGCTAATTCCCTCCAGCGCCTCACGGCTACCATATAGCTCGACCGTGGTCGGAGTCATCGAGAGCGGGAGGACCATGTAGCCATCCTTAGCAGAGGCCGACACACGATTGATGACTGGCACCTCTTTTCTCTGGAGAGGAAATGCGCGTAGCGAGATCTGATTGGGGTAGATCTCACGAATCTGCACAGCACTTCCGAGGCTCTCACGCACCTTCTGTGTCAAGACTGCATTGCTAAAGAGGACGCGCCCTCCCAGGGGAACTCGCTGAGGCATCGATAGCTTGATCGGTGTCACCCCTTTCATCCAGCGAAAGAGGAGCTGCGAACCTTTTGCCGAGACGCTAACGTCCAGCATGGTCGGTTGCTCGCCCTCTAGGCCGATTGCCTTCGGCATCTCCTCGTATACGATGGGGATGTGGACGATCGAAGTCGTGCCACGGGAGAGCGTCTGCATAAACCATAGGGCGGTCGCTAGGAGCACCCACACAGCAATCGCCAGCAGACGTTTCAAGCCAGGGATACGCTGCTTACGCACCACAGGTTCTCCACCTGGGCGAAGCTTAGGGGTCAGATTGAGTCGCACCGCTCGCGTCTTAGCAGGTTGGGGAGTCTACTAGCGTGCGTTAGGATCCGTCCCGAGCGGATATACCGAGCTCTTGGAGATCTCTATGCAGACATCCTTGGCTATCTCCACCTCAAAGGTCTGCTCGTACACCTTGCGGATCACACCATGCACACCGCCAGCGGTTATGATAGAGTCGCCCACAGCGAGCGCATCACGCTGCTGTTGCAGTTTCTTCTGTCGCTTGCTCTGAGGGCGAATGAAGAAAAGCCAAAAGATCAAGATGATGACTACAAAGAATACGAGCGAAGTCCACGCAGGGGCTCCCTGTGGTGCTGCCTGTGCAGGCTGTGCTGCTTGTAGAAGGAATATATTCATAGGTATCTATAGTTGATGAATTCAATTACTTCTGCAAACTTACAAAAAACCGACCGCATAGCACAGCCTTGCCCCTTCTCTCCATCAATTCCGCAGAGCTCACGAGTGGAGACTGTTGCAAAAGTCAACAGTCTCACAATCTTGCTTGCAAGATTGTCCTGACTTTGCAGAAAGGATGAATCGCAAGGCGCTGAGGGTGAGGTCTGAAGGGAGCATACCTCCGTATGTGACCGAAGCCGAATCCCGAAAGCAACACAGCGATTCGCCTTTATGCAAAGTCTCAAGTGACGATGTTACGGCGTTGAGTATATAGTAGCCTCTTGCATATCTAGCAAGGGGCTTTTTTTGCGACATAGCTAACCCCTCTAATCTCTAAAGTCTAACCTCTAATCTCTAAAGTCTAATCTCTAACGAGGGAGACCTCCGCCAGTTGTGCGGGGATCTCCCTCGTGAAGTTTATAGGAACCTGTTAAGGATCCGTCGTCTTAGACTTACTTGACGATGCGGGTCGTGTAGTTGCCGACGAGGACGATGTAGCTACCAGCGGGTAGTGCGCTGATGTTAAGGGTATGCTCCGTGCTCGTCAGGAGTAGCTGACCTATGTAGTCGTAGAGGCGTACCTCTGCGCCCTCAGCAGCGCCAGCGATCTCGAGACGTGTACCACCGTTGGTCACGTAGACAGCGACATCGCTCTGAGCTAGCTGCTCGATGGCATTGGTGAGCTTGAAGGTAGCCTGTACCTTTGTCGCAGCTTTAACAGTAAAGGTGTACTTGACACCGCCAGCTATGTTGACAAGCTTCTCGTCACCAGCGGGGATCTTCGTCTCACCCACCTGGAGCGTCTCTAGCTCATACTTAGCTGCGGGTGTCACCTCGACATACATCTCGGTGCCCTCGACGACACTCTTGCCACTCTCAAAGGGGATCCCGTTCTTCTGGAAGAGGTGTACCTCACCAGCCTCTGCACTTGGCAGGGCAGGCTCTACGGTGACAGCGTACTCAGCGGGAGGTAGCGTAGACTTGAAGGTTACCTTGATCGTGACATCCTCAGTTAGGGCGAAGGTGAAAGATCCAGAGCCCTTTTTATATGTGAGCTCCTTGGTATTTACGAACCACTGATCAACCTCGAAGTCTTCATTGGGCGTTGCCTTGACCGTGATGTACTCACCTCCAGCAACCTTGCCCCCGTTAGTGATAGGACCTTCGGCTGTTGATGCGGATACCTTACCACCCTTCTCGGGATCGGCGATGCAGGTTACAGTAAATTCTCCTGCTACTTGCTTCTCCGTAACCTTAGCGACCACAGTAACATTGCCCTGCACGATAAAGGTGTAGACCTTACCCTCTTCGGAGAGTGCCTCTTCGGGAGCGGGGGTGTCATTGTTCATGTAGGTTACCTCAAAGCCCTTAGTAAGGTTTGCTGTGAGCGTCACCTTTGAGCCGAGAGGTACTTGCTTAGTATTACCTTCCCAGATAGAGAAAGTCTTCTCATCAGGCGTTACATACTTACCCGATATAGTGGCTCCCGTACCCTCTCTCTTGACGGTCAGTGTAGCTTCTGTCGGATTGACAGGAGTCTCAGCCTTGAGGACGGGCTCTACCTTGAGGTTGCCCGTGACGGTGAGCTTTATCTTATTAGGCGTAGTAGCATCCACCTCCTTGGTCTCGTCATTGACCTTCCAAGAGGACGTCTTGTAGCCTTCGGCAGGAGTAACTGCGAAAGTAATCTCGGTGCCGATCTTTACGGACTGACCATCCTGGATCGGGAGTTCCTCACCCTCATCATCAAAGGTGTAAGCCCGCATCGAGCCTTCCTCCGTCTTAGGCTGAATTATCGTAATCTTACCCTCGGTGGGCTGTGCAGAGCCACCTACCTTCTTGAGGATAGGCTCTACTTTGAGATTAGCCTCGACGATGATGCCCTTCGTGTTGGAGGTGCTCTCCACAGGCTTATCATCTATCATCCAGTGATCCATCTCGTAGCCCTCGGCAGGTGTAACCTCAAAGGTAACGTAGGTACCCTTCGGCACACTGTTACCAGTTGTTAGAGTGGTCAGGTTACCATCCTTATTGTAGTAGGAAGCGGTCATCGTGCCCTGCCCCTCCTTAGGTTGGATCATCGTCACCGTGTAGTCCGAGGGAGTCGGCTGGGAGATGTTCTTGAACTTGGCAGAGATGGTGACATCCTTCTGTACCGTATAGATATAGCTGTAGTGTGTGTACTTGTTATTAGAGGGTTCGAAGGACTCTCCATCTATGAGCCACGCCTCGATGTCATAGCCTTTTTTAGGCATTACGCTCATATGGATACTCGTACCTGAGTAAAGCTGATCACCTGTTTTGACAGCCTTGCGAGTATTTGTATTCATTACTGAGAGCGTGCCATTTTCTGGAGGGGTAATGGTGACTGTACACTTGGTGGCAGGCGCTACTTTGGCAGAGATGATTAAGTCTCCTTGGACAAATTCAAGCTCCCCAAGGCTACTCGTGATAGGCTTCTCAACTCCATTGACGATGTAGTGTGTTGCCTCGTAACCCTCATCAGGAATCACCTGGATGGTTAGAAGGGTGTTGCCGTTGACCTTGTCCCCACTGTGCACCTCAGTGCGGGAGGAAGAACCACGGTAGGTCACCTTGATAGTAGCGTGCTCTACAGGCTCGATGGTTATTGTGTACTCCGTAGCCTGTGCCACGAGGGGCAGCAGGCAGAAAGTTCCCAATAACGCTAAGATAGATAACATTCGTTTCATAAGCGTATCTGTTTTAAGTGTAAGTGATTGAAGTATTCTTCCGTCTAGAAGCGGGGTAGAGGAGGGTATAGCTACTGATGCTACAACTACCTGTCCCTCTTCAAAGGGCTAAGATAATAAAAAAAGAATACAATGACAAGTTTAAAAGTTGGATATTGGGCCCCGTACATTTCACCCGCTAATGTGATTTCTTCTGAGGAAATCAGCAATAGCCAGGGAGGAAACGAAAATTCTCCACGGAACCGGGATATAAAAGTTCGGAAGAATGAAATGAAACTTCGGAAGAAGCAAATCAAAGTTCCGAAGAATTTTTTTATCCCTCCGTGGAAGATCCTCATTTTCTACCGAGGCAATTTCGATTTCCTCGGAGGTGTGGTGTCTGGGTCCTCGGAGTGCGTCGGAGTGCGTCGGAGCTATCAGACGTGTAATTGCTGGAGAAACGTACAGAAGTGTTTAGTGGGAGGGCGTCCGTTGTGTCAAAGAATGTGATTGTCGTGGTTTTAACGAGGACGGACGCCCTCCGACTCGACACTATCCGTGCGTCCTTACATTTCGCTACTCGTCTCCTCTAACCTCTCACTTCCCAATCCCAAATAAAATAGTATCTTTGTGGACGAATCGTTTACCACGGACTTTACTAACAACTTTACCTATATATAGTATGAAGAATTTGGACTGGTCATCATTGGGGTTTGGTTACCTCAAGACCGATTACAACGTACGCTGTTACTATCGTGATGGCAAGTGGGGCGAGCTAGAGGTCTCTTCGGAGGAGACGGTCACGCTACACATGGGTGCTACCTGTCTGCACTACGGTCAGGAGGCTTTTGAGGGTCTCAAGGCTTACCGTGGTAAGGATGGTAAGATACGCCTCTTCCGTGTCGAGGAGAATGCTAAGCGTATGATCCGCTCAGCTGAGGGTGTCGTCATGGCGCCCGTGCCTGAGGAGCTCTTTATCAAGGCGGTCAAGAAGGCTGTCGAGCTCAACAAGGACTTCGTACCTCCCTACGAGAGTGGTGCTTCGCTCTACATCCGTCCACTCCTACTCGGTCTAGGTGCTCAGGTAGGTGTCAAGCCAGCTCCAGAGTATCTCTTTATCGTCTTCGTATCTCCTGTAGGCCCATACTTCAAGGAGGGCTTCAAGCCTACACCTATGGCTATCATGCGTGGCTATGACCGTGCGGCTCCTCTAGGTACGGGTACGATCAAGGTGGGTGGTAACTATGCCGCTGGTATGGTACCTACCGTCCTAGCTCACGAGAAGGGCTACAGCGCTTGCCTCTTCCTCGATGCTAAGGAGAAGAAGTATATCGATGAGTGCGGTCCTGCTAACTTCTTCGGAATTAAGGACAATACCTACATCACGCCTGAGTCTACCTCTATCCTCCCCTCTATCACGAACAAGAGCTTGATGCAGCTCGCTGAGGATCTAGGTCTCAAGGTAGAGCGCCGTCATGTACCCGAGGAGGAGCTAGCTACCTTTGAGGAGGCTGGTGCTTGCGGTACGGCTGCTGTCATTAGCCCGATACTACGTGTGGACGATCTCGATGAGCACAAGACTTACCAGATCTCTAAGGATGGTAAGCCCGGTCCTATCTGCGAGAAGCTCTACAACAAGCTACGTGGTATCCAGTACGGCGACGAGCCCGATACACACGGCTGGGTCACTCTACTAGACTAATGTAGCGACTCAAGCTTACGAGACTCGCTGGTATGCTGTAGACAGCCTAGGCTCTCACGCAGCTACTAGATAACAGTACAGAGGGGTGTGTCCATGTGGATACACCCCTCGTTTGATTAGCCTTTATGCAACAGTCTCTAGAGGACGTTGGCCGTTACTCTCTGTGAGCTCGTTTGTCCGTTCAGCCTACCTCTAAGCTACCCTGAGGGTACTCAGGGTACTCCCCATATGACACAAGAGAGGGGGCGCAAGATGTGTAGTCTCTTGCGCCCCCTCGTCGTATGAGTTGCTCGCTCTGTCGTCTCGTTACATACGGACGACTGGAGTCAGACGAGCATATACATCCTCGACCTTATCCCCCTCATCGTTGATACGTGTCTTATAGTATATACGTACCGTATAGGGGAGTGTGGGATGGACATCCTCAAAGTAGTGATTGCCCTCCTGATCGACCTGTAGTTCGGGCGGATTGTTTTGATCGACATTAAAGCCTAGATCCGAAATGTATCCGACATAAGTGAACTCAAACATCCCATTGGGCTGGTCTAAGTACATCGCCTCAAGGTGAGGTCTCTCAGAGCCTTTAGGATTGAGGACGTAGACGATATGACTGTAGGACATCGACATGTGACCAGCCTTTACATTCTTGTCTATAAACCATATGGCCTTGTGCTCCTCGTCAATGTGGTCAAAGAGATAGTTCGTATTGCTCTCGATCATTTTCTTGAGTAGCTCCTGACGATCCCATACATCCTCAAGATGCTCTGGGACGAAGAGGACCTTGCGACCAGAACTCTTGAGGAAGGTCCCTGTCAGCTCTTTGTCCCCTACGATCAATTCGAAGTCTGCCTTGGCACCACCAGCGAGGATTGCTAGCTTGTAGGTTCCTACGGCGAGACCCGTGACCTTGTGCCCCTCGACCTTAACCTTGTCTGGATCGGAGGTAGAGATGGTGAAGTCAGTAGCTGGCGTTGTCGTGACGACGACATCGACCCCCGCACCTTCCTGGGCACCGAAGACAATGGCGCGATCTACTGGAGCACTGATCCATGTGGGTGAGAGGGTTACCTTCTGATCCTTATTTATAGCCTGCACCTCGACCGTCAGGAGAGCATGCTCAGCCCCAGCGGTGACGGTGACGGTCGCTTTGCCAGGAGCTACGCCCTTGATGGTCTTACCTTTGACCTGAGCTACCTGATCGTTGTCTACAGTGAGTGCGAAGTCTTTGCCCTTGGGGAGCATAACCTCTACGGCACCACCCTCGCCCGTGCGTGTCAATGCGATCTCCTGTCCGACAGTGATCGAGATCGTCTCCTTAGAGAGTCGCAGAGCTCCACTGGGAGAGTCCGAGCCATGACAGCCGACGAGGAGGACGAGTGCTGAGAGCAGTAGCCCGCAGACCCATATACAGTTCTTTTTCATATCTAAATAAGCTATACCGTGGTTATAAAGGCGTGAGCCTGTCGCAGGGACAGGCTCACGAGATAGGATTAGCGGAGCGTGCCCTTGTAGGCGACACCCTCTACGTATAGGATGACGCTGCCCGTGTAGTCTATGCGGATCTGGTCACCAGCGCGGTAGCTGCCAGCGAGGATGAGCTGACCATCAGCACTGTATAGAGCTAGCGTAGCATCGCTCACGACGACAAGTCCCTCAGCGGTAAAGCGTACGGGAGCGGTCTCACCGAGGATCTCCTGAGTGCTCGTGACAATCTTGCCAACGAGAGGTATCTCCTTGGTGACGCTCATGCCTTTTGCCTCACCCTCAGCGGTTAGAACGAGCTTAGCCTCGATGGCAGCAATCTCTTTGGTCCCCTTGAGGGTTACTTTGAGGGCACCACCATTAGCAGGTAGAGCACTCTTGTCAATCTCAAAGAAGTCCTTGCCATCGCCTACGATCTCAGCCTTGATACGAGAGAGGATATGCTCACCCTCGACGAGGATAGGCTTCTCCACCTTAGCATCCTTATTGACTGTGCCGAAGTCTAGCTTATCTGCGTCTGTCGTAAGGACAGGAGCTGGGATCTCCTCTGCGGTGAGCTTGACGTTGTCTAGTAGGACTGTCAGCGTCTTGCTCTCAGACTTGATCGCTGGCGAGTCGTCACCCATGTACTCAAAGACGAAGTAGCTATCCTGACCATCGGCCTCGATAGCCTCGGAGAGAAGCTCAAACTTATAAGCCATCTCATCAACTGGCTCCTTAGGCTCGATCGTCTTCAGGTCTGCAATGAGCTTACCCTCCTTGCTGAAGCGCTTGACGACGAACTTACCGCCCTTGGCAAAGCCTATACGATAGTCAGCCATCAGACGTACCTTGCTACCACTGCTAGGTATCTTGACGAGTGGCGTGATGAGTGCTGAACGTACTTTCTGACCACTACCCGCAGCCTCTATGGACATAACAGGCTCGTCATTGTAAGGAGTCCGGGGCTCCCAGTGTACATCTCCCTCGAAAGCTACCTCGCGCCAGCCAGAGAGTAGGGGATTCGTCGTGAAAGGCTCATTGAGACTCTCTACAGGCTTAGCATTGGGGTCTAGACCGTAGGGGTTAGCAGGATCTACACCTACACCCATAAGAGGGATGTCTAGGACGAGATCTCCAGAGGTAATGTGTAGCGTAGCCTCGCACTTACCTGCAGCGGTAGGTGTAAACTCTAGATCGAGCGTGTGCTTGCCCGCACTCTCTGCATTCTCTGCATCTTTAGCGATCTTAAAGGCATCCTTGCCTTCTCCCGTTATCTCTGTCTTTACGGCAGCGGTAAGGTTCGTCCCGACGAACGCTAGCTGGAACTTGGCAGTCTCCCCGATGTTGGCTCTGCGGAAGTCTACCGACTTAACGTCAGATACGAGCGTTGGCTGACCCTGCATTTGAGTTACCTTGAGGTTGTTGATGAAAACGCCCTTGCAGTTGTCAGCGCTGGCATTGTTCAAGGTCTCGATGCGAAGCACCGTAGCACCCTGTCCTCCAGAGAAAGAGAAAGTGTGCGTCTCCCACTCATCCTCACGATACTTGGTGGGGGTGTACTCCTGAGCGGAGGCATCGTTGCCTACAATTGATACTTTGAGGATACCTGACGCATCAGTGTTGATACCCTTGACCTCTAGTGTCACGTCAAAGGCTCCAGCATTGCCCGACAGGTCTAGCGTCTTAAGCTCGAAGTAGCCGACTGCTGAGTTTGATGTGCTACCCACGAGAATAGCATGGTCTGCCTGGTAGATGTTTTTCATCAAAGTAGTGTTGTCATTGCCCTTCCAGCGACTGAGCATTGCGAAGCGTGGGTTTTTCGTGTTGCTACCGGAGGTGATTTCATCGAAGGTCTCCTCGAGGATGACCTTCTGTGCTGTCGCTCCTAGAGGAAGGAGCAGGAGGGCTATCAGAGATAGCCAGTAGGTAGTAATCCTTTTCATAGTAAGTGTTATAGTTGTTATGTTAAGTCTAGTGCGGTTTCTACAGAAAGATGACGAAAAGAGGTCGCTCAGAGCTTTCTTTTCTCAATTCGTCCGCTAATATAGCTATAATTTTTCAAACAGAAGGTTTTTGGGCAATTTTTGTGGGGAATGAACTACATTTGATAGTTGACTCCATGATGTCCAGTCGAAGCTTGTCACTTCGGATAGATTTACTACCTTTGTCATGATTAAGAAGGTTATAAAGATTCACTCAAAAGCATCTACACATATGCAGATAGTAGACATCAAAGGACGCGAGATACTAGACTCGCGCGGTAATCCAACAGTAGAGGTAGAGGTCGTCCTAGATAGCGGCGCCATGGGGCGTGCCGCTGTTCCCAGTGGAGCCTCTACGGGGGAGCACGAAGCGCTCGAACTACGCGACGGTGACAAGAGCCGTTACCTAGGCAAAGGCGTTCGCAAGGCTGTCGAAAACGTCAACGAGGTCATTGCGCCAGCCCTCTTCGGCATGAGTGCACTCGAGCAGCGTGAGATAGACCAGAAGATGATAGACCTAGACGGCACTGAGACCAAGAGCGTACTTGGGGCCAACGCTATCCTTGGCGTATCGCTCGCTGTCGCTAAGGCTGCAGCCGACGAACTAGCCATACCACTATACCGCTACCTCGGTGGCGTCAACGCACACACACTCCCCGTGCCGATGATGAACATCATCAATGGGGGCTCTCACAGCGATGCGCCCATCGCATTCCAAGAGTTTATGATCCGACCCATCGGTGCCAAGAGCTTTAGTGAAGCGCTTCGCATGGGCTCCGAGACATTCCACGCACTCAAGAAAGTGCTCCACGATCGTGGTCTCAGCACCGCTGTAGGTGACGAGGGTGGCTTTGCGCCTAGCCTGGACGGCGTAGAGGATGCGCTCAATAGCATCATCGAGGCAATCCATCAGGCTGGCTACAAGCCTGGTAGCGACATAACCATCGCTCTAGACTGCGCTGCTAGCGAGTTCTACCACGAGGGTGTATACAACTACGCCAAGTTTGAGGGCAAGAAGGGGCAGCAGCGTACCCCCGCTGAGCAGGTCGCTTACCTAGAGACACTCGTCAGCAAGTACCCTATCGATAGCATCGAGGACGGTATGGACGAAAACGACTGGGAGGGATGGCATCTGCTCACCGAGAAGCTGGGCAACCGCCTGCAGCTCGTCGGTGACGACCTCTTTGTGACCAATGTCGAGTACCTCAGCCGAGGCATCAAGGAGAGCTGCGCTAACTCCATCCTGATCAAGGTCAACCAGATCGGCACACTCACAGAGACGCTCGACGCCATCGACATGGCGCATCGTCACGGCTTCACAGCCGTCGTGTCGCACCGCTCTGGTGAGACCGAGGATACGACCATCGCCGACATCGCTGTAGCTACCAATGCTGGGCAGATCAAGACTGGTTCGCTAAGCCGTACCGACCGCATCGCCAAGTACAACCAGCTACTACGTATCGAAGAGGAGCTAGACACGCAAGCTACATACGGCTATCGTCGCCTACGATAGCGAGACTTGCAATAAAATATACGGACGCACCGAGACGTGTACTCCCCCCGTAGGGACACACGACCGGTGCGTCCGTTGTGTCAAAGGTTACTGCGCCCGCCTCCCTCTAATATCTAACCTCTAATATCTAACCTCTAATCTCTCCCCTCCGCCAGTCTGCAAATATTCTGTACCTTTGGGGAGAAAAGTAATCAATCCACACTGCAACGATGAAGCAATACTATGTCATCCGTAATGACCAGCAGACGGGTCCCTACACCATCGAGGAGCTGGCGACGCTAGAGCTGAAGCCTGAGACGATGGTCTGGACCGAGGGCATGACCGACTGGGCTCCCGCTCGTGAGGTGAGCGAACTGCAAGAGCTCTTCGCACCCAGCATGCCCACACCACCCAGCTACAATGCGCCTACCTACGGAGCGCCGCAGTATAACAGTGCACCGCAGTACAGCAGCGCCCAGCAATACAACAGCGCACCCCAGTACAGCAATCCCTCGGAGCGTCCGCCTATACCGCCCAACTACTTGGTCTGGTGTATCCTCGTGACCCTCTTCTGCTGTAATATAGGTGGTATCATCGCTATCATCTACTCTGCGCGCGTCTCCTCACGATACATAGCGGGTGACTACGAGGGAGCTGCTGCCGCCAGCCGCCTAACGCGCAACTGGATCATCGCCACAGCCTGTGTCGGCTTTGTCTGCATGATCGCTTACCTCGTCTGGCTCTTCTCCTTCCAGATGGGACTAGCCTCCTTTTCGCCATACTACTAGGAAGCTGTGGGGACAGACGGGAGTGTCTAAATCGGTACTCATCTAGTCTCTAACCGCTAACCTCTAGCTCCTAATTTCTAACCTCTATTTTTCTCTCCTCCCGAGGAAATTAGGAATCTATAGAGAGCAAGCAAAAATTCTTCACGGAACCGGGAAATAAAAGTTCGGAAGAATGAAATGAAAGTTCGG
>OLPH01001669.1_pt1 | contig 20926 bp, 16 predicted proteins | sample 1672951 | NCBI WGS metagenome assembly OLPH01 (sample SAMEA3136740, study PRJEB25190) | human gut metagenome | reverse complement strand
TGTTTATGGTCAAATAAACGTGTACGGCGTCACCACCAAATCTGAACGGCATAAGCGTTCATATTGGACACGGACGGCGGACGGAAATGGCATCGGCGGAAGAAAAGCGCCGGTGCCGTACGGTTCCTGATAGATTCCCGAGTGCTAACAACCAACACATGGTCCTCGGGAGGAAAGGAATGACGACACCGGTGCGTATTCAACAGAGTATCAGGCAGCTCGAGACGAAAGGCCTGACGCATACGCAGATAGCTAGGGAACTGGGCGTTTCGCGGACGACCGTGGTCAAGTACGCGACCCGCGATTATTCGCCCGTTCCGCCGACCGGGGGAACTGCGAGCCGTTCCCTGGTCGCGGGCGAGTACGCGCGCAAGGCCGACGAATGGCTCGAGGCCGACCGGCGCATGCCACGCAAACAGCGGCACACCGCCCGGCGCGTACACGAGCGGCTCGTGGAGGAATGCGGCTTCGAGGGCAGTTATTCGTCGGTGCAGCGATGGGTCAAGCGCTGGCGCCAACGCCACCGCGGCGAGGCCGAGGGGTTCAGTGAGCTGGAATGGGCGCCGGGCAGCGCGCAGGTCGATTTCGGCCAGGCCCTGGCCGTGGTCGCCGGCGTGGAACGGACCGTGCATTTCCTGGTGGTCTCGTTCCCGTACTCGAACATGAGATACGTGGCCGCGCTGCCGGGAGAGACCGCGGAATGCGTGTGCCATGGTCTGAACAAGGTGTTCTCCCATGCCGGCATGGTCCCCCGCGTGCTAGTGTTCGACAACGCCACCGGGGTCGGCCACCGCAGGGCCGACGGGACCGTCACCCAGACGAGGCTGTTCTCGCTGTTCTGCGCGCACTACGGCTTCGAGACGAGGTTCTGCAACCCCTATTCCGGCTGGGAGAAGGGAAGCACGGAGAACGCGGTCGGTTTCCTGCGCCGCAACCTGATGGTGCCGACGCCGTCCGCGGAGGGATGGGACCGGCTCACGGACGCGTGGTTGGAACGCTGCGACGAGATCGCGCGCGGCGTCCACTACCGCGAGGACGTGCCGATCCGGGACCTGTTCGAGACGGACCTCGACCACATGCTCCCGCTGCCGCCGTCCATGTTCGACGCGTGCGACTGGCGCGGGGTGAAGGCCGACAGGACCGGAACGGTCACGATCGACTCGAACCGCTACCTCGCGGGCCCGAAATGGCATTCCATGCGTCTCATGGCCGGCGTGCGGGCCCTGCGGGTCGAGCTGCGTTCCATGGACGGCGAGCCGATCGTCACGTTGGAGCGCAGGTGGGGGCGCAGCCCCGACACCGCGATGGACCCGCTGTCGCTGCTCGCCATCATCGCACGCAAGCCGCGTTCGTGGGGCGAGAGTCCCATACGCTCCGACTTCCCGGAGGAGACGCGCGTGCTGCTCGACCGGATGGAGCCGCGCGAACGCGGCCTGCTGGTCGACGACATCCGCCACGCGGCCGTGGTGAGTGGCTTCCGTGCGGCCGTCATGGCCGTCGTCGAGATCGTCGCCGCGGGCAGAAGGCCCGACAGGGCCGCGATCGACCAGACGGCCAGGCGGATCGCGCAGGGCGACGGTCCCGAATCGAGGGCCAGGCTCGACACGTACAGCAGGTTCATGAGGGAGGACGGCGATGAGTGAGTCGACGGACGCCGCGGCGGGCGGACGCAGGGGCGGGCGGACCGTGAGCAAGTCCACCCCGGACGAGGTCATGGAGCTCGCATGCGGGCTGCCGTTGACCAGGAGCGTGCTGCGTTCCGTGGTCGCGGGCGCCACGCCCGGCCAGCTCGGCGTGCTGGCCGACCTGTTCAGGGCCGAGAACGCCAGCCGGACGGAATCCAGGCGCGCCAGGCTGATCAGGAACGCGGGATTCCCGTGCGTCAAGGGCTTCGACGGATACGACTGGGGCATGGCGTCGTTCCCCGCCGACTGGGGGCGCGAGCAGCTCATGGACCTCGGTTTCATGGACCGGGCCGAGGACCTCGTGCTCTACGGCGACGTGGGATGCGGCAAGACGCACATGGCGATCGCCACGGGCATGCTGGCGTGCGAGAGGGGCATGCCGGTGAGGTTCTTCACCGCGTCGTCGCTGGTGATGCGTTTGCGGCGGGCGAGGGACGAGAACCGGCTCGACGCGGAACTGCGCGCGATAGGCCGCGCCAGGCTGCTGGTCATCGACGAGCTGGGCTACCTGCCGATCGACATCGACGGGGCCAGGCTCCTGTTCCAGGTCGTCGCGGATTCCTACGAGAAGCGGAGCGTGGTGTTCACCACGAACCTGGAGTTCGGACGGTGGGGCGAGGTGTTCGGAGACGGCGACATGGCCGCCGCGGTCATCGACCGCATCGTGCACCACGGAAGGATCGTCAGGTTCCGTGGCGAGTCATACCGCAACAGCCACTCCCTGATGAAATAAACGAAAAGAGCGGAACCAACCCGGCCGCCGGTGACGGTGTCCATTTTGAACGCCGATGGTGTTCAGATTAACTGGTGACGACACGCAGATTTATTTGACGAAAGACAGCAGGCGCTGGAACAGGCGATATCATGGGCCGCCTCGCATGGCGGCACGGACGGTCTCGTGCACCGTTCCGACCATGGCGCGCGGTGCATCGGCCTCGTGTACACCACCGGGGTCGGGGAATTCGGCATGCTTCCCTCGGCCGGCACGGTCGGCGACTCGTACGACAACGCCATGGCCGAGAGCGCCGACGGCGCGTACAAGACCGAGCTCGTCTGGCGACGCAAGCCCTTCCGGGATTTGAGGGACCTGGAATTGGCGACGTTCCGGTGGGTCTCGTGGTGGGGGCTCGAAGCGTCTGCACCGGTCCTTGGGCTACAGGACACCGGAACGGACCGAAACCGAGTATTATGCAAACCAAGCGGCGCAAGCCGTCCCACTATAAGGGCGGAACAAAAATCAGGCCATATCAATGGTGAAAACAAAGAATATGAGAAATGCGAATAGATTCAAGAAGAGAACTCTTAGATTTTTTTTGAAGTGACATGGAACATATCTGCCGGAAGCGAGGGCGTGATTGAGTGGACCACGAAGAATCTGGACTTTGCTTGATTGCGTAAGGTGGGCAGAACTTTGATAAAAGTTTTTTGACTCGATAGACTTGATAGATATATTTCTGATAGTTGCTTGCATGCCGGATGTAGAGGAGTGACCTACAAATTATTAAGAGGAACCGTTTTTATTTCACTTTGCTATGAATGTGCGATAAAAACGGTTCGCAGCGCGGAAAAATGCAGGACGTGGTGTGTCTTCATGCGGCAAAGATGAGATTCCAAATAAGCAAGAATCCAGATGCTGATCGGTAAGTTCGGGTTTATCCGCGTTGTTAAAAATGCAATACGTTTCTGTTTTTCCTGACTGGCCGCTTGAAAAACTACCATATTTCTCTTTCCATATTTAGATGGCATATCTGGATGAGGCGAGAAATAAAATAAGTGAAGCAGCTAATATAGCGTTCCTTAGTTTGTCGTCCTTGATCAGAATCGGCTTCACTGGTGGAAGCATTGCTAATAAATAGAGGACGGGAAAGAAATATCGTCCTTGGACTCCGAAGATGCCGTCTGAATTTATTGGAGTCCAAATTATATTCTCAGCAAGCAAAGTAGCGGCGCTAATACTGATAGCGACAAAGCAAAGCAAAGATGTTAGGAACAGAGCTGAATAGCGTTTTTTGCTTATTGAGTTCCATTGTTCCATTTCTGTGTTGGTGGTGGAAGCCAGAACAATGCATAAGAAAACGAATCCAAATATAATAAATCCGATAGGGAGTGGAGCATGCATGCTTTTTAAATTTCCGATAATGGTTGAAATATCAATTTGGAAAATTAACCAATGATAACAATTGAGAAGCCATGAAAGAATAAAATGCAAAGGTTCTGATGAAAGATATTGTATTTGATCCTGGGCTGTAGAGAAAACATCAGCAAGTGATCTTTCTGTTTTCTTGGCAATTAATGACCAAGAAAACAGAAAGATGATTGGGATGATTGCTGCAAATCCTCTGACTGGTAATGCGTGAGTAAATGACCCCTTACGGTAGTTTAACGGAGTGTAGTCGAGTGGATAACATAAAAGTAAAAAGATAAGAGGGATCATTACTATTTTACTTTGCGTAGAAAGCAGTAATAAAAAGCTTAGAAAGAATAATTCTTTTTTTGATGATTGACTTGCCTGCGAGGAAAAAACTCTGCGCATAAAGATTGCTGTGAGGAGGGTTGCGGGAGCTATCGTCATTACATCAGCTCCAAGTTGGAAAGATACTTGAATTTGCATGGGTAAAAGCGCAATAAATACTATTGCCCATTTTCCGAATGGTGTTGCACGAATAGAGAAAAAAATGCAGACAATCCATATTGAGGCTAAGATAAATTCTTGAGCGTAAGCTAAAAGTGATGGCGAGTTCGTGAATATTCGAGCAATCCGAATGGCTAATACTTGTGGAAAATAAGCGATTGGACTGTTGCCTTCTGTTTGATTTTGGTAGTAAAAGCACATACCTGGATGATTCGTGTCAGAGGCTATTTTATTGTTGCAGTAGTCTGGTCCTTTCGTGTATTCGACAATATTGCGTGGCAGCCAGTATCCTTTATTTGTTGTTTTGATACCTACTTCTTTTCCGGCTATAGTGTCAGTCTGAGATTCTGCTCCGGGGCCGGTCTCTGAAGCGAACAGTTTTCCGGTGCTGATTGCATACGCTCTTGTAAAATGATTAGGCGCATCAGGGGTGGTCATTGGGGGTATTGAAAAAAGAAAGAACCCGGTGAATAGGACTGCCAATATGAGGTAGGTCAGGTGCGGTGACTTAAGAAGAAATTTGATGGCGTTTCTTGACATACGTGGTATTTTACATATGACTTATGCAACTTTGTAGTTTCGAATTTAGTGTGAGATAAATAATGATTAATTAAGGACATTGCGCCTTAGTCAAGTTTCAAACAGAGCGGTTGTTTTGCTATGTCACTTGGATTGATTTTCCCCTTGGAATATTCTCTATATTGTTTGCTCGCGAAACGTCACGGTTGTTATGGTTTCATGAGCGGATGCATACTTAATGTGTTTTGAGGGGATAACTGCGACGAGATACGTCACATATAGACTATCGTCTATTATAGAAGCCATGGCTGAAGAGACGTTTATTCCCAAGAACATTATCGTGACCGGTGGCTGTGGTTTCATCGGGTCGAATTTCGTGCATTACGTGGTGGAGAACCACCCGGACGTGCATGTCACCGTTTTGGACAAGCTCACGTACGCGGGCAATCCGGAGAACATCGCGGGCCTGCCCGAGGACCGTGTGGAGCTCGTGGTGGGCGACATCTGCGACGCGGACCTGCTCGACAAAATCGTGCCGGGGCATGACGCGATCGTGCATTACGCGGCCGAGTCGCACAACGACAATTCCATCGCGGATCCGGAACCGTTTTTGAGGACCAACGTGGAGGGCACGTTCCGCCTGCTCGAGGCGGTCAGGAAGTATGGGATCCGCTACCACCACGTGAGCACGGACGAGGTGTACGGCGATCTCGCGCTGGATGATCCGGCCAGGTTCACGGAGCATACGCCGTATCATCCGTCCAGCCCGTATTCGTCGACGAAAGCCGCCTCGGATATGCTGGTGCGCGCCTGGACGCGCACGTACGGGATCCGTGCGACGATCTCGAACTGCAGCAATAATTACGGGCCGTACCAGCATGTGGAGAAGTTCATTCCGCGTCAGATCACGAACATCCTGGACGGGCAGCGCCCGAAGCTGTACGGCAGGGGAGAGAACGTGCGCGACTGGATTCATACCGAGGACCACAGTTCGGGCGTGTGGACGATCCTGACGAAAGGACGGATCGGTGAGACGTATTTGATCGGCGCGGACGGCGAACGGAATAACATCACCGTGTTGCGCATGATTTTGAGGATGATGGGTCAGGCGGAGGACGCGTTCGACTGGGTGAAGGACCGTCCGGGCCATGACCGCCGGTACGCGATTGATTCGACGAAGCTGCGCACGGAGCTCGGCTGGACGCCGAAGCACACCGACTTCGAGTCGGGCCTCGCGCAGACGATCGAATGGTACACCGAGAACCGTGCGTGGTGGGAGCCGGCGAAGGCCGCGACCGAAGCCCGGTACAAGCAGCAGGGCCAGTGAGGGGATGGATTACATGGATTTCGAAAAAGATCTGAGGGCCGTGGAGACGAACATCCCGGGACTGCTGGTGTTCGACCTGCCGGTGCATGGCGACAACCGTGGCTGGTTCAAGGAGAACTGGCAGCGCGCGAAGCAGACGGACCTGGGCCTGCCTGATTTCGGGCCGGTGCAGAACAACATCAGCTACAACGCGAAGAAGGGCGTGACGCGAGGCATCCACGCGGAGCCGTGGGACAAGTACATTTCCATCGCGGCCGGCTCGGTGTTCGGCGCGTGGGTGGACCTGCGTCCGGGCGAATCCTTCGGCCAGGTGTACACGACCATATTGGACCCGTCGAAGGCGATCTACGTGCCGCGTGGCGTGGGCAACAGCTTCCAGGCGTTGGAGGACGGTACCGTGTACACGTACCTCGTGAACGCGCACTGGAGCCTAGAGCAGAAGAGGACGTACACGTTCGTGAACCTCGCCGACCCGGACCTGCACATCCAGTGGCCGATCCCGTTGGAGGAGTCCGAACGGTCCGAGGCGGACCTGCACCATCCGATGCTCAGGGATGCGAAGCCCATGGCGCCGCGCCGCACGATGGTCACCGGCTGCAACGGCCAGCTCGGCCGCGCGATCCGCGCCTACGTGGACGCGCATGGTCTGGAGGGTTTCGAGTTCAACGACATCGACACGTTCGACTTCTCCGACCCCGCACAGTACGACCAATTCGACTGGAGCCTGTACGGCACGATCATCAACGCGGGCGCGTACACCGCGGTCGACAAGGCCGAGACCCCGGAGGGCCGCGCGGCCGCGTGGAAGGCGAACGCGCAGGGCCCGGCCCTGCTCGCCCGTGTGGCATGCGAGCACAACATCACGCTCGTGCACGTGAGCTCGGACTACGTGTTCGACGGAACGCGCGAGCTGCATGACGAGTCGGAGGGGTTCGCCCCGTTGGGCGTGTACGGGCAGTCGAAGGCCGCGGGCGACATCGCGGTCGCGAACGCGCCGCGCCATTACATCCTGCGCTCGAGCTGGGTTATCGGCGAAGGACACAACTTCGTGAAGACCATGATGGCCCTCTCGGACAAGGTCGCGAACGGTGATCTGCCTCGGGTGACGGTGGTGGACGACCAGTACGGGCGTCTCACGTTCACCAGGGATATGGCGGATGCGATCTTCCACCTGTTGGATTCGGACGCCGCGTACGGCACGTATGATCTGACGGGTTCCGGTGCCGTGAAGTCCTGGGCGGACATCGCGCGCGGGGTGTTCGATCTGGCGAACGGCAACGGGGACAGGGTCGAGCCGATCTCGACGTCCGAGTATTTCGCCAACGCGGAGAACCCGGTGAGCCCGCGTCCGACGTATTCCGCGTTGGATCTGTCGAAGATCGAGGCGACCGGGTTGAATGTCCCGGACTGGGAGGAATCCCTGAAGACGTACGTCGCCAAGGAACTCGACAGGTAGGGCGGATCGCGCGTATTGCGGTGAAACCGCGCAGACTTGTCTGCGCGGTTTCGTTATCTCTTTTGGAGCGGTTAAGCTGGAGAAGCCTATTTTTTTGGTTGTCGATTTCACGGACAGAAAGCAGGACGGGTTATGAAGGGCATTATTCTTGCCGGTGGTTCGGGCACGAGGCTGTATCCGTTGACCACGGTCACGTCGAAGCAGTTGCTTCCGGTGTATGACAAGCCGATGATCTACTATCCGTTGAGCGTGCTGATGATGGCGGGCATCCGCGACATCCTGGTCATCAGCACCCCGAAGGACCTGCCGAACTTCGAGCGTCTTCTGGGCGATGGATCGCATTACGGGGTGCGGTTCTCGTACAAGGTGCAGCCGTCTCCGGATGGTCTGGCGCAGGCGTTCCTGTTGGGTGAGGAGTTCATCGCGGGCGAGCCGTGCGCGCTGGTGTTGGGAGACAACATCTTCTACGGCAATGGCTTGGGCGCGACGTTGCGTGGCGCGGTCGCGAAGGCCGAGAACGGCGGTGGCGCGAGCGTGTTCGGCTATTACGTGGACGATCCGGAGCGTTACGGCGTGGTCGAGTTCGACGAGCGTAAGAAGGCCGTCTCGATCGAGGAGAAGCCCGCGCGTCCGAAGTCGCATTACGCGGTGACGGGCCTGTACTTCTATGACGAGCATGTGGTCGAATATGCGAAACAGGTCAGGCCGAGCGCGCGTGGCGAGTTGGAGATCACGGATTTGAACCGCATGTACCTGGACGCGGGCATGCTGAACGTGCGCACGCTGGGGCGTGGCTACGCGTGGCTGGACACGGGCACGATGGATTCCCTGTTCGAGGCGGGCGAGTTCGTGCGCACGGTCCAGCGAGCGCAGGGCCTGCCGATCGCGATCGTGGAGGAGATCGCGTATGAGAACGGTTGGATCACGCGCGACCAGCTCATGGAGTCCGCGGAGCGTTACGGCAAGAGCCCGTACGGACAACATCTCAAAGATGTTGCTGATGATAAAATTATCGTCAAGTCGAAGAACAACGACTGAGTCTTTAAAGAAAGGACCAGTCGTGCCACTGTTCTCCTTTATAGTTATTGCGTATAATGTTTCGGCATATATTGAAACGTGTCTGGACAGCTTAAAAAAGCAGAAAGGCGCGGAATATGAGATTATTGTCGTGAATGACGCTAGTACAGATGATACTCTTGACACAATTTACAGGTGTGCTGCTGATGATTCCAGATTCCATGTGATTAATAAGAAGACTAATGGTGGCGCGCATCTTGCTCGAAGAGATGGTGTGCTATCTAGCAGCGGACGATTTATTGTATTCGTCGATGGTGATGATGAGCTTTCCCCTTCGTTTTGCGAACTTATGGGGCCGTATGTTGTTACTCATCAGTCTGATATAACTCGTTTTGGTAGGCGCGTTATTTCAACGCGCTTTGAAAATGACGCGGCTGCTGCTTCGAATGAGGCTATGTTCAATGTAGCTTTGCCCTGTACCATGGAAGATGGTTCCATTCTTCCTTGCATTTTTTCGGATGAGCGTGTTCCAAGACTTACGTGGAGCATTATTGACGTGGTTCTTCAGGGCGATTTTGCACGACTTTGTTTTCAGAAAATGACATCTGATCATCTGGGCAGAATGCAAGATTCATATGAGATGTTTGTGCTATGCGCATGTGCTCGACGTTTTGAAACGATAACCGACTTTCAAGGCTTACATTATAATTTTGGTAACGGTTGCTCTGGTAATACTGAAGAAACCGCTCAACAGTTTGTCGCCATGCAGTTGTCAGCCAAGCAGCTCAATAATCATATTGCGGAATTTGCCGATTCGACGGATTCCGTGGTTATTAAGCAATGTGCACAGTGGCTAGAAGAAGAGTACGTGCGTATTATCGGCAACGATTGGGTCATACGGTTGAACGCGGAGAATCAGCAGGCTACGATTCTAAATGTTGTTGAAACATGGGGAATTGATACTGCTTATCGGATTTTGTCAGATACATTGGATGCGAGAGCAAAATGGTTTGTTGCGCAGAAGCAAATTCCAGAGCAAACAGATGATTTTTATCGTTGGCTCGGCATGCTGACTACTTTGGAGAACGAATATGTTCAAAGTTTAGGCCTCGCTGAAGAACGTAGCCGGATACATGAGTATGGGCGGCAATTTCATGATGAAAAAGTGCGCCGTGAGCTTGAGGCAAAACTTGAAAAAGAACGGGAAGAACTCGAAAAAGAAAGTCAGCGGCGTTTTAAGAAGGGAACATTTATGCGTAAACTATCAGACGCATGTTTGCCGGAAAATAGTCTTCGGAGAGATCTCGCTAATGTTATCGTCGCTCATCGAAGGAAATAGTTGCTGCTTAACTATGATGAATGTTGATATTGTGAAGCAAATGGAGTCAGTCATATGAATTTCATAAAAAAATTAAGTGAGAAATACCATTATTCGTTGGTCATTCTTAAAGAATTAGTGAAGACTGATTTCAAATTACGTTATCAAGGGTCATTTCTTGGTATTGCATGGTCAGTTTTAAAACCGTTGATGCTGTTTTGTGTGATGTATGTAGTGTTCGTTAGATTTCTGAAATTCACTGACGGGACACCTACATTCCCTTTGGTGCTGCTGCTAGGCATTAGCATGTGGAATTTCTTTTCTGAAGCTACCACTATGGGGTTGAATGCTATCACCGGACGTGGTGATTTGATGCGTAAGATTAATTTTCCGCGCTATATCGTGGTTGTGTCTGCGACGGTTGGTTCGTTGATTAGTATGGCGATTAATCTGTGTGTTGTCTTGTTATTCTGCATCGGTTCTGGCGTTCATTTTACGTGGCGTGTTTTGTTATTGCCGCTGAACTTTATTGAATTCTACTGTTTGGCATTGGGCGTCGCACTACTGTTAGCCACTATGAATGTGTTCTTCCGAGATATTCAGCATATCTGGGAAGTATTGATGCAGGCATTGTTCTATGCAACGCCAATTATTTATCCTCTGTCAATGGTTGTAGATCGTCTTGGTGCGGAAAATTACAATTTGGCGGTAACTGTAGAAAAGGTTATGCTGATGAATCCGCCAGCTCAGATAATTCAAGATATTCGTCATAATCTTATTGCGCCAGAAACCACGCCAACTGTATGGACATTATTCAATCACTGGTTCTATGCTTTGGTGCCCATCGGATTAACTGCGTTGATTTTATTTTTGGGAATCCATGTATTCCGCAAATATAGCAAGAAGTTCGCGGAGGTACTGTGATAATGACTAAGCAAGACAATATTGCACTTAAAGTCGATCATGTTGCAAAGATGTTCCGTTTGCCTACAGAGCAGGCGAGCGGTATTAAGCAAGCTGTTATCAACTGGACAAAGGGGATAAAAGGCTATAAAGAACAGCATGTTTTGCGTGACATATCGTTTGAAGTTGAAAAAGGCGATTTCTTCGGTATTGTCGGGCGTAATGGCAGCGGTAAATCCACGTTGCTGAAGTTGATTTCAGGTATCTATGTGCCTGATGAAGGCAACATTACTGTTAATGGCAAGCTTGTACCATTCATCGAACTTGGGGTCGGATTCAATCCAGAGTTAACTGGTAGAGAGAATGTGTACCTTAATGGTGCTCTATTGGGGTTCACTCGTGAAGAGATTGATGGAATGTACGATGATATCGTCGAATTCGCTGAGCTAGAAGACTTTATGGACCAAAAGTTGAAGAATTATTCTTCTGGTATGCAAGTCCGTTTGGCGTTTTCTGTAGCTATTAAAGCACAAGGCGATATTTTGGTGCTTGATGAAGTGCTTGCAGTTGGTGATGAGGCATTTCAGCGCAAGTGTGATGATTTCTTTACGAAAATCAAGAAAGATCCGACTAAAACGGTCATCCTGGTTACACATGATATGAATTCCGTCAAGAAGTATTGCAATAAGGCAATTCTTATCAAAGACGGCGAAATCATTGTTAACGGGAATAAGGATGATGTTGCTGACCGCTATACCGTCGAAAACTTCACGCCATTGAATGCGAAAGAAGGTGCCCATGACAAGGACGCCTATCCGGTTGGGTTGAATGAACGTGTGCCTCAACTACGCATTATTCCGCGTTCTCCGTTATTGATTAGCAATACAGAAAATTTTAAATTCGACATTGAATATGAGTTCAATGAAGATGAAGATTTTTATCTGGCTATTGCGTTGCATGATATTAAGCGTGGTGGCATTCCTTATGACTCAGGTGGAAAGACCTTTAAGATGGAGAAAGGTCGCCATATTGCTAGTTTCCAGATGCCATTAAACCTGTTTAATAGTGGGAAATTCCGTATTCTAGTGTCGCTGCGTGTTCCTAATGAGATAGACCCGGAGCGTACGGATATGGTGGCATTTACGAGTGATGACAACTCATGCATGTTTGTTGTTAATAATGAGGGAAGCAGAGACTATGCATTGCTGAATGATCAGGCTATGCATATTGAACGTTTGTCCTAAAATCCATGACAAAGTTAGGCTCAGTGGTATGAAACGAGATAAAGAATGACTCTTCTGAATAACTCGGTAATTAAACGATTAGGCATATTTTGCTTTTATGATAAAAATGGTCATGCGGCGCGTTTCCTTGATGGTTTCCTTGCTGCTTTAACCCAAAATTTGACGGATCTTGTCATCATTGTGAACGGGAAAATCGATGATGAGACCCGCAAGTTGTTCAGTAAGTATACGGATACTGTTATGGTCCGTGAAAATAAGGGTCTTGATGTCGCCGCTTACAAGCAAGCATTACTAACAATAGGCTGGGAGAAACTAGAAACCTATGATGAGGTTTTGTGCCTAAATGATACAATCATGGGACCGGTTTACCCATTTGACGAAATGTTTGAAACCATGTCTCACAGAGATGTGGATTTCTGGGGTATCACAGCGTATGCGGGCGAGACCGTGAATGGTGAAAAGATTCCCACTCATCTGCAAGCGTACTGGCATGCATATCGTCGTGATATGGTTTCCTCTCAAGCGTTCCATGAATACTGGGAAAACATGCCGTTGTGGAGCGATTATGCTGAGGTCACTCGTAAGCATGAAATGACATTTACTGAGCATTTCGCTAAGCTTGGCTTCAAATGGGATTCGTATATCGATTGGCGCAAATATAAAGGATACTCATCTTATCCGCTGTTGTACATGCCGATGCAGCTGTTACGCGATGATCGATGCCCTGTGTTCAAAAGACGCTCTTTCTTTGTGGACTATAGTGCTTATTTCGATCAGACCGCTGGCCAACCAGCGTTGGACCTATATGATTTTCTGAAGAACGAAACTGATTACGATGTCGATTTGATTTGGGACGCTATTCTGCCGAACTACAACATTGATGATATTCGTAAGGCACTGCATCTCGATTATGTGTTACCAGCTGCAACTCGTAATCCGAGGAATGGCGCTGACGTGCGTTCTGCGTTTATTTATCACATCTATTTTCTTGATTTGTTGGATGATACTTGCCGTTACATTAAGGCGCTTCCGGATGAGACTGATTTGTACATCACGACCACGGAAGACAAGATTGTCCCAATTCGTGACTATATGGCAGCGCACGGTATGAATCATCCAGTCACATTTATTCCGGTTGTGAATCGAGGGCGTGATGTATCTGCACTGCTGGTTGCTTCGCGTGATGTTGTATTAAGCGGGAAATATGATGTTATTGGATTTGCTCATGATAAAAAGTCGAGTCAAAACCAGGAAAATGGACATCATGGAACCGAAAGCCAAGGATTCGCATACAAACTTATGGAAAACACTCTTGGCAGTCGTGATTATGTGGAAAACATCCTCACACTGTTTTCTAACGAGCCAAGATTAGGCCAGGTTGCTCCGCCACCACCATTCCATGCTCTGTATTTTGCGCACACGTTGCCGCATGATTGGGGTGCAAATTTCGAAATTACTAAGGAATTGTTGGAAGACCGATTTAATATTCATGTGCCTTTGAGTCCTGGGAAGCCGTCGGCGTCGGCCATTGGATCGTGCTATTGGTTCCGTGTGAAAGCACTGAAACCATTATTCGATTATGAGTGGAAATACGAGGATTTCCTACCGGAAGGAGAAATGGGTGAAGACGGTACGATTTCACATGCCATTGAGCGTGCAAATGGATATATTTGTCAGTCACAAGGATATTATCCTGCATGGGTCATGTCTGATAGGTATGCCCGCATTGAGGTTGATTCCTTGGTTTATTCCAGTGCCATGCTGATGGGCGCAAGCTCTCGTGCGCATGAGGGCGAGTCATTACAGAGCAATATGTATGGCCTGTATAAGGCGACGAATCCATTGAGATTTATTCCGGCAATAAAACGTCATCTGCATACAGGATTACAGTTTATTACTTCGGGAACAATTAAGAAGATGCCGGAACCAGTGCAGAATGTTGCTTATCGTGTTGTTTGGTTTCCTATTAATGCCATACGTAGAGCGAAGAATTTGATAGTAAACACAATCCAAGGCAGACGAAAATAGTTAACGCAATTGGATATACATTGTTTCCCAGTCGCCGCCGTTTTCGGCGGCGACTCTGTATATGGATGGTGTTTTGTTATGCCATGTTTTTAATCTTACGATCGTATATCCCTTTTTCGAATAAACGTATTTTATGCAACACTGCGCATTGCATACGTTGATGACGAGTCAGACGTGCAAGAAGACTATTCTTCTTTTGCAGATCAGCTTCATACTGAAGTTGATTTACAGGTTCGGTAATATCTGGAGCCGTTGCTTCTTCATTAATGGAGCCGACTAGCGTGTAGTAACTGCGCGCTGGCAGTATACCGTGTTTTAACGCATATTCGAAGTTGACTATTCCGGCAACTACGTTGTCGTGATAGAAACTAAAACTACGTTCCTTGTGCGTTACAGAATTTGGAGACTGCAACCAGTAATAGAGTATTCGATCCACATCCGCTACCTTGTTCATACGAGCATAGAGTTTGCCCGCAACCATTACGTCTTGAGCGTACATGCCTTCGGGGAAACGGATGTCATTCCACAATTCACGTTTGTATAAGCGGCACCAGTTTGCTTCATTAAAATACCGTGCTTCTGTGTTATGCCCAGTATGTTCGCCAACTAGTCGTAGAATCTTGCTGAACACTGTTTGATAAGCTCTTAAAGGTTCATTGAATACGTTTATCGTGTTGGGACTAGTGGCACCTCGCGAGGCTTGCCGAACAATATCGTCCAGATGAGAAATCCCGAATTGCTGCCACCGTGCCTTACTCATATCTGCTCCGGTGTTCTGCAGGGCAGACAATAAGTATTCGATGTTATTTTTGTTGAGAATATCATCATTGTCGGCAAAAGCGATATATTCACCTTGTGCAGCATCCAAACCGGCGTTTTGGGCTTTGGCAATTCCTCCGTTTTCTTGATGAATTACTTTAATCCGGGAATCTTTTTCAGCAAAAGAATCACAAATTTGCGGTGATATGTCTTTGGAACCGTCATCAATAAGTATTATTTCGAGATTTTTAAATGATTGATTGAGAATAGACTTAATGCAATATGGTAGATACTCTTCTGAGTTATATACAGGAACGATGACGGAAACAAGTGGTTCTGTGTTGGACATGTTTTCCCTAGGCTCCAAAAACGAAGTGAATGGTATGTATTAATAACTATGCTACGTTATGTTGCTGGAATATAGAAAATAAATGACCTCTGGATACATTTTGTTTGGAGGCTTTTATTATTGCTGACGATTGCCACTGTTCTTTTGCCGTTAGCAATATGTACAAGGGTGCATGAAATAGGGATTAAATGCACGGATTTAATCCCTGCGGAACAAATCTCGGGTGTAGACTTTGGTATTTACATCGGCAAGGTCGTTGTTCCAACGGTTGGCGACGATCACGGATGCGCGGGCCTTGAAACCGGCAAGGTCATGGGTGACTTCGCTGCCTTGGAAGTCGGGCTTGTCCAACGTGGGTTCGTAGATGAGCACGGGAATGCCATTGGCTTTGAACTGCTTCATCACGTCCTGGATGGCGGATTGACGGAAATTGTCGGAACCGGACTTCATGGTCAGCCGGTAGATGCCGACAACAGGGTCCTGAACGTCCTTGATGCGTTCCATCACTTCGGAAGCCACGAATTCTTTGCGTGTGCGGTTCGCGTCCACAATGGCTTCGATAAGGTTCTGCGGCACCTGATTGTAGTTGGCAAGCAGCTGCTTGGTGTCCTTCGGCAGGCAATAGCCGCCATAGCCGAAGCTGGGATTGTTGTAGCCATCGCCGATGCGTGGGTCAAGACATACGCCGTCGATGATTTCACGGGTATTCAATCCGCGGCTTTCCGCATAGGTGTCCAATTCGTTGAAATATGCCACACGAAGCGCTAGATAGGTGTTGGCGAACAGTTTGATGGCCTCAGCCTCGGTGGTGCCGACCACCAGCGTGGGAATGCCGGTACTGCCATCATGATTGGCGCGGGTGGCTTCAACTGGGTCTGCTCCCTCGGCAAGCAGATGCGCAAACTGACGTGCAGCCTTGGCGGATTCAGCATCGTCCTGCGGAGCACCCACCACAATACGGCTTGGATGCAGATTGTCATACAGCGCATGTCCTTCACGCAGGAATTCGGGGGAGAAGAGGATGCGATTGTCATTGAGGGTTTTGCGCAATTGCTGCGTGTAGCCAACGGGAATCGTCGATTTGATGACAATCCAGGCGTGTGGCGAATACTGGCGGACTGCCTCAATCGCAGTTTCGACGCTAGAAGTATCGAAATAATTCTTCTTCTCGTCGTAATTCGTCGGCGTGGCGATTACAGCGAAATCGGCATCCGTGTACGCTTCCTGCGCGTCGATGGTGGCGTGGAAATCGAGCGGACGCTCGCCAGATGCGTTCCCCATCAGGAAATCGGTGATTACCGGATCGACGATAGGACTCTTGCCGTTGTTCAGCAACGCGACCTTCGCCGGAATGATGTCGAGCGCATGCACCTCATTATGTTGGGAAAGCAGCAACGCGACGGACAATCCAACATAGCCGGTTCCTGCAACCGCAATCTTCATAACCAAACTGCCTTTCCCGTTTCTGCCGTAATCCTAACCTATTGTAGACGAGTCACTCCGGCAGATCGACAAAGCCGGTGTCTTTCAGGTAATTCTTGCCGATACTCATGTCATATTGAATGAGCTGATAGTCATGGAGTAATTGCTTGGCCTGCTTCGAGAGATTCTTTTTCTTGATGAGATTGCCGTTCGCGTCCAGATAGGTCGGAGCGCTGCTGCTGCCTGAAGAATCCGGCACGGACATTGCCGGAATTGCCTGATGCATTTCGGTAAGAAACGCAAGATACGGACTGACTTTTGCATTAAGATGTTCGGCGAGCTGAGCGGAGAAATAGTTTGATGATGTGTAGTCGCTGGAAACAGCGTCAAGCTTTGTGTTAGCCGAGCGTGATGCTTGGTTGGACCAAATGAAATAGTCAGTCTCATGCAATCCGAGGATGTTCTTTTTATCGGAATATGCGGTGGAATAAAAGCCTGGCAAATGGTCGCCGTAGAACAGCACGGTAATTGGGCGGTTAATCTCATTAAGCTGGCTCAAAAAAACGAATGTGGACTGATCCGTGTAGTTCAGTCCCTTGGTATAGGTATCCAGATTTAGTTTTTCATCTGCTGGAAGATTCGATGCATCCATTTCTTTGAATTCGTTGTTTTGGTAGAGGTCTTCGTATGGCATGTGGTTTTGCATGGTGACGACTTGATAGAATCTGTTCTCGTTGGAGTCCGTGACTTTTTTCAATACCTCCGAATAAAAGGACTCATCTGAGACATACCAAGCGGAATCAATTGTGTGAAGACCAGTAAGCTGCGGTTTACCGTCCGTTGCGAAGAACTGCGAAAACTGGAACTTCTTGTAATTCAGATCTCGGAAATACATATTGCGGTTGAAGGCATGCAATGCTATGGAAGCTTTTTTGCTGCCATTGGCTGCATTCCAAGCTTGGTTGATCGTTGGCGCCCACTTAAGCGAAGGTACGAGCTGCTGATAGGCGATGGACAGCGTCGGGCTGTAATTCGCCATGGAAAGGCCCGTCAACGCCTGATATTCAATATTCGCGGTGCCTCCGCCGTATCCCGGTGAAAGCATGAGTCCGGAAGTGGTTTGCGTCTTGATCTGACGGATGTTCGGTATCGGATCTTCGGAGAAACTGACGCCGGGGACGCGGGTTGGGTCGGAGAAAGTCTCGGAAAGCATCATGATGACCGTGTTGTCGGTCATATTGGTATTACGGGTCTTATTGATTTGTTGCGCCTGTTTCGCATATTTCTTTGCGATTGCTTGCATGGTTTCCTGTGAATAGCCTTCTGGCTTATCCATGGTTTTCGTATGTGCCAGGCGAAGGAAATTCACAACAGGGCCATTGCTGGTGGAATCGGCGAGACCGTTCCAGATTTGTGGGCTGTCACCCATGCTTTGAGCGAACTGAGTGGACCAATACCCGTCATTGCCGAATCCCCATACAAAGGAGAAACATAAAGCGACACTACATACCGCCGCTGCGATGCGAGTGAGGGTGCCTGTGAAATTCTTGACACTGGCGAAGGGACGGCGCCACGTGCAATGTATGATTCCATTGCGGCCATCGATAAACTGCATAATGATGCAGATGATTACTAGCCAAGTAACGCCTGTCACCGCGCTGTTAACTAAGCCTTGGCTGGATTTGGGAATGAATGAAGTGAGTTCGCTGGTATTGCCGCCGGTTATGAAGTTCAGATCAGCAGGAAGCACAGGTTCATTGCGGGTCTGCATTTTAACGTGATTTGCCACTGCGTAAGTGGTCATCACTGTTCCAAAGATTGCTGTGGAAACCCAGAATCTGTTCAATACAAAAATAAGCGTCAAATAAATAGCAATCAGAATAATAAAATTGAGCAGAACGAGATTTTTCTGCTCAAGCCACATTTGTGTTACGAATTTCGTCGTCTGTCCGGCAACACTGTCAAGTATTCTTGTGGTTTTATCGATTTCTACGCCTTTTTCATATTCCGGTTCGGAATACATGCCCCATTGAATAAAAATAACTTCGAATGCGGAAAGTGCGGCGATGATGATGGCGTAGAAGGAATAGGAGAAGCGATGACGTTTCTTCCACAGGGGATACGTGCTCTGGAAGAACTTGATGATGAATTGAACTGCTTTGAGGCTGGTGAATGTGTGCCAGGCGGTCTTTACCGTTGTGGCGGCGGTATGGATGGCGTGGCCGGTGGCGTTGGCAGCTTTTGCAACTGCATGTCCTGCGGTGGAGAGTGCTTTTGCCGTAGTGTGTACGGATTGTTTGCAGACCTCGATAGCCTGCATCAGAGGATGCTCGTTAGCTTGCGCGAGTTGAATTTCAGCAGATGGGGGGGCTGAATGGGTACTGTTGTTCGCGGCTTCGTCAATGGACTCGTCGTTAGCTGTTTTTGGCAGATGGGGCGCATCGACTTTGGGAATGAAAACGCTTGTGTTGTCGGAGGTGGCGTGAATTGCCGACTTCTGCGTATACAGCCTTGAACTGTGGTGGCCTGAAAGGGTGGATGGAGCACAGGCGTTGCTGTCTTCGTCATTCGCAAGAGGGCGATACGTTCCGCCCGTAATCGGCTGCTTAGTAAGTTTTACGTATGAAGGTGCACAAGCGTGACGGTCGGGCGAGAAAATAGGCATCGTCGCATCCTTCAAAAAGATAGTCCCCTTATAATTGGAGGCTCTGTACGATTAAACCGGGTACATTTTAGTGTTCGGCTGTGGACGAACGAGTGTCTAGCGGATGTCTGAAAGGTGGCTGGAAGGTTAACTGGGTGACGGGCAGCAAACAGATGTGTTCAAGGTGGACAACATATGCGCGCAAGTGTTGGGCGTCATTCGCTGGTAGTGCACCAAAAAGCGCTGTCTGCATGAAGCCTTCTACAGCAGTCCCGCCATGTAGATCGGCAGCTTGACCACGTCATTTTCCACGACCAGCGGTTTCGGATGCAGCACGTATCTGGTGCCGACCTTCTTATCGAATTTTGCCTTGAATTTGTCTAACGAGACCGTGCGGTAACGTTTCGATGACTTGACCTCGATGGGGCTGACCCTGTACTTCATTGCCGCGTTCTCGTACGGTTCGACGATGAGGAAGTCGATCTCCATGCGGTTCGACGGGTCGTCGCGATCGCTGCGCGAATAGAAGAACAGCCGGTGCCCGTTGGCCCGGAGAAGCTGTGCGACGACGTTCTCCGCGAGCATGCCCTCGTTGATCTCGATGCGTTCTAGGAGGATGTCCCGGTACAGGTTGCTTCCGGTCTGTTCCGAGTCGGCCAGGGCGAGAGTGGTGAGAAGCCCTGTATCGGCGGCGTAGCATTTGACCGTCGAATGGTCCTCGCTAATGCTCAAGCCCACGCTCGGATCGGTGGAATTGAAACAGTCGTTGGTGATGAACGCGTCGGAAAGCCAGAAGAAGGCGTCCTCGTAATCGCGGGTCTTCGCTTCCTTTCCCAGCGATGTGATGTTGAACTTCTTCTCCTTCTTGGAAAGCTGACCCACCAAGTTGTCGAAGATGCGCGTGATGCGTATCCGGTCGCTGCCGCCATGCTTGGAGATGTCCTGCCTGTACAGTCGGAGGATGTTCCGTTTGACGTTGTCGACTTTGCTGAAATCATGGGTCTCGACGTACTTCGACACAGCTTGGGGCATGCCTCCGACCAGCATGTATTCACGGAACAGCCGCATGGCTTTCCTGTGCAGCGAATCGGGGAGCGGCCTGCGCTTTTTGAACGAGTCCGCGATGAGCGTGGACAGTGGCTTTTCTCCCAAAGCCCAGAGGAATTCATCGAAATCCATGGGATTCAGGCGGATCGACTCCTCCTCTGATGGAATGAGGATGTCCTTGACGTTCTCGCGGATGGAGACGAGCGAGCCTGTCTCGATGTAGTCGTAACGCCCGTCAGCCACCAGCTGCTTGATGGCCTCGCGGGCCTTCGGGTACAGCTGCACCTCGTCGAAAATGATGAGGCTATCCCTCCTGTGTAGTTCCACTCCGTAGAAGGATGACAGGTACATGAAGAACGCGTCGAGGTCGTTGCGCAGGTCGACGAAGTAGCCCAGCACGTCATCGGGGGCTTTCGAGAAGTCGACGAGCATATACGACGCATAGTTCCGTCGTCCGAATTCCTCCGCGATGGTGCTTTTCCCGACGCGCCGTGCGCCCTCGATGAGCAGGGCTGTGCTTCCTTGGGAAGAATCCTTCCAGGAAGCCAGTTTTTCGTACGCTTTTCGTTCGAAAGT
>OLPH01001668.1_pt1 | contig 20934 bp, 20 predicted proteins | sample 1672951 | NCBI WGS metagenome assembly OLPH01 (sample SAMEA3136740, study PRJEB25190) | human gut metagenome | reverse complement strand
AAGCCACCATTGAATTGATTTTGAACTTCAAATTCACACGGTATTTTATGGATTACTTAAAAAACATGGCTTCCGACCTGGTAGACGACGAAGGTCAGGCCCCAGGCGACGGCAACCTGGAAACAGACGGAAAAGGCCGTCCACTTCCAGCTGTGCGATTCAGCGTGGATCGTGGCGATCGTCGCGGCGCAGGGGATATAGAGCAGGGAGAAGAGCATCATGCAGTAGGCATTGAGATGGGTGAACCCGCCTTGACTCATCATGGACGCCAGGGCTGCCAGGGCCGCCGGCGAATTGATGTTGACGCCATCGAAGAGGACGGCAAAACTGGAAACGACGACTTCCTTGGCGGAAATACCGGCCAGGAGGGCCAGACAAATTTGCCAGTACCCCAGGCCGATGGGCGCAAAGAAAGGTACGATGGCCTTGCCGATGATAGCGCCGAAACTGTCGGCCATGTCGCCATAACCGGCGGGGCCGAAGTTGAGGATGAACCACATGAGGATGGATGCGGCGAAAATGACCGTACCGGCACGGCTCAAGTAGTCCTTGATCTTTTCCCAAACGTAGATGTAGACCGTGTGGGCACTGGGGCGCTTGTATTCAGGCAGTTCGATGAGCAGGTCGTTTTCCTTCTTGACATGACTGAAGACATTCATGGCCTTCAAGGCGACCAGGGCCACGACGATGCCGATGAGGTACATGGAATAGGCGACGATCATGGCGTCGTCAGGGAAGAACATACCCGAAAAGAGGATGTAAATCGGCAGGCGGGCACTACAGGACATGAACGGCGTGACCAGCATCGTCCGATAGCGGTCGCGCTTATCTTCCAGGGCCCGCGAAGCCATGATGGCCGGTACACTGCAGCCGAAGCCGAGGATCATGGGGATGAAAGCCCGGCCCGATAAGCCCAGGCGGTTCATGATGTCATTCATGACATAGGCCACGCGGGACATATAGCCGCTGTCTTCTAAGAGGGCCAGGGCGAAGAAGAGGATACAGATGTTGGGCAGGAAAGTCAAAATCCCGCCGACGCCAGCGATGATGCCGTCGCAGACCAGGGAAATGAGCATATCGTCGGCGCCCAGCGAGGTCAGTCCCCCTTCCGCCATAGCCGACAGGGCATCGATGGACCCTTGGAAGGAATCCTGTACCATGTCGCCGACGAAGAAGGTCAGGAAGAAGACGATAGCCATGATGGCCAGGAAAATCGGGATACCCAGCCATTTATCGGTCAGGTAGCGGTCGACGGAGTCCGTAGCAGCCGCCTTCGACGCCTGATTGACGACGACTTCATGGATGATTTCTTCGATGAAGGCGTATTTCTCCGTAATAATATCCGTTTCATAACTGCGGTCCAGGACGTGGTGGACGTCGTCGACGGGATATTGGGCCGCAATCTCCGGATCCTTTTCAAGGAGCTTCAAGGCATGCCAGCGATGATTGTACAAGTCCGGATATTTATCGTGCAAAAGGTGGCGCACGGCGTCGATGCGGTCTTCCATTTCATCGCTGTAGACCATGGCAAATTCACTGTGATGGTTGTGCTGATGATTGGTCTGATCCGAATGGTTGTGGATGAGCCGGTCCGGATAGACGTGGTCCTTATGATGGACGGCGGCATGGAGCAGGACGCTCAGGCCGCGGCGTTTCAAGGCCGATACGGGGATGACCGGCACGCCGAGCATTTCCGGCAGACGGTGCAAGTCGATTTCCATACCCCGCTTCTCGACGATATCCATCATATTCAAGGCGACGACGACGGGCTTGCCCAGTTCCAGGAGCTGCAAGGTCAGGTAGAGATTGCGTTCCAGGGCCGATGCATCGATGACGTCGACATCGTCACTGAGGATGAAATTACGCGAAACCTGTTCTTCCATGGTATACGACGTCAAGCTGTACGTCCCGGGCAGGTCGACAAGGTGGATGTGATAACCGTGGGCATTGATGGCGCCTTCGACCTTTTCGACGGTGACGCCGGGCCAGTTGGCCACTTTGAGGTTGGCCCCGGTGTAGGCATTGAACAAAGTCGTCTTGCCGCAGTTCGGGTTGCCGATGAAAGCGACTGTCATTTCCTTCTTTTCCACTTGGGCCGGTGCCTTAGGAACCTGTGCTTCCCTCGTCTGCGCCTTTACTTCGCTAGTCATGGTCCTTCCCCCTTATTTCGATGTGCGACGAAATCCCTTTGCCCAAAGCCAGGCGGGTACTGCGCATCTTGATGATGACCGTTCCTTCGTTCTTATTGTTGAGCACGGAGATTTCCGTCCCTTCGATCATACCCAGGGCCTGCAGACGTTTTTCCGTCTGGTCCGGCAAGGTCAATTTTTCTACAATATAATCGCAACCGATTTTCCCTTCTACTAAAGTCATACTGCCGCCCCCTATCGCGCCCGTTCCGGGCCATAGGCATTGTCGCCGGACGTCCCCTTGACGGTAAACAAGCCCAGATAAGACACAGCCATGATCGACTGAGCTGCCATAGCGGCTGTATTCTGTCCCAGAACAGGCAGTACATAGCTGGCCAGGTAACAAATAAAAGGAACGGCGAACATGAGGCCCGGCTTGTTGATGTCGTGACAGCGGCGGACGCCCAGGGAAATCTGGGACCAGACAGCCGGAATGGACAGCAGGACGAAGATAATCGCGAAAATGATGGCATATTCCATATGATTGATCAAAATAGATTCGACGATCTTGCTGTAGAGGATGATAGAGAACATGAACTGGGCGAACATTAAAATCAATGTCCGGAAAATAAAAGGCCGGCGCTGAATACGGCCGGTAAAGCGGAAATACTTGGCCTTCAGATCGGCAAAGTCACGGAAACTGACCAGGCTGTTTTCGCTCCCCGGACCGACAGGCATGGCAAAACCGCGGTGAATCCGGGCCGATTGGCGGGACCGCTTCTTCAATTTAATTTTTTGATTGCGTTGAGACACAACGATTACCTCCTATAAAATGCTTACAGTACTATCCTACTATATTCATGGCCTCGATTCAATTCATTTCTGTCAAAATATGATATAATAGAAAAAATTACTTTAAGGAGGTCCTTATGGAATCTACTGTCTTTACGAATCTGCGCGGCTCTGAAGGAGCCCTGACCTTTAATTTTTTCTGTGAATCCTTGATTACCTCACTCCATACCTTGACGCACGTCATGGAAGATGCCGGCATCGCCGTCCCGGATAACGTCGGCGACGTCGCCGACGCCCTGGGAGAAATGGGCAGCCACCTCATGGAAGACTACCAGCGCGGCGAGCTCGACCTGGGCCGTTTCAAAGATGAAATCCTCGATTTCTACGACCTCAACTTCGCCGTCAACGACGCCCTGGCTTCGGCCATCATGAGCCACGACGACCTGCAGTACTATTACTACGTCTATATGCAGGGCCTGTATATCTTCTTCCCCAACATGATGGAAGCCTTCAACGCCGACATCGAAGACGAAAAAATCATCCCCTTCCTTGACGAACTGGCCAACGAATTTCGCCAGCTCGCCGGCAGCGGATCGTGATGGCGCCCTGCGACCTGGTGGCTCGTGGTTTCGGCCTGCGGCCTGGTGGCTCGTAGTTTCGGCCTGCGGCCTAGTGGCCGCATCGTAAGGACTGTCCGTAGGGGCCGTCCCAAAGGGCGGCCCGTTGTGGGAATCCCGCATCTCGTTCCATAAAAAGGGCTTGTCGCACGACGACAAGCCCTTTTTGAGTTTGAAGTTGAAAGTTTGATGTGGATGGGACGAAATTTAAAATCTATCCGCTAACCCCTAGTCCCTAACTGCCAGCCCCTTATTTCGACCTGCGGGACGCCCTCTGGGCGTCCCCTACGAATGCAGCCTACGAATTGAGTCTCACAAATTACAGGATGAAGAAGTAGACGAAGGAAATGACGGCTACGACGAAGCGATAGTAGGCAAAGGATGCCAGCGTCGATTTATTCATGAACTTCAGGAACCAGAGGACCGAAATGTAAGCGACGATGAAGGCCGTAATGAAGCCGATGATGATCATGACCAGGTCATTGCCGCTGAGGTCGCTCAAGCTCTTCAAGAGGTCGTAGAAGCAGGCGACGATCATGACCGGCACGGCGATGATGAAGGAAAAGTCAGCCGCTGCCTTCCGGCTGAGGCCCAGGAAGAGGCCGCCGGCGATGGTCGAACCGGAACGGGAAAAGCCAGGCCATAAAGCCAGGACCTGGAACATGCCCGTCAAGAAAGCCTGGGCAATGGTCATCCTTTCGACGTCGTTGCAGACCGTCTTGGTATGGGATTTTTCAGCGACGAGCATGAAGATACCGCCGATAATGAGGCCGATGATGACCGTACCGGCTGAAAAGAGATAGGTCTTGATGGCATGGTGGGCCAGATAGCCGATACCCATGACCGGTACGATACCAGCCGCGATGTGAGCCAGGGTCAGACCCGTATCGGTGCGGAACCAGTTTTCCCGGCGGAAGAGGTCCCAGCAGCGGTACTGGTGGAGCATGCGGATGAATTTCTCTTTATAGATGATGATGACCGACAAGATGGCGCCAAGCTGGATGAAGACTTCAAAGACACTGGCCCGGGGTCCTGTAAAGCCGAGCATATCGCCGACGAGAATCATATGGCCCGTCGAAGAAACTGGCAAATATTCAGTCACCCCTTCGACGATACCCAGGATGACGGCAATAATATAATCACTCATTTTTCTAACTCCTTTTCGCAGAACACTTGATGAAAAGCTTACAACAATACTTGAGAGTATACCACAATGGCAGGCAAAAAAAAAGTGCTGCTGCGCAAAGAGCACTTCTTTGCGCAACAGCACTTACAGAGACGAGGGCCTGTGAAAAACGGCCTTTATTCATCCAGGCAAATGACGTGATTCGGGTTGTCGATGACGAATTTAGCATATTTCGGATCGCCATTGTGTTCAAAGTACAAGGTATTGCCTTCCAAACTGCCGCGCCAGCTGACGATGATCGGGCATTCCCGGCTCAACTTCTTCAACATGGCGACGGGGTCGAGGTTCAAGATCGGTGCGAACAGAAATTCCACGTTATCAATCATGACGACACGGGCATTGAGGCGGTGGATTGCTGCCGATACCAGGGCAATGGCCTTATCCGGGCGGTCGGCACGAGGAATTTCCAAAAATTCATCGTCAAAGAGTTCCCGGGCTTCACAGATTTTCCAGCCGTCCTGGAAAGTCAGTTCACGGATCAGTTTGCTCTTGCCGGAACCAGGGCCGCCAATGAGAATCAACAATTTTTCATCGTCCTGGGCAATGTACTTCCACCGTTTTAAAACATCTGCATCTGTAACCATGAAAATCACCTTCGTTTTCTTATATTATTTATTTTATTATACCTAACTTTCATCATATAAGTAAAGCATTTTTGCTATTTTATTTTGACATATGATAAAACAGTATGTAGCATCATTTCAAACCATACCGTTTCATCGGGTCCTGGATGTTCTTGATGGGCGTCGCCGTCAAGATGATGTCATCGACATAGGGCTCGTTGTGGCGCACGACGATGACCAGGGATACGCCCTTCTGATACGGGCTGTCATAGTAATAGGCGTCGACGGATTTCTCCTTATCCGGTCCCCATTCGATGCGGTCCGGCCGGCCGTATAAAGCCAGGATTGTCGAGACGTGATAGCCCAAGGTCGCGCCGCGGCCCGTGTAAGCATTATTCGTCAAGAGGAAGACTTTCTGCACGATGTTGCGCCGGTCTACTTCGACGCCGTAATCGCCATAGAGCCAGAAATTACTGTTGTTGCGCTTGACCAGGTTAGTCCACATGTTGTACTTGTTCGCTTCAAAAGGCTGGTTGAGGCCGAAGCCCATGAGGGTAAAGTCCCGTTCGCCCAATTTCATGTGGTCCGCCGCTTCTTCTCCCGTAATGTACGGCGGCCGTACCGGCATGAGGGCCACTCGTTCGATGCGGCGGTTGCCGATGGCAAAGACGTACATGACATCTTTCCGCGGGCTTTCATAGGTAAAGTAATAGACGTTGGCATCGGCGTCGCGCAGGACGGAATCGGGCAGGCCGTACTGGCGCAACAGCACTTCTGCCGGATATTTCAGGCGGACATCCCGGCCGATGAGGATGTTCGTCCCAGACGACAGGAACATCGATTCTGCCCCGGGAATGACGGCTTTCCGGTTCCCGGCACTGTAGCGCAGGCTGTCCGCCGTCTTGTTGCGGAAGACGAAGCGCATCTTCAAGTCCTTGTCGTTGTACTGCATGGTCGTATAATGGGTACTGCGCGAAAACTTCGTCGGCGGCCCGAAGATGCGTTTGACCTTGGCCGGGCTGTCTCCATGATGGATACTGCCAATATAGAAATCGCTGGCCTGCAGCGGCGGGATAGACAGCGTATCCAGGGAGTCGAGGAGGACGCAGTCATCATCCGTCGGTACATGGGCCGTCTCTTTTTTACTATCTTTGCCGTCTTTATCGGTTTTATCCGCTTTTTTATCCACCTTGCCGTCTTTATCGCTTGTCCCGTATGCAGCGGCTTTGGCAGCCTTAGGGGCTGTCTGGCTGGTCCCGGCCTTCTCAGCCGTAACAGCCGCAGCCCCGGCCAGGGCTTTCCCCGGTTTTTCCGCCGGAACTGCTCCCATAGCGGTTCCCCAGGCCAAAGACACAGCAAAGACCAGTGCAGCCATAGCTGTACGTTTCATGGCGTCCCTCCTTCGTAGGATTGAGAAAACGGAGCTGTCCTAGGAAGACAGCTCCGTTTTACGTTGGTCGCAAGCCGTTCATCGTTTGTCGCAAGGGATCCAAAAATATCAAGCCATCGCGATGAACGACGAACGAAAAACTGTTAAGTCAAAGGAATCGTGCATGATGGCAGAAACCTTCATGGAACCGTCCTTATCTTATTTATGCTGTTCCGGACGGCTCAACGGGAAGAGAAGGACGTCGCGGATGGACGGGCTGTTGGTCAGGAACATGACCAGGCGGTCAATGCCAATGCCCAAGCCGCCTGTCGGAGGCAGGCCGTATTCCAGAGCGCGGCAGTAGTCTTCATCCATCTGATGCGCTTCGTCATCGCCGCGTTCCCGTTCTTTCATCTGTTCGATGAAGCGGTTGCGCTGGTCGATGGGGTCATTCAATTCCGAGAAGCCGTTTGCCAGTTCACGGCCGTAGATAAAGGCTTCGAAACGATAAGTCAGGAGCGGATTATCGCGGTCCTGTTTGGTGAGCGGCGAAATTTCCAGGGGATGACCGGTGATGATGGTCGGCTGGATGAGGTTTTCTTCGACGAATTTTTCAAAGAAAGCGTTGATGATCTTGCCGACGCCATCGAACTGGCCGTATTCGACGTCATGTTCGTCAGCCATCTTGCGGGCTGTTTCGACGTCTGTAATGCCTTCGAAGTCAGCACCGCTGAATTTCTTGACCGCTTCAATCATGGTCATGCGGTCCCAAGGCGGCGTGAGGTCGATTTCTTTGTCGATATAGGTCAATTTCATCGTGCCATAGAGCATTTCAGCCAGTTTGGAAACCATGTCTTCAGTGATGTTGATGACATCTTCCAAGTCGCCGTAAGCCTGGTACAATTCAACCGTCGTAAATTCCGGATTGTGCCGCGTGTCGATGCCTTCGTTGCGGAAGCAGCGGTTCATTTCATAGACTCGTTCCAAGCCGCCGACGAGGAGGCGTTTGAGGTGGAGTTCCGGAGCGATGCGCAGATAAATGTCCATATCGAGGGCGTTGTGATGCGTCTTGAACGGACGGGCAGCCGCGCCGCCGGCAATGGTATGGAGCATCGGCGTTTCAACTTCCAGGAAATGACGGTCGTCGAGGTATTTGCGGATGCCTTTGATGATCTTCGACCGTTTGATGAAGGTATCTTTGACTTCCGGGTTGACGATGAGGTCGAGGTAACGCTGACGATAACGTGTTTCCTTGTCCGTCAGGCCATGGAATTTTTCCGGCAGCGGGCGGAGGGATTTGGACAAGAGGGTCCATTTTTCGACGCGGATCGTCGTTTCACCGGTATGAGTAACGAAGACCGTCCCTTCGATGCCGACGATATCACCGATATCGAGGAGTTTGAATAAGGTATATGATTCTTCACCGAGAACATCTTTACGGAAATAGAGCTGGATTTCACCACTCAAATCGCGAAGGACGCAGAAAGCCGTCTTGCCGTGGCGGCGGATAGCCATGAGGCGGCCGGCGACACTGACGACGGTTTCATTCTTTTCCAGTTCTGCAGCGTCATCCTTGACTTCCTGTGCATGATGATCCCAGTTGTATTTCTGACCGAAGGGATAGACGCCGGCGTCGATAAATTCCTGCATCTTTTCGCGGCGGACCTTCATTTGGTCATTCAATTTTTCTTCTTCAATAATAGGCGTTTCTTTTTCTTTCGTATCCGACATGTTATTCCTCCTAGGATTATTCTGCATCAGGCGGCAAGATGCGGTATTTGATTTCACCTGCCGGTGCTTTGACGGTAACGATAGCCGGATTGGCAGTATCGATGACCTGGCCGAGAATGGCCTTCCCTACAGGAGATTCATTGGAGATGCGGCCGTTGAACGGATCGGCTTCAGCCGTACCGACGACGGTGTATTCGAAGCGGTCGCCTGTTTCGACATCTTCCAGGATGACTTTCGAACCGAGGCGGACTTTATCCGAACCGTCATCGGTTTCCTTGATGATTTTCGCCGTGCGGATTTTGGCTTCCAATTCGGCAATGCGGCCTTCGATGATGCCCTGTTCATTCTTGGCGGCATCGTATTCGGCATTTTCGCTCAAGTCACCAAGGGCGATTGCTTCTTTAATGCGCTGGGAAATTTCAATACGGCGAACTGATTTCAGTTCATTCAATTCATCTTTTAACTTCTGTAACCCTTCCTGGGTAATCAGCGTTTCATTAGTCATGATTTTCCTGATCCTCCTGCGATATAATCACGTTTCACTATGATATCTTTAATTTATACCGTACTCTTAATTATATGCATATCTGTCCCTTGTGTCAATAAAGCGGCTTTCGTATCGCTTCAGCGCGCCTTGTCCATCATATCGCGGACGATGGATCGAAATTCATCAGCCGAAGCGGCGCGATTGATTCTTTCGCGGAGCGCTGCCGAGCCGTAGAGGCCGTGCGTATACCAGGACGCATGGGAACGCATTTCCCGGACGCCGATGTATTCGCCTTTATAGGCCAGCAGGGCTTCGAAATGGGACAACATCTGTTCATAGCGTTCCATCGCCGTCGGCGGTGGCAGGACTTCCCCCGTCGCCAGGTAATGGCGTATCTGCGGGAAAATCCAGGGATTCCCCTGGGCACCGCGGCCGACCATGACGGCACCGCAGCCCGTTTCCTTCATCAGGGCAGCAGCCGACGGGCCATCTACGACATCGCCGTTGCCGATGACCGGGATGGATACGGCCTGGACGACGGCTTTGATTTTTTGCCAGTCCGCCTTGCCGCTATAGAATTGTTCCCGTGTCCGGCCGTGGACCGTGACGGCAGCTGCACCGGCCGCTTCAGCCCGTTTGGCCAGCTCCGGTGCCGTAAACGAAGCGTCATCCCAGCCGGTACGCATCTTGACTGTGACCGGGATGGACACGGCGCGGACGACGGCACGGATGACCTTCTCTGCCAGGGGCATGTCCTTCATCAGGGCCGACCCATCGCCATTCTTGACGACCTTCTTGACGGGACAGCCCATATTGATGTCGACGATATCGGCGCCGGCTTCTTCGACGACAGCCGCTGCCTGGGCCATGACCTCCGGATCCGAACCGAAAATCTGCATGGACAGGGGATGTTCCCCGTCTTCGATGTGCAGCAGTTCTTCCGTATGCTGGTTGCGATAGCGGATACCCTGGGAACTGACCATTTCCGCACAGACCAGGGCCGCCCCATAGCGGTGGGCGATGACCCGGTATGGCGCATCACAGACGCCGGCCATCGGCGCCAGGATGACCGGCGCCTCGAGTTCAACCGTGCCGATGGAGAAAGGCTTAATGGTTGCGGTCATAAATGATTCTCAGCCCTTCCAGGGTCAGCATGGGTTCGACGACGTCGATAGCGTCCGTTGCCGGAGCGACGATGACAGCCAGGCCACCGGTAGCGACGACTTTGGCCTTACAGCCCAGTTCCTTGCGCATGCGGGCCACGATGCCGTCTACCTGGCCGACGAAGCCATAGAAGACACCGGCCTGCATACTTTCGACGGTGTTGCGGCAAATGACCTTATCCGTGCTGACGACTTCGATACGCGGCAATTTTGCCGTGCGCTGTACCAGGGCATCTGTAGAGATGCCGATGCCCGGGCAGATAGCACCGCCGAGGTAGGTCCCTTTCTTGTCGACGGCGCAGAAGGTCGTCGCCGTGCCGAAGTCGATGATGATGACCGGGCCGCCGAATTTTTCATACGCTGCGACAGCGTTGACGATGCGGTCAGCGCCGACTTCACGGGGATTATCGTATTTAATGTCCATGCCCGTCTTGACGCCCGGTCCGATGACCAGCGGTGTCAGGCCGAAATAGCGCTGGCACATGCGTTCCAGCGTGGGCATGACCGGCGGGACGACGGACGAAATGATGATGGCATCGATTTCGTCGGAGTTGACGCCGTTCAAATAAAAGAGGTTGCGGATGAGGACGCCGTATTCATCGGTCGTGCGGAGACGGTCCGTCGATACGCGCCAGTGGTCCATGAGCTCCTTTCCCTTGAAAATGCCCAGGACAATATTGGTATTCCCTACATCAATGACTAATAACATAACTTTATCTCCTGCCTACTATAAGTTGATAATACGCCTATTATAATAACAGAGTTTTCCTGTCTTGAATAGTCTTTTCCCAAGAAATTAGACGGGCCGGACATGAATATCCCCTGCCATGACGACTTCTGTACCGGCTGCCGTATCGACGAGGAGATTGCCGTTTTCATCGATATCCCGTGCCATGCCGGAAAAAGTCCTGTTCACGGAACTGACGGTCACTTCCTGCCCCAGCATGCACGACAAGGACCGCCATTCGGCCAATACCTGGCTGAACCCCTGGCGGCAGACCGTATCGTAGAGCCGTTCGATTTCTGCCAGCAGCGTTTCCAGTAGGGCCAGCCGGCTGACACGGATGCCTTCCCGGGCAAAGCTGGTGACGATGGATTTCAAGTCTTCCGGCAAATCATCGGCCATGATGTCCGTGTTGACGCCGATGCCCATGATGATGTAATTGACCTTTTCAGCCGACCCGTTGAGTTCGGTCAGGATGCCGACCATCTTCCGCCCCTGGACCAGGATGTCATTGGGCCACTTGATGCCGCAGTCTGCCAGGCCGTGCCGGCGGATGGAGCGGGCTACGGCGACGGCAGCCAGCAAGGTCATCTTAGCCACTTCCATGGGAGAAATATCGGGCCGCAGGATCAGGGAAAACCAGACGCCCTTGGCATAGGGAGAGAGGAAGGTCCGATTGATGCGGCCGCGCCCGCCCGTCTGTTCTTCTGCCACGATGATCGTTCCTTCCGGCACCCCCTGGTCAGCCAGTTTCTTGGCGACGTTATTCGTCGAATCGACCCGCTCCCGATAGACGACAGGGCGGCCGACGAACTTCGTCTGCAAGCCATCAAGGATGGCCTTTTCCGACAAGAGTTCCGGAGCTTCCCGCAGACAATAGCCTTTCTTGGTATAGGACTCGATGACATAGCCCCGCTGCTTCAGCGCGCGGATATGTTTCCATACGGCCGTCCGGGAAATACCGAGCTGGTCGGAAATCTGCTGCCCCGATACAAATTCATCCTTATGGTGTATCAAAAAATCGAGAATATCTTGTCTCATCACAATCACCCCTGCCGCTGCCCCTGGCAGCCCCATTCAAAAAAAAGCGCCACCAACGGCGCACAATATGCCTATTCTATGTAAAAATTTTAACATAAACCATCCCCCTGTCAAGGGGAGGCTGTGAGGTAGTGGCTCGTGGCTAGCAGTTAGTAGTCAGCAGTCAGTGGCCTGCCAGCTAGTGGCCCGTAGAAAGAATCTCCAAATATCCAGTGGATCGCCCACGTAGTGTTCTCTTTCAATTCAAAATCATCCGCTAACAACTAGCTACTAGCCACTAACAACTTAAAAGGGTTTGTCGTCATGCGACAAACCCTTTTTTCACTTGTTTCCTATTTTTCTTCGTCAGCCTTTTTTTCTTCGTCGTCTTTATCGGTCAGGCCTGTAGTCAGGCCGCCTTTGGGGACGGGGTTGCCCCAGGGGCTGATCTGTATTTCTGTCTGTTCTGCCTTGGGAGCAGCCGGTTCGGCTTTTTCTTCCTTGGCTTCAGGAGCGGCTGTGGTGTCCGGTGTTCCGGCTTCCGTCGTTTCCGCCGGGACAGCCGGTGCGGCTTCCGCTTCCTTTTTCTGGTCTTCCGGCCCTTCCAGGGTACCGTACTTGACCAGGTTATCGACTTGCTGATAGTTGATCGTTTCGACTTCCATCAGGGCGTCGGCCATATGCTTCAGCGTATCCAGGTGTTCGCGCAGCATGTGGAGTACGTCGGCATAGGCTTCGGATACGGTATCGTGCATTTCCTTGTCGATGAGTTCGGCTACACTTTCACCGTAGTTGCGTTCATGGCCCAAGCTCTTGCCGAGGAAGACCTGGTCCTGCTGTTCGCCGAAGACCATGGGACCCAGTTTCGGGCTCATGCCCAGGCGGGTGATCATCTGGCGGGCGATGCGGGTGACGCTCTGCAAGTCGCCGGATGCACCGCTGCTGATTTCGTTGAAGACGATTTCTTCGGCAGCCCGGCCGCCGAGGGCGACGCGGATCTGAGCCAGGTAATACGACTTCGTTTCATACGACCGGTCTTCTTCGGGTAGCATCATGGTATAGCCGCCAGCCCGGCCGCGCGGGATGATCGTGACTTTATGGACCGGATCGGCATCCGGCAGGAGATAGGCGATGAGGGCATGGCCCGATTCGTGGACTGCCGTCAGACGCTTTTCCTTATCACTGATGACATGGCTGCGGCGTTCCGGACCGAAGCAGACTTTTTCACTGGCTTCTTCCAGTTCAGCCATATTGATGACTTTCTTATTGGCCCGGGCAGCCAGGAGGGCTGCTTCGTTAAGCAGGTTGCCCAGATCGGCACCGGTAAAGCCCGGTGTCTTCTTGGCGATGACGTCGAGATCGACATCCTTGCCGAGGGGCTTGCCTTTGGCGTGGACGTCGAGGATAGCCCGGCGGCCGCGCAGATCCGGACGGTCGACCGTGATCTGCCGGTCAAAACGACCGGGACGCAGCAGGGCCGGGTCGAGGATATCCGGACGGTTGGTCGCAGCAATGGTGATGATGCCTTCGTTGGACCCGAAGCCATCCATTTCGACCAGGAGCTGATTCAGCGTCTGTTCCCGTTCGTCGTGGCCGCCGCCAAGGCCGGCGCCACGCTGACGGCCGACGGCGTCGATCTCGTCGATGAAGACGATGCAGGGCGCATTCTTCTTGGCCTGAGTGAACAAGTCACGGACACGGGAAGCGCCGACGCCGACGAACATTTCAACGAAGTCGGAACCACTGATGCTGAAGAAGGGCACGCCGGCTTCACCGGCTACGGCACGGGCCAGGAGGGTCTTCCCGGTCCCCGGAGGGCCAAAGAGGAGCACCCCTTTGGGTATCTTGGCGCCAATGGCATTATACTTGCTGGGGTTACGCAGGAATTCGACGATTTCCGCCAGTTCCTCCTTCGCTTCGTCTTCACCAGCAACGTCTTTAAAGGTAACTTTGATCTTACCTTCACCGTGCATCTTGGCATGGCTCTTGCCAAAGTTCATGACCCGGCCGCCGCCACCCTGGGTCTGCTGCATGATGAAGAACCAGACGGCAATGAGGACCAGGATCGGCAGGACTGCTGTCAGCATGTTCATCCACCACGAAGGCTGTTCGGGCGGTTTGGCGATGATGTTGACATCAGCATCGCGCAGAGCCGGCAAGAGGGACGAATCGGTCGGGGCGTACGAAGTAAAGGACGTTCCGTCTTTCAGCTGGCCCACGATGGCATGGTCCGCTGTAATCTGGACGGCATCGACTTTCTTCTGCTGTACCTGACTCATGAAATTCGTATAAGAAATTTCCGATTTGTCTGTCTTACTGCTCGTAAAGGCATCTATAATCGATACGGCGACGATGATGATGAGTAAGTATAAACTTACATTCCGCACAAATTTACTCAAAATATGGCTCCTTTCATTTAATTTATGATAATGCTTTTTATTCCAACCAATACAGTCTTATATTACCACACTTCTTGTAAAGCAACAACTATTTGGAATATACTTCTTCTTTCAAGATACCGATATACGGCAGGTTGCGGTAACGGCTGTCGTAGTCGAGGCCATAGCCGACGACGAAGGCATCGGGGATTTCAAAGCCGTTGTAGTCGACAGGCACTTCGACCTGACGGCGGGCCGGCTTGCTGAGGAGCGTGGCCAGTTTGACCGAGCGGGCGCCCCGTTCTTTGAGCATGGGGACGAGGTGGCTCAAGGTGACGCCCGTGTCGATGATGTCTTCGACGATGAGAACATCTTTATCCTTGACATCGTTGTCGAGGTCCTTGCGGATTTTGAGGACACCGGACGACGTCGTCGACGAACCGTAGCTGGAGCAGCTCATGAAATCGAAGTAGACCGGGCCATCGATGCAGCGGGCCAAGTCGGTGAAAAAGGTGACGGCCCCTTTGAGGATGCCGCACATGAGGATGGTCTTGCCGGCATAATCTTTGGTGATCTGGGCGCCCAGTTCGTGAACGCGGGCAGCAATCTGTTCTTCTGTTAATAAAATTTCTTTAATGTCCTGATGCATCTTGTTTTCCTCCGTAATAAAGTGAATTACCGATGCCGTCTCCGTCGGGGGACGGCAGGACCCAGACAGAGGGCTGTCCGGGTCGTATAAACACAGGCCCGGCCGCACTGGAACTGTTTTCCCGCTCCTTTAGCAGCCAGGTCCCGTATGGTTTCAACATAATGAAAAGGCAGGTCTTGACGAGAGCCCGTCCCTTCCTGCCACAGGCAGCGGATCAAGCGCCGCTGCATGGCCAGCGGCTGAGCCAGCAAACCTTTCTTATCCAGGGCCGGCATGGCGCCGTCTGGAAGGGCGAGCTGCTGGTACAGGGCTTCTGCCGCGTTTTCCAGAAAGACTTCGTCGGCCCTGACGATGTCGGCCAGGCGGTTCAAGTCCGCTGTAATGGCCGGGTTGTACTGCTGCAGCTGCGGCAACAGATCCAGCCGTATCCGATTGCGGCTGTAGCGCCGGCTGTCATTGGTCTCATCGTGGCAGACCGGCAGCTGGCGCTGGGCGGCATAGGCTGTCAATTCAGCCTTGGTCACAGCCAGGAGCGGGCGGATGATGTCGCCCCGCCTGGGAGCCATGCCACAAAGGCCGTCGAGGCCGCTGCCGCGCAAGAGATGGAGCAGTACCGTTTCGGCCTGGTCATCGGCATGATGGGCCACGGCAATGCGGTCTGCCCCACAGGCCCGGGCCGTTTCCCGTAGGATGCGGTAACGTTCCCGCCGCCCTACGGCTTCTTCCGAAGCCTTTTCTTTCCGGGCCAGGGCCGGCACGTCGACATACTGCCAGGCAAAACCACAGTGGCGGCGCAGGGCTTCCTGCCGAACCAGGGCGACTTCGTCGTCGGCAGCCCGGCGGATGCCGTGATGGACGTAACAGGCCGTCAGGCTTAGCCTATATAACGGGGCCAAGCGGTTCAGTATATCCAGCAGGGCCAGCGAATCGGGCCCACCGGAGCAGGCGACGACCAGGGCCCTTCCCGGCTGCCACAGGTCGTGCTGCCTGCCGTAAGCGTCTACGCGTTCGACGAGGTTCACGGCTGGCGGTCCCGGGAATTCCAGGCCGCATCATGGAAAGAATGGCGGAAAAAGACGCCTTCCATGAGGTCCCGTTCACTGACGGTAATCGCCGGGATCTGATACCGCTGAAGAAAGGACTTGGCGATGAGCAGGCCGGCGATGATGATATCGCTGCGCTTGGGCTGAAGGCCCGGCACATGGCGCCGTTCTTCCGGCGTCATGGCCTGGAGCCGTTCGATATGACCGCACAGGGCTTCATAAGAAATGCAGTGGCCTTCGACTTTTTCCGCATCGTAGACGACCAGCTGCAGATCCATGGCGGCCAGCGTCGTCAGCGTCCCACCGACGCCGATGAGCAGATCCGGCCGTATCTGCACGGGCAGCCATTCCTGATAGCAATGGTGCTCCAGATGAGCCACATCCTGATGGCTCATGACCTCGCCCCGCGTAAAGCGCACCGCACCCATGGGATAACTGTGAGACCAGCACAGGTCCCCGCCCCGGCCGGCAGCGACTTCACTGCTGCCGCCGATGTCGATGACGGCAGCCATCACGTCGGGATTGAGGGAAGCCGTAGCTCCCGTAAAGCTGAGCGACGCTTCTTCCAGGCCGGAAATCGCCCGGCAGTGCCAGCCAAAGCGGGCCCGCACTTCTGCCAGGAAAGCCTGGCCGTCGACGGCTTCGCGGACGGCACTGGTAGCCACGGCACAGACGGGGACCCCCGTCAGCTGCCCTTTCCAGCGTTCCATGGCCGCAAAGGACGCCTCCATCCCTGCCGGCGACAAGTGGTGTGTTTCATCGATATCTTTTCCCAGCCGCGTCGTCGCCAGTTCTTTCGGCGAAAAAATCCACGTACCCGGGACTTCCTGCCAGCCCGTCATGAGGCGCAGGGAGTTGGAGCCGATATCGATGACTGCATACTTCTGATACTCCATAGTTGCTCCTTTCCGATTTCGTCCATCCCCACGGCCGGTTCTCTCAAACGCCCCTGGGGAAAACGTAAAAAGGCGCTGTCTTCGTGCGACAGCACCCCTTTCTTACCATCTGCTATTCAATACTTACTCAATCAGCATGGCGTGCACCGCGGCCGCCGCGTTTCGATTCCGTATTGCGTTTTAAATCCATCAGGCGTTCATCGCTTTCCTTGAGGAACTTGCTGAGCCGGTCTTCAAAAGAAAGAGAACCCGACGAACGGCGCGAATCAAAGCCATTATGCTGGCGAAATTCATGTTTCTGGCGAAAATCGCGTTTCGGGCGAAATTCCTTCTTTTCCAGCGCCGGCTGGGTCTGTTTGATAGACAGGGCGATCTTTCCCTTATCGTCTACAGACAACACTTTGACGTTGACCTTATCTCGCACTTTCAAAAAATCATTTACATCTTTGACATACTCATTAGCGACTTCAGAAATATGTACGAGACCCACTTTCTTATCCGGAAGTTCTACGAATGCGCCAAACTTTGTGATTCCTGTAACGGTACCTTCCATCACACTGCCTACTTCGATTGTCATGCTGTTTCAATTTCCTCCTTGTAATATCAGCATTATTGCTAAACGTATACAGCCATTATACTCATAATCACTAAAAAATTCAATCATCAAAATACAAAATATAGCGATTACGGCTTATAAGGAATTTCATCGGGCTTGGCCAATCCAAACTGTTCTCGCGCTTCCTTGGCGATTTCATCGGGATCATTCAGCTCGTCACGCCGCTCCCGGAGCCGGAGGTTCTCATCCCGCAAGGTCTGTTCCTGCTGCAAAGTCTGATTCATGTCCTCATGGATTTCCCACAACCGGTAAAGGCGGATGCCGATGAGATAGAACCCGGCAATGATGATGGCCATGAGAAAAAGATTGTACCAGCTCAATTGCCGAAGCCGGATGAGCAGGCCAGGACGGCGCTTCCGGCGAACCTTGCGGCGCTTCTTCCGGCGCCCAGGCTGGCGATACTGCTTGGTTTCCACCCAATCACCCTTTCTAAGAACAAGAGACTGAAAAAGTCTTACCTCATAGTATACCGTGCTTTAAGCACAAGATAAAGTTTTTTTGCAAAATTTCTTTTAAAATGGGCAGAGGTTATATATAATAGAGGCACGACATTTTGTATCTTATTCCGAGGGGGAACACTTATGCATTACGAAAAAATCACGACAGAAATCCTGGAAAAATTAAAGGCCATCGTCGGCCCGAAGAACGTCGTCACCGACGCCGATGCCATGCAGCCTTACTCCCATGACGAAGTGACCGATCCGGCTTATCACCACATGCCGGAAGCCGTCGTCTTTGCCGAAACGGCACAGCAGGTCAGTGCCATCATCAAATTGGCCAACGCCTGCCACTTCCCTGTCGTCCCCCGCGGGGCCGGCACAGGCCTGGCTTGCGGGGCTGTCCCGGAATACGGCGGCCTCGTCTTGTCACTGGAAAAGATGAATAAGATCCTGGAAATCAATGAAAACGGACTCTATGCCGTCGTCGAACCGGGCGTGCGCACGTCAGACCTGCAGGAAGCAGCCGAAAAGAAAGGCCTCTTCTATGCCGGCGACCCGTGCAGCGGCGATTCATGCTTCATCGGCGGCAACATCGCCACCAACGCCGGTGGCAATAGGGCTGTCAAATACGGGACGACGCGCCACCAGGTCTACAGCGTAGAAGTCGTCAATCCGACAGGACACATCGTCAACCTCGGCGCGCGGCTGCAGAAACAGTCGACAGGCTATTCCCTGGACCAGCTGGTCATCGGCTCGGAAGGGACCCTGGGCATCATCACCAAGGCCACGCTGAAACTCCTGCCCAAGCCGAAATACGCCTTGGATCTGCTGGCCATCTTCGACGACCGCCGCCAGGCCATGGGCGTCGTCACCAAGATCATCAAAGCCGGCATCACGCCGACGTGCGTTGAATTTATGGACAACATCACCATCAAGTCCGTCGAAAAGTACCTCAATGAAAACCTCCAGGGCAGCGACAACGGCAACTACGTCATCGTCGAAGTCGAAGGGACCAGCGAAGACGACCTGGACGACAAAGCCGTCGTCCTCGACGAAGTCTGCACGGAAAATGGCGCTTCGTCAGTTCTCGTCGCCGACCACAACAAGATTTGGCAGGCCCGCAAGGCCTTTGCCGAAGCCGTCCGTGCCGAAAGCCTCATCGTCTGCAAAGAAGACGTCGTCGTCCCTGTCGACCAGGAAGCAGCCCTCCTCGATGAAATCCTTCGCCTGGCCCAGAAATATAACTTGGTCACCCGCATCGCCAGCCATGCCGGCGACGGCAATATCCACTTGAACATCCTCAAGAACGAAGATGCCACCTATGAAGACTGGGACCAGCGGGTCAAGGCCAACCAGCAGGAACTGTACAAGTTCATCTATGCCCACGGCGGCCGCCTGTCCGGCGAACACGGCATCGGCTATAAGCGCAAGCACTTGATGGAGGAATTTACCGATCCTGGCGAACTGGAAATGATGAAAGCCATCAAGAAGGCCCTCGATCCCAACGACATCCTCAACCCGGGGAAAATCTTCGACGTCGAGTAACTTGCAAAAATGGCGGCTACCGTGTATAATACATAACAGAACTGAATAAGACATATATCTTCAGGGCAGGGTGAAATTCCCGATCGGCGGTATAGTCCGCGAACGCTACGGCGTAGGAGCCACTGGCTCGTGATTTGGTGCAATTCCAAAACCGACAGTATAGTCTGGATGGAAGAAGATGTGGCGTGCTGCGCTTGCAGCCTGCCTTTCCTTGCATGTCAAAGCCCTGTGCCACTGGCCAGGGCTTTTTTGATACCATTCATAAAACTGATAAACAGACTTTAAGGAGGTCTTTATTTTGACTACAGAAAAACGTAAATTCAACACCATCGAAGAAGCACTGGAAGAATTGCAGGCCGGCCATATCATCATCGTCACCGATGACCCGGACCGCGAAAACGAAGGCGACTTCATCTGCGCCGCCCAGTACTGCACGACGGAAAACATGAACTTCATGGCCAGCCACGGCAAGGGCCTGATCTGCATGCCTATGAGCATCGAATATGCCCATAAACTCGGCCTGCCCCAGATGGTCAGTGAAAATACAGACAACCATGAAACAGCCTTCACCGTTTCCATCGACCACGTCGACACGACGACGGGCATTTCCGCTGTCGAACGCGCCCTGACGGCCCGCAAATGTGTCGAAGAATCGGCTCGTCCCGAAGATTTCCGCCGTCCTGGCCACAACTTCCCGCTCATCGCCAAACGCGGAGGCGTCCTGACCCGCAATGGCCACACAGAAGCCACGGTCGACCTCATGCGCCTGGCAGGGCTCAAACAAGTCGGCCTGTGCTGTGAAATCATGGCTGATGACGGCACGATGATGCGCACGCCGGACCTCTGGAAAATCGCCGATAAATACGGCCTGAAATTCATCACCATCCACGACCTCCAGAACTACTGCCGCCGCCACGACAAACACGTCATCCGCGAAGCCGTCGCCAAGATGCCGACGAAGTTCGGCGAATTCAAGATCTACGGCTACATCAATGACCTGACCGGCGAACACCACGTCGCCCTGGTCAAAGGCGAAATCGGCGATGGCAAGAACCTCTTGTGCCGTGTCCACTCCGAATGCCTCACAGGCGACGTCTTCGGCTCCCGCCGCTGCGACTGCGGCGAACAGCTGGCAGCTGCCCTGACGCAGATCAACGCCGAAGGCCGGGGCATCCTCCTCTACATGCGCCAGGAAGGCCGCGGCATAGGCCTCATCAATAAACTCAAGGCCTATGTCCTCCAGGAACAGGGCTACGACACGGTCGAAGCCAATGAAAAACTCGGCTTCGCACCGGACCTTCGTGAATACTGGATTGGTGCCCAGATTCTCCAGGACATGGGCGCCAAAGAAATCCGCCTGCTCACGAACAACCCGGAAAAAGTCTACGGCCTCGAAGGCTTCGGAGTCGAAATCGTAGAACGGGTCCCCATTGAAATGAAACCGCAGAAATTCGACGAATTTTACTTGGAAACGAAAAAGAATAAAATGGGCCACATCCTCCCCCATCTGCATTAAGAGCGAGGAAAAAAGTAACCACGGGGATAGCCGGCGGACAGGCGACGGCAGGCGATGCGGCGACTCTTCC
>OLPH01001665.1_pt1 | contig 20969 bp, 17 predicted proteins | sample 1672951 | NCBI WGS metagenome assembly OLPH01 (sample SAMEA3136740, study PRJEB25190) | human gut metagenome | reverse complement strand
AGGTTATCTTTGGAGCTTAACAAGCGAACAAAGATACCAATCAACCACTGCGTCTAGCAGTTATTCCTATTATTCTCAGATGGCTGTAGTCTTTTTTCTTCCTATTTATCTATTTCTAGAAATTCCGTCCTGATTTGTTATAGCCATATTTCTCGACGAAATGCTCACGGAATTCTAAGAGATTGTCATCCATGATGGCTTGACGGACCTGCTTCATAAGGTTGATCAAGAAATAGAGGTTATGGTAGCTGGTCAAGCGAATACCGAAGGTCTCATCTGCCTTGAGGAGGTGGCGAAGGTAAGCTCGGGTATAGTTCTTACAAGTGTAGCAATCACATTCGGGATCCAGCGGTGTAAAGTCTTCTGCAAACTGCGCATTTTTCACCACTAGGCGTCCTTGACTAGTCATACAGGTACCATTTCGTGCAATCCGCGTCGGCAAGACACAGTCAAACATGTCCACTCCACGAATAACGCCATCGATCAGACTGTCTGGAGCTCCTACTCCCATGAGATAGCGCGGCTTGTTCTCTGGTAAGAGCGGAGTTGTGAAATCCAACACGGCATTCATCTCTTCATGGCTTTCCCCAACAGCTAATCCACCGATGGAATAACCTGGAAAGTCCATGCTGACAAGATCCTGGGCGGACTGACGGCGCAAGTCTTCAAAACCAGCCCCTTGGACAATCCCGAACAGACCTTGATCATGAGGGCGACGGTGAGCTTTTAGCCCACGTTCTGCCCAACGGCTGGTCCGTTCGATTGATTTTTTCACATAATCATAAGGCTGATAGAACTGAGGACATTCGTCAAAGGACATCATGATGTCGCTCCCTAGATTGTTTTGGATGGAAATAGCCTTTTCTGGAGAAAGGAACATCTTCGAGCCGTTGAGGTGGTTTTTAAAGGTCACCCCTTCTTCGGTGATATTGCGGCTATCCGCTAGTGAATAGACTTGGAAACCTCCACTATCTGTCAAAATGGGCTGATCCCAGTTCATGAACTGGTGCAATCCTCCTGCTTTTGCAACCAAGTCGTCCCCGGGACGAAGCCAGAGATGGTAGGTGTTGGCCAAGATAATTCCAGAACCCATTTCCTTGAGTTCTTCTGGCGATTGGGTCTTAACGGTTGCCTGAGTCCCTACAGGCATAAACATTGGGGTCGGGAAGGTCCCGTGAGGGGTGATAATTTCTCCCAGACGAGCACCTGTATGCTTTTCTTTTTTGATTAATCGATATTGAATCGGTGAATCTGTCATGGTTACCTCCGTACTGGGAAAGACAGTCCCAGCCTTCTTATTCCTGTCACAGTTTTCCTGTGAGCACCTGTACGATTGTACCAAATTTTACCGGCTCTGTCACGGACTTATGTTATAATAAAAAGTACTACTATGAAGAGAGTGTCATCTATGAACCTTAAATTGATTCGCCTCCGGGCACGCACCATGCAAATCCAGCAACCGGGCTTAGCTATCCTTTTTGCTCTTCCGGCCCTGCTGACCATTCTTGCTAACTTTCTCTTAAGTGGGCAAGATCTGGTCGATCTACTACCGGATATGACCTTGCAGCAAGCAAGTATCTACATGATCCAGCGGCAGCTCTTTCCTTCTGTTGTCTCCTTTGTCATCTCCATTTTAGTGGTCGGTGCAACTTTTAGCTATTTAGATGCGATTAATCCCAAGATTGAACACCGAACACGCGTCTTAGATATCTTTAAACAAGATCGCTTTACCTCTGTATTTGCCACCTTGATCTTGAAGCAAGCCGTCCTCTTTTTATGGGGACTCATCCTCTATGTGGGGAGTCTCATCAGCACCTACGCCAGCATTCGATTTTTAGCGATTTACGACAAGGTGAGCAACCCTAGCACTTTGAGTGCTTCCAGTCCTGAATTTCAATCTCTCATGCAACAAATGCCTCTGATGACGGCCGGTGTCGTACTGGGCCTACTCGGCCTCTTCTTTTACCTGCCACAATACTACAGTCTCAGTTTGGTTGAATTGATCCTCTACGAGCAATTACGAGACGGCGACTACAAGGGAGCCTTTGGAGTGCTTCGCCAAAGTCGTGAAACCATGAAAGGGTTCCGCAGCAATCGCTTGGTGCTCGATCTAACCTTGATTGGTTGGTACTTCTTGAATTACTTCACGCGCGATGTCATCGGCTTTTATACCATGCCTTACTTTATCAACTGCCAAATTGCCTTTTATGATCAAATCAAGCAGATTAAACAAGGGCCGCGCCATTTTACAGGCCATCCAAGCCATGAAACTGAATAAGAGTAAGAAGAAAACCCCAGCAAGCTGGGGTTTTCTTCTATGTCAATTGTTTATCATTTATAAACCGTATAGGGAGTCTCCTAAGATCAGTCGGGTGTGTTCCCGTTTGATACAGCGGTTCATGACGATATCTTCTCGTCCAGCTCCACGAAGGATTTCTTCTGCTTCTTGACTTTCCAGCTCCAATTGTGCCCAGAAAATTTTCGCATCCGTCTCAATAAAATCACGTGCCACATCTGGTAAAAACTCACTGCGACGGTATACATCGACGATATCTACTGGGAAAGGAATCTCCTGCAAGCTAGCGTACACCGTTTCTCCAAGGATTTGGCCACCGGCTGCACGAGGATTAACGGGAATAATTCGATAGCCCCGCTCTTGCATCTCCTTGCTGACACGATGACTGGTTGTGTCTTCACGATCAGATAATCCAACTACAGCGATGATCTTGCTGGTTTCTAGGTAATGTTTGATAATACCATCACTAGGATTGCAAAATGAATAGGCCATATGAATCTCCTTTTTGTATGCGTTTCCTTTCTTTAAATAGTATAACAATACGAAGGGCATTGCAAGTGTTTGTCGTTAAAAACGGTAGGAAACTGAAAAGTCTCCTACCGCTTTCTGTTTTAAACAAACTCAATCTTATTTGGCTTCATACCATGTTTTGCCTTCATTCTCATCAGCTTCCAGTGGAACTGCAAGTTCGATAGCGGATTCCATAGTCTCTTTGACGAGTTCTTTAATCGCTGCCAGTTCATCACTTGGCACTTGCAGAACGATTTCATCGTGCACTTGAAGAAGCATCTTGGTCTTGTATGCTCCTCTTTCTAGCGCTTGGTCCAAGTGGATCATGGCAATTTTCAAGATGTCTGCTGCAGATCCTTGGATTGGTGAGTTGATAGCTGTCCGCTCCGCAAAGCCTCGAACATTGAAGTTGCGAGAATTGATATCTGGAATCTCCCGACGACGCTTGAAGAGGGTCTCCACATAGCCTTTGTCACGCGCTTCCCGTACCACTCTCTCCATATAGTCCTTGATGCCAGGGTAGCGTTTGAAGTAAGTCTCAATGTAGGCCTTGGCTTCTTTTCGACTGATCCCTAGGTTATTAGACAGTCCAAAGTCGGAAATTCCATAAACCACACCGAAGTTTACTGCTTTTGCATTGCGACGGTCATTCGGCGTCACGTCTTCTGGTTTTTCAATATTGAAGACGCGCATAGCAGTCGATGTATGGATATCTGCCCCATGCTTAAAGGCATCAATCAAATGCTCATCTCCCGAAATATGGGCCAAGACGCGCAATTCGATCTGTGAATAGTCCGAACTCAGCAAGACACTGTTTTCCTCTTCTGGGACAAAGGCCTTGCGGATGAGACGACCTTGTTCCAAACGGACAGGAATGTTTTGCAGGTTGGGATCCACGCTGGACAAGCGGCCTGTCTGCGTCAAATCCTGTACATAACGGGTATGGATCTTCCCATCTTCCAAAATCCAATCTTGAAGACCGATGACATAGGTCGACTGGATCTTAGCAATTTGGCGGTATTCAAGAATCTTAGACACGATCGGTGCAATTGGAGCCAGGCGTTCCAAGACATCAACAGCTGTTGAATAGCCGGTTTTGGTCTTCTTAGTATATTCAAGAGGGAGTTCCAATTTTTCAAAGAGGATGACCCCCAATTGTTTTGGAGAATTGATATTAAACTCTTCTCCTGCAAGCTCGTAGATTTCTTGAGTCAAGCGCTCCAAGACCACTTCGTTTTCCACCTGCATATCCTCTAGGGTCTGGCGCTCTACCTTGATCCCCGCGATTTCCATCTTGGCCAAAACAGCTGCTAGTGGTTGCTCCATATCATAGAGCAAATCTAGCTGGTCATGGGCTTGCAACTGTTCCACCATGGGCTCTTCGGTATCCAGTAAAACAGCGACTTTCCGTGCCAAATGCTCTAATAGGACCGCCTTTTCTGGGATAGCTTTTTTGGCTCCCTTGCCATAAACGACTTCGTCCAGCGGTAGCGCAATCTGACTATAGAGACTCGCAATGGTTGAAATTTCATTGTCCTCTACGGTCGACAAGAGATACTTGGCCAATCGACTGTCAAACGCGGGATTTTGAAGGGTAATGCCTAAGTGGCTGAGCAAGACCTTGGCCCGCTTGAAGTCATAGACCTTGAGCGGCGTTTTTTCAAGAAATTCTTTGAAAATCGGTGTTTGTAAAAGACCAGTATCTGTACTCGCGTAGAGCTGACCTTTGGTCCCCCATGCGAAACCGATGATGGGTTCCGTATGGTAATTGTCCCCAAAAATCTCAAAATGGAAGAAACTATCTTCCGTGAGCATATCTGAAGTGACTTGCTCGACTTCTGTATAGTCAATAGCTACAGGAGCTGCTTCTTCTCCACTGAGATCCAAGGCCTGACGGAGTTGCTTGAAGCCCATCTCCTCATAAAACTTGGCGAGATTTTCTAGATGAGGGCCCGTATAGGTGATATCGTCTAGGCCAATTTCAATAGGCGCATTGGTATCGATGGTCGCAAGAGTCTTGGATAGGTAGGCCTGCTCCTTGTCGTTGATGAGGTTTTCCTTCATCTTAGAAGCCTTCATCTCGTCGATATGCTCATAAATACCATCGAGAGACCCGTACTCTAGGAGTAGTTTGATCCCGGTCTTTTCTCCGATTTTGGTGACACCTGGGATATTATCCGACTTATCTCCCATCAAGGCCTTGAGGTCGATAAATTGCTCTGGTGTCAGTCCCATCTTTTCTTTCAGATAGGCTGGAGTGAATTCCTCAAACTCCGCTACCCCTTTTTTGGAGATTTCAACCACCGTATTGTCATCCGTCAGCTGGATCAAATCCTTGTCCCCAGAGACAATGGTGACTTCAAAGGGTACTGAGGTAGCTTCTGCCATCTTATCAAGCGTTCCAATAATATCATCCGCTTCATACTGGGCTAGCTCATAATGGCGGATTCCCAAATGATCTAGTTGCTCGCGAATAAAAGGGAACTGCTCACGGAATTCATCTGGAGTTTTTGCACGGCCCCCTTTGTAGTCGGCATACATCTCCGTCCGAAAGGTCGTCTTTCCTGCATCAAAAGCAACAAGGACATGGGTCGGCTGGATGCGCTCCAAGAGATGGCTCAACATGAGATTAAAGCCATAGACCGCATTGGTATGCAGACCATTGGCATTTTTGAAGCGATCGATTTGATTATAGAGTGCGAAAAAGGCACGAAAAGCGACGGATGACCCGTCGATGAGTAGTAATTTATTCTTTTTTTCCATAGGCCTATTATACCACGAATCACAAGGTCTCTGGTACATAAAAACTCTACCCTTTCGGGTAGAGCCTTCTTTAGGAGTTTCTTATGAAAAATGAAGAGAAGTGTTTATTCGCCGTAACAAGAACCTTGTTGTGGCAATTTCTTAAAGCGTTTTGGATAATTAACTGAGATTTTCATTTTCTGTACCTCATTTCTTATTGGATGAGTACAGTATACAAGAGAAACCTAAACGATTCCTTATAGAAAGCTTCAAGAAAACTAAAAGCTGAGGCGCAAAACACGCGGTTGTTTTTTGCTACAAGCTGGTAACTGAAGATGAAGCCCTGTCTCATCTTGGCTCCAAGAAAGAAGCTGACTTTCTCCAAGGGGTTCCACCTTTTGAATGCGCGCATGAAGAATTCTCGGTTGCTTGAGGTCATAGGCGAGAGACGGCAAGGTCAACTCTTCCGTCCTTCCACTTGGTTCCAGCTGGATAGCATAAAGAAAGCCATCACGCATGGTATAGCGGAAATCTTGGCTGGTATAGAGTGGCGCTTGCCCGTCTGAGAAGGAACCTTCCTGGGCCTCGGTCGGTCCGTCCGATGACACCCGCCAAGGCCGACTCTGATAAATGGCTTCTCCATTTACCGCCAGCCAGTCCCCGATCTCTGTGAGGATGTCTTGGTCTTGCTCAGGGATCGTGCCATCTGCCTTGGGTCCAATATTGAGCAGAAGATTGCCATTTTTGGCCACAACATCAACTAAATTTTGTAGCAATTCCTTACTGGTCTTGTAGGCTAGATCCTGGGTATAACACCAAGAATTACGGGCGATCGCGGTATCCATTTGCCACGGAAAGGCTTGCGTCTCTCCGTAGCCTCCCCGCTCCATCTCAACGATTCCTGAACCGAAAGGGAGGGCATCCTGTTTGTAACAAACAGCCACCTTGCGATCCTCTTGTGCTGCTAGATTGTAATAATAAGCCAAAAAGCGCATCAAGTAGGGACGGAAACTCTCATGCTGGATCCACCAGTCAAAATAAAGGAGCTCTGGCTGGTAGTCCCGCACCAGTTCACAGGTTCGCAACAGCCAGTCTTCCAAGAATTCTTTGCTTGGATAAGGCTGGGAAGTCAGATCAAAATGATCCTTGGGCTCTGGCTCCGCTGGCCAATAAAGGCTGTCTCTTGGGACTTCCTGCGAAATGTCACTGACGAATTCCTTGCCATGTGAAAAGAAAAACTGGTGTTCTGCCCGGTGAGAAGACGTACAGAAGTGCAGGCCACGTTTTTCTGCTTCCTCCCTCAGCTCTCCTAAGACATCTCGTCTCGGCCCCATTTCTAAGCTATTATAAGGCGAGAGAGTAGAGGCATACATCTGAAAACCATCGTGGTGCTCCGCAACTGGAAAAAGATACTGGGCTCCCGCTTTTTGAAAGAGATCCAGCCAAGATGCCGGATCAAATCGATCGGCTGTAAAAAGAGGAATGAGATCCTTGTAGCCAAAGCTGGCCTGGTCTCCAAAATGCTCTCGATGATAGTCATAGCAAGGATTCCCTTGGATATACATATTTCGCGAATACCATTCTGAACCAAAGGCAGGTACACTGTAGACGCCCCAGTGGATAAACATTCCAAATTTGGCATCTCGATACCAATCTGGACAGACTTGATGGCTAAGAGAGTCCCAGGTTGGTTCAAAAGGACCTGACTGGACAACTTGATCAATTTCTTCAAGGCTTATCATTCTCTTCTCCTCTTTTCTTGTTACTACCTCTATTGTAACGAGAAACCCTCGTTTGTAAAGACAAACGAGGGGAATGTTTAAAATAGTAGACAAAGAGCTTGATCTAGGAGAATCAAGCTGATGATGAATGAAATGAAGCTTCTAGCCCTTCACTGCTTGAGAAATAAAACGAGCGATGGCGTCTGTCTCCCCTTGGTGGAGAGCCTTAACGATTTTGGACCCCACAATCACTCCATCTGAGACCTTGTTGAAACGGTGAACATCCTCCATGCTGGAAACTCCAAAACCTGTTAAAACAGGAATGGACGCTATTTCGTGTAATTGGGCCAAGTGATGGTCCAAGTCATCTCGATAGCTACCAGCTTTCCCCGTCACTCCATTGACAGCAACGGCATAGATAAATCCTTCTGCATCATGGATCAATTTCTTCTGGCGCTCGATTCCTGTGGTTAAGCTCACTAGCGGCACCAAAGCGATGTCTTTATCCACTAAGAGAGGCTCTACCAGATCTGCATGCTCATGAGGAAGATCCGGAATAATCACTCCCTTGACCGCTGTTCCTTCTACATCTCTAAAGAAGTTTTTAAGCCCATATTGGAACAAGGGATTGAAATAGGTCATGATGACCAAAGGAACACTTGTCTCCAGACGCTGGATCGTTTGTACCAGTTCCTCTGTCGTCGTCCCATGGGCTAAACTTCGTAGTCCCGCCTCTTCAATCACAGGGCCATCTGCCACCGGATCTGAAAAAGGAATGCCAACTTCAATGGCTGAGACACCAAGCTCCTCCAAAAATTGGATGGTTTCCTGCAAACCTTCCAAGCCTTTTTCATGATCTCCTGCCATGATATAAGGAACAAAGATCCCTTGCTGCTGGTCTTTCAGCTTTTGTAAATGCTCTGTTAAGGTCTTTCCCATCTTACTCTCCTCTCTCTTGTTCTAGGCGGTCTTTGACTTGTACCACATCTTTATCCCCACGACCTGATAAGCAAACGATCATAGATTTTTCAGGCCCCATTTCCTTGGCCAATTTCACCGCATAGGCGATAGCATGGCTCGATTCCAGGGCTGGAATGATTCCTTCTACTTTCGAAAGCAATTGAAAGGCTTCTAGGGCTTCTTTGTCTGTCACTGGCACATAGGTTGCCCGCTTGATGTCATGGAAATAAGAATGCTCTGGCCCAATTCCTGGATAATCGAGACCTGCTGAAATCGAGAAGGCTTCTAAAATCTGTCCATGGGCATCCTGTAAAACATCCATCAAGGCACCGTGAAGGACTCCCGGACGCCCCTTGGTCAAGGTTGCTGCATGCTGGTCTGTATCTACTCCAAGCCCAGCAGCTTCTGCCCCATACATGGCAACAGATGTATCTTCAACAAAAGGATAAAAGAGGCCAATGGCGTTCGATCCGCCTCCTACACAGGCTAAAACTGCATTTGGTAATGCACCATCATTTTGCTCTGCAAATTGGCGTTTGGCTTCTCGGCCAATGACACTTTGAAAATCACGGACAATTTCTGGGAATGGGTGAGGTCCTAGAGCAGAACCCATGATATAGTGGGTATCCTCCACATTTGCTACCCAGCCTCTAAGGGCAGCATTGACTGCATCCTTGAGGACACGCGACCCATCTGTTACCGATTGAACCTTTGCCCCCAACAACTCCATCCGAAAGACATTAAGGGCTTGGCGTCTGACATCTTCTTCCCCCATGTAGATGGTGCATTCCATATCAAATAAAGCAGCGGCCGTTGCCGTTGCAACACCGTGCTGTCCAGCCCCTGTTTCTGCGATGATCTTCTTTTTACCCATTCGGTGTGCCAGCAAAACCTGTCCTAGGGCATTATTAATTTTATGAGCTCCTGTGTGGTTGAGATCTTCTCTTTTAAGAAAGATCTTGGCTCCACCGACATACTTGGTTAGATTCTTAGCATAATAGAGCGGTGTTTCCCGACCGACATATTGTTTCAGAAGCTGATCCAATTCTGCTTGAAAAGAAGGATCTGCTTGACTTTCTCTGTAGGCTTCTTCTAATTCTAAAACTGCTGTCATCAAGGTTTCAGGGACAAATCGTCCCCCGAACCGCCCGTAAAATCCGTTTTGATCTGGTTGTTTATATGCCATGCTTGACCCTTTCTATAAATCGTTTTATCTTTTCTTGATCTTTTATTCCATTTGTCTCGACCCCACTGGATACATCCACCGCATAAGGATGAAAGAAGCGAATGGCATCTGCTACATTGTCTTCCGTCAAGCCTCCTGCAATAAAGAAGGGCTTTGTAAAGTTTTGACTTTCGAGCTTTTGCCAGTCAAAGGTCTGCCCACTTCCTGCTACAGGAGCATCAAAGAGCAGATAATCGGCACTGGTCTCAGGAAGAGCTGCATCTTTCCCCACTTGAACAGCGCGAATCGTTTGTTGGGGAAGGTCTTGCAAGATGGTATCATCTATCGGCCCATGCACTTGTATCAGATCCAACCCTACAACTTGGCAAGCTTGCTCCACTTCTTCTCTTTGTGGCGATACAAAAACACCAACTTTTTGAACCCCCTTTGGAATCCCTGTAGCCAACTCCCGAGCTTGCTCCAGCGTCACTTGACGTTTGCTTGGTGCAAAGACAAAACCAATGTAGTCCGCACCAGCTTCAACAGCTGTCTGGACAGCTTCTGGAGTGGACAGTCCGCAAATTTTAACCTTTGTCAATCTGCAACTCCTTTACTTTTTCAGCCACATTGTCTGCCTTCATGAGGGCTGTCCCAACGAGAATGCCATTAAAATAAGGAGCCAGCATGCGAGCGTCTGCTGCTGTGAAAATAGCAGACTCAGAGATGTAAACCGGTTCTTGTTCAAAGCTTGTCGCCAATTCAAGGCTAGTATGGAGATCTGTCTCAAAGGTCACCAAGTTGCGATTATTGACCCCGATGATCTGAGCCCCAATCCGGTGAGCTACCTCTAGTTCTGTCAGATTATGGGTCTCCACCAAGACCTCCAGGCCAAGATGGGTCGCAAACTCATAGAGCTCTTTCAGACGAGTCTCTGATAAGGCTGCAACAATCAACAAGATCACGGTTGCCCCTGCATTTCGCGCCCGAATTATTTGCTTTTCATCCACAATGAAATCTTTGTTGAGGGTGGGGATACGCACCTGACTAGATATTTCGCGGAGATACTCGATACTGCCCTTGAAAAACACTTCATCGGTCAAGACAGAAATCATCACGGCCCCATTTTCTTCGTAAGTCTTAGCCTGCGCGACGATATCCACATCGACATGAATATCTCCCAGACTCGGGCTAGCCTTTTTCACTTCCGCAATGACCTGAAGCTTTTCTGGATGACTCTTTAGGTAATCATACAGGCGGTAGGTCTCGCGCAAAGGTTGGAGTTTCTCTTCTTTCATCGCAGCCACTTCACGCGCCTTTTCCTTTAGAATCTTTGGCAAGAATTCTTGACTCATTTTTGATACTCCTGTAATAATCTCAATTTCTCAAGGGCAGCCCCACTGGCAATCACTTCACGTGCCAAGGCAATCCCCTCTTTGATAGAATCTACCTTGCCGTTGGCATAAAAACCAAGGCCTGCATTTAAGACCGTCACCTCTAAGAAGGGACTCGCTTCATTCTTCAAGACACTGAGCAAAATTTCCGCATTGCGTTTGGCGTCTCCACCTCGTACTTGATCAATTTCAATGCGCTCCATTCCGATATCTTCTGGTTGAAAGCTGGATAAGGTAACCTGTCCATTTTCCAGAATAGCGAGCTGGGTTGCCCCATCAAGGCCTGCCTCGTCTAAACCTTGTGGACCACTCACCACCACTGCGCGTTTCCGACCCAAATTCTTTAGAATCTCCGCCGTACTTTCTAGCATGTCAGGACGACTGGTTCCCAATAGCTGGGTTTCTAGAGGAATCGGATTGATAAGAGGACCAGTTAAGTTCATCACTGTCGGCACCCCTAGCGCCAAGCGAGCGGGCATAATATAGCGCATGCCAGGATGCAGGTTTTTAGCAAATAGAAAGACAATCCCCGCCTTTTCAAACACTCGTCCCAAGTCTTCTGGACCCAAATCAAGGTTAATCCTTAGAGCTTCTAGTACATCCGCAGAACCGGATTTGGAAGAGATCGAACGATTTCCGTGTTTCGCCATCTTGATGCCACCACCAGCAAGGACGAAGGCAGCTGTTGTTGAAATATTGAAACTATAAGAACGATCGCCCCCCGTTCCACAATTGTCCATTGCTCCTTGAACTTCTGTAGGAATAGCGACTGCATAGGCCTGCATCACTTTTGCAATAGCCGTCCGCTCTTCAACCGTTTCTCCCTTCATTTTGAGACCTAGAAGAAGGGCCGTCACCTGTGCTTCTGAAGCACGACCAGCAACGACTTCCTCCATAGCGGCCTCTAACTCTGCACTGGTTAGATCCATGCCTTCTGCTACTTTTGCAAGCACTTGTTTCATCTTCCGCTCCTTGACTAGTTTGACAAAATTTTCGATGGTCTTGAGCCCATCTGGCGTCCCGATACTTTCTGGATGGTATTGAAAACCATAAATCGGTAAGCTACGATGTTGAATCCCCATAATCGCTTGATCATCCGTCGTCCGAGAGGTAATGACAAAATCCTCTGGCATGTCTTCAATCGTCAGCGAATGGTAACGCATGACTGGGACTTCTTTTGCGACACCCGCGTATAGAGGAGAGGGAGCTTCTAGCTGGATCTGGCTTTGTTTGCCATGCATGACCTGTGGTGCCAATCCCAAGCGCCCTCCAAAAACTTCCGCAATCGCTTGATGCCCCAAGCAAATCCCCAAGATTGGTTTGACCCCCGCGAAATCTCGGATCATCTCCTCCATCTTACCCGCATCCTTTGGCCAACCTGGACCTGGAGAAAAGACCAAAGCATCTGCCTCTTGGGCAGCTTGGTACAAATCCGGATCATCATTTCGAAGCACCTGGACCTCATCAAATTTTCCGATATACTGTGCTAAATTGTAGGTAAATGAATCGTAATTATCGACTAATAAAATCATCCTTCTTCTCCAATCCTTGTCATTGATTTTGCCTTATTGACGGTTTCTTGGTATTCATTTTCAGCGATCGAATCATAAACGATTCCTGCTCCGGCCTGCACATAAGCCTTCTTATTTTTGAGGATCATGGTTCGAATCGCAATAGCAAAATCGAGATCCCCCGTCACAGAGAGATAGCCAATAGCCCCCGCATAGACGCCTCGTTTCTCTTTTTCTGCCTCATAGATTCGCTTCATGGCTCGAATCTTGGGAGCACCCGAAACGGTCCCAGCTGGAAGAGTTGCCTTCAGAGCCTCAATAGAGGCTAGTCCAGGAAGCAATTGACCCTTGACCACACTCGTCAGGTGCATCACATAACGGAAGAACTCCACTTCCATATATTTGGTCACTTCAACCGACCCATTTTGAGCGATACGACCAATATCATTGCGCCCTAGATCTACCAACATCCGGTGTTCTGCGACTTCTTTTGGATCCCCTGCCAAATCAGCTGCCAATTGCCGATCGGCCTCTTCATCGATCCCTCTGGGACGCGTGCCCGCAATGGGATTAGTTGTCACCACTCGATCCTTGACCGACACTAGACTTTCTGGACTGGCACCGATAATTTGGTACTCCCCAAAATCATAAAAGTAGAGATAATTCGAAGGGTTGGTCACGCGCAAATTGCGATAATAATCCAATGGTTTACCTGAAAAATCAGCTGAAAAACGTTGACTGAGCACGCATTGGAACATATCTCCTTTTCGAATATAGTCCCGCGCTAGGGCTACCATTTCCTCAAACTCTTTTTGCTCCAAATGATTGTGGAAATGAAGCGCATGCAGGTCCTTGTCCTGAAACTCTTCTTTTGCAGGTCTTGCCAACTGTGCTAATACTTGCTCCAAGCTCGACGCTTGCTCTGCTTCACTCCGTCCACTATAGAGGTTCTCTTCCACCACATAGACCTTTTCCTTTTTGTGGTCAAAAATCACATAGCTCTCATATAAGAAAAAGTGAAGATCTGGTGTGCCGATCGTATCTTCAGGAATGAAACCAATGTTCTCATAGAGGCCAATCAAGTCATAGCCGACAAATCCAATCGCACCACCGTTAAAAGGAAGCTCTTCAGAAGTTTTCGTTTTGACCGTGATGCGATTCAAAAAGTCCAAAGGATCCTCTTCGACAATCTGATCATTGTAATAGAGGATGCCATGTTCAAACTTGACTTCACTGACTGGCCGATAGGCTACAATTGAAAAACGCGCATTCTCTTTTTCACGAGGGATCGACTCCAAGATCATTTTATGGGGCGCATCCAAACGCATATAAGCCAAAATTGGACTCAACACATCAGCAGATAAAACTTTTTTCATATCAGAAACCTCTCTTCTAGAACTCTTTTATTCTAAGGAATTCAGCCGCACCCTACTTCGCTTGCTAAGGCTATTAAGGTTATCCCATCGCTCTATTCTCGCTTTGGGATCAATGTGCCTAAGCTCGCTTCGCTTGCTAAGGCACATAGAAAAGCCCTCACACAAAAACTGTGTGAGGGCGTAGTGTCCGCGGTGCCACCTCTTTTATAGGGAAAAATAGCTGGTCTTTCCCTACATCTCTATCTCCTCTATCAAGGAGTTGCACGATAAGGGGTGCCAACCGAATTCACATGGGTTAGAATTCATTGATAACAACAGTCCAATTTTCATCAGTCGCTATTGCTTGTTCACAATTCCCACAAGCTCCCTGAAAATAGCTGACTCATTACTTTTCTGTTGCTACCATTATAACCCTTTTTCTTAGAAAGTCAATAAAATTTTTAGTCTTTTTTTATACTTTTTTCTACACTAATTTAATAAAATCAGCTTAATGAGCCCGAGCGGCACGTCCTTTTTATCCCAAAAATAGGATACTTAACAAAGCTAAAATTGCAGGACCACCTTGTGTCAAGATAATCTTTTTATTGGCTGTCATCGCACCGTAGGTAGCAGCTCCAATAATAAAAAGCACAAAAAATCGTAACAACTTCACTATTTTTAGAGACAAACAATCCATACAAGAGGAACACCCCAATCAAGGCATTGTATATCCCTTGATTCTTAAATAAAGAGGTCACAGATGGGCGAGCGAGTTCTTCTTTATCCATGTTGAAAACCCGACTTGTGGTATCAGATGTGGTTCTGATGCTCTCCAAATAAAAAATATATAAATGCTCCAGTGCAGCAAGACTTGCTAAAATAATCGTCAGTAATGACATCGTAGATTCTCCTTTTTATTCGACTGTTATTTGTTCAATGCCAGATACTAATTTGTCCAGCAGGTAAGAAAATTGCTCTTGTTCTTGAGCCGTCAAAATCCGACTCATCTGTTCTTTCACCGCCACATGATAGCGAGGGGGATGTTTGACCAAACGATTATAGGCCGTATCCGTCAAATGAATTAAGATTTCCCGCTGATTCTTTGGATTTCGACTCCGATGGACAAACCCTTCCTTTTCCAATATTTTAAAATGCCGGGTTAAAGCAGCTGGATCAATCTGCAAGCGCTCCTGAACCGCGATCTGATTGCAAGGTGCTTGTTCTAATAAATCCTGCAAAATTTGATAACGTGTTAAGCTAATCCCTAGGCGCTTTTCAAAGAGTTGCGTAGTTGTTTGATCTGCCAAGCGTAGTTGGTAGAGCAAATCATTTATTTCTGCCATATTCCTTCTCCGTATTATTTTTGATAAATCAATAATTGACTAATCAATTATAAAATATTTCATATCCTCTTGCAAGGAAAAGAGCTTGCACTGTTTTTTCGCACAAAAAAAGCCGCCTGATTTGGCGACTCTTAGGGAGATTATTATGAAAAAGAAAAGTTTTAGGATTTTTCTAAACAAAGTTAGGAGGTCTTTGTTTATGGTTCTATTATAGCGGACATTTCTTAAAGAAAGCTTACGACTTTATTTCAAAATGAAAACAAATTCTTTACAGATTCTTTTCAGCGTCTAAAATACCTGGAATATCTAGTAAGGTGTTCATCTGATGATTGCCTTGATAGTCAGACGTCAAGAAATTGATACTCTGAATCTGGCTATTTCTTGCAAAGTCAATATCCAGACTCCGATCCCCAATATAGTAGGTATTTTCTGGCTCCAAGCCGTACTTCTCCATCAGATACATGGCAGCTTCTGGGTCAGGCTTGCGGGCAAAACCACTTTGACTGGTCAAAATCTCTGTAAAAAAAGATTCCAAACCCAAATCCCGTAGGATGACAAAGGCATTCTCTCCCTTATGGGTATAGACAAACTGCTCAATTCCAGCTTCTTGTCCCCAGGATAGGACATCACGCGCCCCATCCATCAGAAGGACCTGGGCATTTTTCTCTGCTAGACTTTCTGCTCGACGCTGATTTAAGTCCGTCACATCCAGATGATACTCCTCCGCCACGGCTACTAAAAGATCTTGAACCGAATGCTTCAAGATGTAGTCTTTAATGCTAGCTCGGTCAAATGGAAGCTGATAAGTTGCATAGGTCTCCTCAAGACCTGCCAGAATCGCATCATAGGAATCTAGCAAGGTCCCATCCAAATCCCAAATAAAGGCTTGTTTTGTCATTTTTTCTTCTCTCCTACTTTTCGTCTATATAGCTGACTCAAAAATAGCCAACGAAAGCCATTGTCCAGCAGCGTCCCAGTCCAGACCCCTGGAAGGCCAAAGCCAAGGGTTACTCCAAGCAGATAACCGGCTCCAATTCGAATGACCCACATGCCAATCGTCGTCGCATAAAATGGAAGTTTCCCATTTCCCAAGCCTTGCCAAACAGCTGTATAGATGACCGTTCCTGCTGTAAACGGCGTTCCCAACAAAGAAAAGAGGACAACCGACAGGCTAGCTTCTACTGCTTTTGTATCTTGTGTGTAGAGATGGGTCAGAAGGGTGCCCCCAAAAAAGATTCCCAAGGCAATAGGTAACATTAACACGAAGGACAAGCAGTAAGACTGCTTTCGAAGGCGGTGAAGCTGCTCAAGATCACCTTCACCCAGACTCCGTGCTACGAGCATAACCGTCGCCGTGGCCACTCCAAATACAGGCATGTAGTTAAACTGGGTCAAGGTCTCTCCGATAGCATTTCCTGCGACTGCCTCGGTCCCAAAAGCAACCACAATCGCAATGATCACCACATCTCCAGCTCGCATCATCAGTCGCTCTCCAGCAGCTGGCAGTGCTAGGTTCAAGAGCTTACGATCCAATCCCCAACGAAGGGGAGCAAAGGGTAACTGGACCTTTTGCCACAAGAGGATGACCCCAACCAGACGGGCTAGCACAGTCCCCAAAGCTGCTCCGACAATGCCCCAACCAAAAAGGAAAATAGCCACAGAGGAGAATAGAGCATTTAAAACATTGGTCAACAAGCTGACATACATGGGAATACGTGGATTGTTGGCTACCCGAACCAAGGAGCCCAGGGTCGTCATCAATCCTAAGAGAACTATGGTCCCGCCAACCAAGGAAAGGTAAATCCCCCCGCTTTCGGCTACTGCAGCTTCAGTCCCCAACAGCGAAATCATCTGGCGTCCAAATAACAGCGAAGCCCCTCCTAAGAGAGCACTCAACAACAAGGTCACCTTTAGGGACTCTGTCGCATGGTAGGCAATGTTGTCTTGATTTTTTTCACCCAAACTTTTGGACATGACACTGGCAACTGCCGCACCCAGTGCCAAAAAGATGGCCTGATAGATGGTGATGATGTTTCCTGCGACGGAAACACCTGAAATGGCAATCAAGCCCAGGTGAGCCACTAAATAAGAGTCCACCATGCCCATCAGCATTTGTAAGAAATTTTCACCCATGGCAGGAAGGGCGATGTTTAAGATTTTTTTGTATGAATTCATGAGTATATAAAAGAGCCAAACGGCTCTTTTGATCTTTCTAATAGGGAGAATTACAGTCCCAAGTAGTCTTCTACTGCTGCTTGCATGTCTTTAGCAGCTACGCTTGTACGATGGCGAACTGGCGCAGTTTCAAGTCCATCTACGGCCGGTGGCACAGGAACACCTGAGAGGGTGTGCAATTTGGCCAAAGCTTCGAAATCGCCTAGACCGGTTTCGCCCGTCACCGCTTCTACTGCCACAACTGGGAATTTATAAGGACTTGCTGTAGAGGCAATGACTGTTTTAGCAGTATCCCCTGTTTGGGTCCGGTATTTTTGATAAACGGCTGATGCTACGGCTGTATGAGGGTCTTCGATGTAATCAGACGCTTCATAGACCCGCTTGATCTCTGCAGCAGTTTCTGCTTCATCTGCGTATGCAGCCGCAAACAAATCTAAGATGTCTGCATCAAAGTTGGACAATTGGTACTGACCTGTTGCAACAAGGCTTTCCATCAACTCTTTGGTCTTTGTGGCATCATTGCCTACCAAGTGGAAAATCAAGCGTTCTAAGTTTGAAGAGACCAAAATATCCATCGATGGACTGGTGGTCACCTTGAACTCACGTTTCTTATCATAGACATGTGTTTTGAAGAAGTCTGTCAAGACATTGTTTTCATTTGACGCACAGATCAATTTTCCAACTGGAAGACCGATTTGTTTGGCATAGAAAGCTGCCAAGATATTTCCAAAGTTTCCTGTTGGGACGGTGAAATTGACTTTTTCTCCCGCTGTTATTTGGCCTGTCTTGACCAATTGAGCATAGGCGTATACGTAATAGACAACCTGAGGCACCAAACGACCAATGTTCATAGAGTTGGCTGATGAGAATTGCATCTTGTTGGCTGCTAATTTTTCACGGAGCGCCACATCATTGAACATGTGTTTGACATTGGTTTGGGCATCGTCAAAGTTTCCATCGATGGCGATGACATGGGTATTGTCCCCCGTTTGAGTCGTCATTTGCAATTCTTGCACCTTGCTGACCCCGTCTTTTGGATAAAAGACAATGATCTCTGTTCCTGGAACATCGGCAAAACCTGCCATAGCAGCTTTTCCTGTATCTCCAGAAGTCGCCGTCAAGATGACAATTTTATTTTCCAAACCGTGCTTTTTAGCTGCTGTTGTCATAAAGTAAGGCAAGATCGACAAAGCCATATCTTTAAAGGCAATAGTGGAGCCGTGGAAGAGCTCCAAGTTGTATTGACCATCGAGTTTGACAAGCGGAGCAATAGCTGGGGTATCAAACTTGCTGTCATAAGCATGAGAAATACAGTAGTCCAACTCTTCTGCTGTAAAGTCGTCCAAAAAGGCTGACAAAACAAGCTTGGCCACTTCTTGGTAAGAAGCGTCTTTGAGGGTATCAAAATCCAGCTCTACTTGAGGATAAGAGACTGGAGTAAACAAACCGCCATCTGTCGCCAATCCTTGAAGGATGGCTTGACTAGCTGTTACAGTATTTTTTTCATCTCGTGTTGATTGATAAACTAATGTCATGACTGATTCATTCCTTTACTAATAGTCTTCTCATTATATCATAAATGTCAGAAAATTTAACGGCTTTTCGCCAAATCTTGGCAAAGGTCGGCAAACAGAAGCTAGATAAAAGAGAGCAGGCGCAACGACTTTGCTCCTACTCCCATGCGAATCTGTTTTTCAGGTGTCTGCAAGACTTGATCAAGCCAATCCCAACTCTGCTAAAACAGATGGGAAGTCTTTCTTCAAGCTTTCAAGAGCTACCGTTACTTCTTGACGAGTTTGGTTGTTTTTCACAGTAACTTGACCGCTCTCAACTTCACTACTTCCTAAGGTAATCAAGGCTTTGGCCGCAAAGACATCTGCTGACTTAAATTGGGCCTTGAGTTTGCGTCCAAGATAGTCACGTTCTGCCTTGAAACCTTGGATTCGAAGGGCTTGAACCAAGCTAAGCGCTGCTTCATTGACCTCATCTCCTAGGACAGCGATGTAGGCATCTAGGCCTGTTTCGATCGGTAATTCAATGCCTTTCTTTTCAAGAACGAGAAGGATCCGTTCCACACCGATACCAAATCCAAAACCAGCTGTCGCAGGGCCACCGAAGTATTCAACCAAACCATCATAGCGACCACCTGCACAGACTGTCAATTCATTGCCTTCAATTTCTGTAATGAACTCAAAAATCGTGTGGTTGTAGTAATCCAAGCCACGCACCATATTGGTATCGATGACATAGGCCACACCTAAATCTTCTAACATCCGACGAACCGCATCAAAATGCGCTTGGCTTTCTTCATCTAGATAGTCTAGGATGGAAGGAGCCTGTTCAACCGCGGCCTTGTCTTCTTTTTCTTTTGAATCCAAGACACGAAGCGGATTTTCTTCTAAGCGACGTTGGCTGTCCTTAGACAATTGATCCTTCATTGGCAAGAGGTAATCAATCAAGGCTTGGCGATAAGCCTGACGACTAGCAGGGCTTCCCAAGGTGTTCAAGTGCAAGGTCACATTATCAATCCCTAGTTCTTTCAGGAATTGCGCTGCCATGGCAATGGTTTCGACATCCGTTGCAGGATTGCTCGATCCAAAGCATTCTACCCCAATTTGGTGGAATTGACGCAAACGACCTGCTTGAGGACGTTCGTAGCGGAACATTGGGCCTATGTAATAGAACTTACTTGGTTTTTGTACCTCAGGCGCAAAGAGTTTATTTTCTACATACGAGCGGACAACAGGAGCTGTTCCTTCTGGACGAAGCGTGATATGACGATCTCCCTTATCATAGAAGTCATACATTTCTTTGGTAACGATATCCGTCGTATCCCCTACTGAACGGCTGATGACTTCATAATGTTCGAAGATCGGTGTGCGGATTTCATCATAATTGTATCGCGCAAAGACCTTGCGTGCAAAGCCTTCTACATATTGCCATTTCGCTGAATCGCCAGGAAGGATATCCTGGGTCCCTTTTGGTTTTTGTAATTTCATAGCCTTCATCCTTTGTCTTACTTTTGCATCTATTTTACCACAAATTCGAAGAGAAATGGAGGCTGGACCGAATTTCCTTCGTTCAACACCTTCAAAACCTCTTTCTCTTCTTGCCTTATCAGCCGAATTATGAGAAAATGGAAGCCATACTACACTGAAAGGATCTTGCGATGAGAGAGGATATCAAAATCAATGACCGCGCCCTGGCACTAGAGAAGCCGTTAATCGAAAAATTGGAGCTTGTATTTGATACCGATGTTGAGTTAGATGTCTATAACCTAGGACTGATCTACGAGATCCATCTAGATGAAGCCGGCACTTGCAAGGTGGTTATGACCTTTACCGATACGGCTTGTAGCTGTGCTGAGAGCCTTCCGATCGAAATCGTCGCTCGCCTAAAAGAAATTGAGGGGATCGAAGATGTCAAGGTTGAAGTAACTTGGTTACCCGCTTGGAAAATTACACGAATCAGCCGATACGGGCGCATCGCCCTTGGTCTTCCACCACGATAACAATCATTACCATTTAAGAAACGCAGTCAACTTAATGAAGGAAAGCCTCTTTGGGAATCCAATCCATCATAAAAAAACGAGGAACACCAACTCTGCCATCAGAGTTTGTTCCTCGTTTTTTATAATGTTTAAATCCATTCAAACTTTTTCACTACCAGAATGGACTAAGCCTCGTCAGCTTTTGGTTCTGGAAGGATTTGATACAACACAATTCCAAGAATGGTTGACGTTGCGACACCAGTGATTTGAAGACCACCGAGGTCAATCATCAAACCACCGATCCCTGATA
>OLPH01001629.1_pt1 | contig 21375 bp, 30 predicted proteins | sample 1672951 | NCBI WGS metagenome assembly OLPH01 (sample SAMEA3136740, study PRJEB25190) | human gut metagenome | reverse complement strand
TCTTGACTAACCTTAGATAATATAAACTCTTTTGTTAAGTCTTGTCTTATTCCTCTACGCATAGTATAATTAGATAAAATAAGCCTAGCTTTTACACTAGGCTTATAACATTATTAACGAAATATATTTGGATTACTTAGAATGGAAGTCCACCATTATCTTCTGTTTCAGGAGCAAAAGCAGAACTTTCAGTAGAAACAAATCCACCTGCTACACCACCTGCAAAACCGCCCATAGGCATACTTGGATTAACAATTCCTGCACCCATAGGAATACCACCAATACCAGCAGCAGTTCCAAGATTGGGAGCTTTTCTTTGTTTAGACTGTACACCATCCATTGGAGCAATACGTTCTTTAGTAATGTCAAATATTAGACTTGGTTCTTTGAAATGATTAGCATCAAGCATGAAATATTCTTCAAAGATTCCTTGACCTACAATATTTGGGAATACCAAATCGCCTTCTTCTGAACCTTGACCGGAGAAAGCCCAATCACCTTTGTTCTTATAATAACGATTAAGTCTAAACCAAAATTGTCTAGGTTTACCTGTCTTATCAAGTAATGCAGATTTACCATTTTCTCCACCTGTTTCAACAAGTTTAACTACATTGTCGAATAGGATTCCCCAAGCCTTGATAACATCTTCGGTTTCTACTGGTTCATACTGACCGTTATCATCATAGTCAACATAACCAAGTTCAAGCATTTCAGCTTCTTCATCAGTCATTTCACGACCTTTGAATACAACTACATCAAGGAAATGTTTAATCCAAGCGAAGTCCATATTAATAAACTTCTCTTTAGAACCGCCTGGGATATAGTCAACATTACTTTCGTAAGCCCAAAAGGTTTTACTAGCAACACGAACGTCAGCAGGATTAGTATGCAAAGATGTAGCTTCGATAATAAGTTGCGGAACAGCTTTTCCAGCAAATGCAGGACGCACATTACTATCTTCTTTCATAGTTACCCAAGCAACACGAGCATGAAGATGTCCGACAAATAACCAAATGTTATTAACAGCATCTTTATGAGAGAACTTCTTACGAGCAGTAGTTCTTGTCTCATTACTAATACCTCTACGACGCTTTTTAGTTGCAGTAGTTGCAGCATTATTAGCTGATTGATTAACTACTGGTTCTTCTACTTTAGCACTTTCTTCTTTTTGAGTACTCATAAAATTTGTTTTTATAAAGATTAATACTAACAACAAGTTGTACAGGCTTGCTATTGTTTATTGCAAAGTTTCCAAATATAATAATTTTTTAAATTATAACCAAATAAAAAAGAGCTAAATTCAATTAAGAATTTAGCTCTTTATAATCTAGCTTTTATCTAACCGGAAGAAGTTCTTATTTAGAAGATTGACGAGCAATTGGTTCTTCATCAGCTTTGAAAGAAATCTTGTAAGCGTTAACTTCAACAGTTTCTTTTTCATCACCAATAACTTTACCAGTTTCAACAGCAACTACGAACGGTTCGTTCAAGTTAACTTCAAATACACGGTTAAACTTCTCTGCTTCGTCACCGAGATTTTCTTTCAATTCCAACCACATTGAAGAATCGGAGAAAGTCAACGGCAAACCAAGACCAGTAAGATTGGAAGAAGTAGAAGTACGAGCACCGGAGTAAGCACGAGTAGTAGGATTGTAGTCATCAATAGTAACTTCTTCTACTGACTTACCAACTTCTTCTGCGATTCTTTCTTTGTTAAGTTCAAATGCAGCCGCTTTCTGTTCAGCAGTCATACGAACACCTGCAAGTTTGATTTCTCCGTTCTTCTCGAACAAAGGTACACCTTTACAGATACCATATTCACCGAAGTTCTGAATAAGAGCAGCACGAGCAGCTTCTGTACCAAACTCAACATTGTTCTCTTCGCACCATGCCATTACTTCGGCATCACGTTCAGCAATAGCTGCATCAATATCAGCAATATTACTAACAAACTGTACGTTATCACCGGGAACAAGACCCATGATACGAGTTACTGCACTTGCCAAGCTAAACTTAGCTTTAGTACTGTTAGCAGTCAATGTAGGTTCGTTACTAACTTGCATTACTCTCTTACCGCTTCGAACAGCGCTCATGACAAATTGAAGTCCCATAATTGTAAAAATTTTAAAAGTTAATAATTATTAAATTTATGATATAGCTCGGATTCGCCAAGAGAACTTATCTCTTTAGGATTGGCTAACCGAAACGTATAACCATGAATAGGTTTATTTGTTTTTCCTTTTCTAATAGCTTCTGAAATAGTACCTTGAATCTTATAACCAATATACTTAGCAGCTTTTGTAGCAGAACGAAATATTATCTCTTCGCTTGTACTTATATTCTTACCAACAATAGGTAAGGACAACTTTAGAGATTTCTTTTCGCTTACATTACTATAATCTAGGTTGCAAGCATTTGTTGTCCATTCAAGATTATCTAAACTATTATTTAGAGGATTTTCGTCTTTGTGATTAATAACAAGTCCTTCAAGAGAAGTTGGATTAAAATGATTCATAACTAATCTATGAACTTGTATCAACACTTTACTTTTACCTTCTAAACAGTTATATAAACAAACTCTAGCATGACCTCTATCTATTTTAGGTTTAAGAATTTGTTTAGTATATCTATTACGAACATTTCCTAGATTACTTACTTCGTAATTTGGAAATCCTTCAACGATTTTGTATTCTTCCATAAGCAATTAAAATTAGTTTTTGTCTTATTTCGTATCTATTGATTAGTAATAGTTAGACTTCTATTACTATCAAATCTCTACAATATCAGCATCACTGATATTCATATTGTTTACTATCTTAGCTTCTGTTGTTTCCATACAACCAAGTATAACATCAGCAGCTATATCACGAGCAGCTAGTGTAAACGCTCTATGTCCAATAAGAGTTCTCATATATTTAGTATATGTATCTTTACTAGCAAGTCCAGCAGTTACAGCGTCACTATAACTAAAATGTCCTATACTAGTAATAACTCTGTTATCTACTACACGAGTAAGTTTATATTCAGTAATATAATCACAAGGAACATTAGGTATTCGGAAGATTGGAACTAATCCCTTAGCTGCAATATCTTTAGCTTGTTGTTGATTAGCTGCAACTCCGAACTTATTATTTAACTGATATTCCTTATATATAATACCATTATAATCTTGATAATTTCTAACTGGATAAATACCAATTTCGTCATTATCAGAACTAGCATTAAATTCATCAGCTTCTTTCTTGCTTTTGAATCTCCTACAATACTCTGGTATCTTACTATCAATATAAACATTATTACCGTCTGTATATTCATACAGAGCTATATAATCTTTAGTGCATTCCCATGTTATAGCTGCCTTCAATAATAACGCTTTAATTAAGTGAACGTCTAATGTAGTTTTACCATTAATAACTCCTAGATGTTCAATACAACTAGTGAATGGTAAACCTAGTTCTTTAGCACGACTATATATTGCAAGACCGTCTTGAATAGTCTTAATACCGCACTTATCACTAGACATTACTGATTTCAGATACAACTCTAACTTACTCCTATCATCGGGATTGTAAATGTCTAGTGTATTCAGAGCAGAAGCCACAACCATACCATTATTATTAGTAGTAGGTTTTGCTTTTGGTTCTGTCTTAGCTAGAGTCTTTTCATTCTCTGTCTTTACTTCTTCCATTATTTCAAAGGTCGCTTATTGATTACTCTACGAAGATACTAATTTCTTTTATAACTCCAAAGATTAGCATCTATTATTCTCCTATTATGAAATCATTTTCACTATCTTTAACTATTTCATAGTCTTTTCCTCCTTTCGTTTCTGCTAGCTTCTTTTCTTCATTCGTACCTTTACAATATACCTTATATATTATATTAGGTACGGAACTAAAAGATAGATTAGGTATTCGATATTTTAAGTCTCGTATTGAGCTGCAAAGAGGTGAAGTGAAAATCACTATATCCACAACTCCTATAAAGCTCGTATCAATAGAATTATTTGCCGACAATACTTTCATATAGTCGTCATTAAATAGCTCCAAATTTCGCGTTCTCTGCGCTCTTGCTTGCATGATTACTGGCTGTCCGATTTTAGCTCCCGTCTTATATACTTTCGGTTTACCTTTCTTATCATAAGCCTGTATTCCTTCCATATCATTATGATAGTTTCCGCAATAGTCATATTGTAGAATACTCATTCCAGTTTGGAATATCTCACCATTAGTCATAATAGATTTACCTTCATATTTTATATTAGCATTTAGGTACTCTGTTATCTTTCCGGCAAACACTCCATTCTTTGAAATAATAAGTATTCTTTTGCCTATATTTTCCTTAACTATATCAAGTATTACATCTAGCTTAACAATATTATCAGTAACTACCTTAGTACGTTCTCTAATAATATTATAAGTTTGAGTAACTCTCTCGACTAAAGCACTAGGATTATATAGTTCATCAATCTTACGACACATTGCATCAGTCATATCCATTTTAGCAGACCAACCATTACTCTCCGCTACTTGTAATCTACAAGTTTCAGCAGCAATATTAAGTCTAGTATTACCAACACGACATTCTTCTAACTTTTCAAAAGTACCAAATATAGTAATACTTTCATTAATATATTGGCTGCATTTATCATAATAGATTCTATCAGCATCAGTTAGAATAACACCCTTTTGGTACTCCTTTATGGGGGAATGAATAGAACGATTAATTAAGTGGGCATAATTAATTTCATATACTTTAGGAGCATACTTATACATAAGTACAGCATTATCAGCAATACTATCAATAGCATTAGTAGCAAGTAGTTTAAACTTAAAATAGTTACCACTATATTTCTCTGCAATCTTTCTGAACTTCTTTACATTAATAGTAATAAGTACATCTTTATGACTACTAGGACTAGGTTTATACGGAGAACGTTCAACATAATCACGAGTGAGTATAAGACATCGCTTATCAGTTATCAATTGTTTATGAATCTCTTTAAATTCAGAAGTATTATCGAGATAATAATTAATGTTAGCCCTATCTTCCATAGTCTCTGTTATAATAAGAGACGTTAAATCAGGAGTTTTAGCTACCATTTTATCTAACACCATTGTAACAAAGTTCATTACACTTAGTGGTTCGGATAGAATAACACTACCCACGCCTTTGTTAGCAGACCATTTATTAGCAGCTTCATTATAAATATCGGTTACATCATTCATAATACAAGTTGTCCTTTATACCATTTAATACTAGCAAGAACATGACTACGATTAAGAGGACTATGTAGAAGAATAATATCACTACTTACAAAATCATTCCAACCACAATCTTCAACAAGAGATAAGATTAAACATTCTAATACTATATTATAGCCTACTACCATTCCTTTAAGACTACCATAGTCAATTTCCTTTCCTAGATTATTTATACATATCTTTTCTATATCCATATCAGTCAAATAAAGTATTTCTCATTCCATAGTATTTCTTAACTAAACGTTTACCTTTACCTTTATTATTACGACTTTGCTCTATTGGTTCTATAATAGTCATAGCTTCATTATAATAATATAAATAATTAACATTTAATTCAGATATATCAGTATCATCAACAGTATTACATATAGAAACACGTTGACCTGCACATAGAGAACTCTTTTTAACTTGTTCTTCATTATGCTCATTCCAGCCCATACTCTCGACTTTCATCAATGTTCCCCCCGTAGAGGAAATGTAAAACCTTGTATTCCTCTGTACCACATCTGTTCTTATCTTTCCGTCTACGACATGAGTAAACTCTAGTCTATACTTATGATTAACATTTTGAGTACGACAGAAATCAAGAATAGATTTAGCATTTCTAAGAGTTTCCATTACAGGAGTTCCATTAATAAAGTATTCAGTAACACATTTAGCTACAATAGGAGAATTATATCCTTTAGATAAATCCTCTAAGAACATCTTAGGATTCATTCTACCTTTGAACTTACTACTTCCACCACGTTTAACAGTAAGATAACTATTAACGCCTTCGGTTACATACTTTGTATAATATGTAAATTCTAGCTCTAACCCTAGATGTTTCTCCCACCAATGACAAATATCATCAGCAGTTTGTTCTAATTCTCTAGGAACAATAGTTACAATACCATCTGTATTAGCACTTATAACATGAATACCTGCAAGTTCAAGTTTCTCTATTAACATCAATAAAAATAACTGACCGTTAATAGTAACTTGATACATTGCTTTCTTGTCACATAAGAAAGACTTTTCACTTCCCATTTTACCAAATATACCAGCATTTGCTACAATCTTTAGACAAGCAGCAGCAGTAGCATGTTTATCTCTCTCCATAACATCAAGAGATTTATCTTTGGCTAAATGTTTATGTTCTAGTCGTTCATCAACAATAGTATCAGCTATACGAAACCATGCTTTAGGAATAAGGTGTTTCTGACATACTTTAAGACTACGTATCATATTAGGATAATAACTTGCAACATCTCTGTCAACAATAATACTATCAGAATTTTCAACATATACAGCTGGAATCTCATTTGAATGTAGACCTCCAGTTGCGATGGTATAGGACGTGCCCATAAAGGTAAATTCTCGGTCAAATTCGCCCTTTTCTCCCTTCAAGGTAAGGGAACGTATGCCTGACAAAATATCGTTCAATTCAGGGGTCGAAAATGCGATTTTATCTGACAAGATTTCGGAAACCAAGATTTTCCTACGTATTGTCTTAGTATCAATAAAGGCTTTAGGATGTAGACCAGTGAACTTACTATATAGTTTAACAATAACTTTATCAGCTATTGTACTTCTACTAGCAGAATACACATCTACTTTATATTCCTCACTAATACGATACCTTAGAAGAACTTCTTCCTGATTCATCCTGATTAACTCGGCAACAATATATACATCATTGTCGTTATAATCAGCCATTTCATTAAGATATTCTTTAGGAATAAATCGCTCAAATACATTACGATAATGAATGTTAAGTTCTCTATCAGTCATTCCCTTTGCTTCGGGTAATCTCTCGTGATAATAATGTCTATCTAAATCACCAATAGGTGGCATAGTATACTCTTTTAGATTATACCATTTAATATTAATAGAAGTCTGTTTAAGACTTTTATGATAATGGTCTAACCTAAATATTTGGAATAAATCTAAATCTCTAAATGCAACGTTATTACGAAGTATAAGAGAAGTGAAGTTATCAGTCCAAAGAGTATCATTATTAGAACTACGAATAACTCTCTGTGATGTTTCATATAAGAATGTGATTAACTTACTAGGCTTATCAAATTGATTATAATACATAAGCAATGCACTTAACATTAAGCGGTCGTAACGCCTGTTATTATATCCGAAATAGTCTGCTTTCTGTTGTAACCAATATAATAAACTGAATAAATCAGTATCATCATCTTCATATAAAACAAAACGTTTCTTAGGTATTGTTTCTAAACGTTGTTTTATCTCTGCAACAGTAAGTTTATCAATAAGAGGAATAGCTTTTCCATCATTATCAATACAATCACTAAATACTTTGAGATAACTACGTAAATCAACAAATACTACCGAGAAGTAATTTCTAGTTACTTCAACATCATAACACATAGAGTTCATACTTATACTTTATTTATTGTCCATAACACAAATATAAACGATTTTTACATCTACTACAAGCTGTATATAATCTACGAAGAGTATTATCTATATCTCCCCATGGATTACCAGTTCTAGTATCAAATACAATATCATTTATATCTATATACACATCAGCATAAGTACTACCTTGTGCTTTATGACTAGTAAGAGCAAAACCATAATCTAAATCACGACTGAACTTTACCTTGCCAGTGGCTCTATCTAATAGATTAACTAATAATAAGTTTCTCTCCCTAAATTCATAGTATTCTTTCCAACGTTTGGTTCTATTATATTTATCAGCATTAACAGCATTATAAATATAAGCTTCACCTAACTTATAATAAAGCATAGCATTATTATAATCAGAATGGTCTACTACAAATAAAGGTTTAGTTCTATTACCGCCATTAACTTGTATGAAGGTTACATTAAATCCATGAATATCATCTTTATTACGAAAGTTCTTAATATCATGTATTATATAATCTTCGGAGTTAACAATGATAGTATCTTTAAAATCATCAATAAATGTATTATAAGACATTACTAAATCATTCTTAGTTAGAATTGCTTTACCACTATCTTCAATAATATTCTTACGAATGAACTTATTCCAGTCAGATACAGATTTATTAGTATAAGTAATGAGACGACAAGTATCGACATCTCTAGTAAATTCTTCATTATAGAATCCGTCTATTACAAGAGATTGAAACTCAAATGCACCACAAGTATAATATCCTTTAGTTTGAGTAGAATCAAAAGCATACCGATTTCTATTGATAAACTCTAGGAACTTCCAAGTTCTATTATCAATATCCTTTCTTAATATTCTTAATAATTCACTAACAGGATTACTTTCTTCTTGTCTTACAATCTGTCTAAGAGTATAAAACTTAATATTATCGAAACAACGCGAACGAGTTTCTTTAACAGGTGGTAACTGATAGTTATCACCCATATAAATAAGCATACAGCCAAACTGTTCACACTCTCTTTCTATAAGAGTTTTAAGATTAATACCAATCATAGATGCTTCATCAACAATATATAGCTTATATTGTTTAATCTTCTTTTCAGCCAATGGGTCAAAAGGAGGATTATTAACATCAAAATCAGTAACATCAGTATTAAGTCTTAGACCTAAATCACTAGCCACAGTAGATGTAGCATATCCAGTAGATACACGAAGTACACGAGCAGCTTTATGAGTAGGAGCTGCAAGTCCAATAACAGATTTAGCTAAACCACATCTCTTTATTACTTCACGTATCATATAAGTTTTACCTGTACCAGCAGCACCAATAAGTGCACGTCTATAATCACCTTCAACATAACCTTTTTCTATAAAGGCTACAAGATTCTCATAAGCAATCTTTTGGTCACGAGTAAAACTATTTAAGACACTATCATCTTTTTTAGCATCATCAAACTTTTCAAAATTCATTGCATTTCAATAAAAATTTATCAATATTATCACGACATTTAAGAATATAACCTTTAACTGGTAATCCTATCTTAAATGGAATATAACAACTAGGCATAGTACAATAAGCATCAGTACATCTAACAATCTTAGTAGGTTTACCATGACTATCTAACGCACGAGTATATATTGTCTTAAAGCCTTTACATGAGTATGAACGTTCAGATAATGTAATAAGTTCATTAGTACCTTTAGGATTAAACTTATATTCATTGTTATGTAGAACAATAGTACCTACGATAATTTGCATTATTACTTTCTCACGAGGAATTTTCTTTTCCTCATTTACAGCAGATAGTTTAAAACTTAGTCCCATATTACTAAGGTTTAACAATTTGGTTAGGAAGATATTGTATACAACACGCTCCTTTACGGGGGAATATCTTATACTTATCAGTATTCATAATTCTAGGTAATGGAATAATTTCACAACACCTATCACTATGAACATCTATAATAATGCAATGATAAGCATTAACATCTGCATCATGAGATATAACAGCTTTAAGTCCTTCAAAATATACATCAAACGTACTATCAGGATTAACACATTGTTTTAAATCTACAACCATATTAATTAGCTTTAGTTTTATATATTTCGTATAACTTACTAAATTCATCAGAAGGCATACATACAATAGGAACATTAGTATGCATTTGGTCTTTGGGAATAATACAGTTTCTAGCAGTAACTATTCTATCATCTTCAACAAACATTGTTTCAAGAACTAGACAATTACCAGCATTTAATATTTCCTTACACTTAGGACAGATATAAATAGTATCTGTACCAAACACAAGAAGCTCATCGCCACAAACTAGACATTTGCCAGTCGTGACAATGAGCTTACCATTATCTTGTTTAAACTCGTTGAGCTTGGGCATAACTAGGAATACGTCTCCTTTCTTCCATCTTAACAAGTTTAACACTAGTACTTTCAAGTACATTAAGAGTAAAAGCTACTAACTTATAGCTTCTCTCATGTTTTCCGAATTTAATTCTTTTCTTAATCATTACGTTTAGTATTAATTATTATTAATAGGAGCATCTGACCGCTCCGCTTCGCTACGCTTATTCCCCCGTAAAGGAGTTGTGAGTTGTTTAACCTTTTGCTTAATTTCATCTATAATAACTTTATTCTTATCAATACTATCATTACTATAAAGATTGTAACTATATACTCTAGTAATGTTTCTATTACTATTAAGAACAAATAGATACATACTAATATAAGAAGTATTGTTAAGATTACAATTAGTATAAAGGTCACAAGAAAGTTCAGTACTATACAACAGACTACGCTGTATTTTCTGTAACTCTCTAAACAATTTAGTAAATTCTTTTTCTTCCATGTCGGTATATAGTTTTAATTAATAATCATAGAAAAAGGAGCAGACGCTTCTGCTCCAAGCTAAATAATTAACATTATAAAAGTCCTAATTCTATCTCACGACAGTAATTTAACTAGGGGTAAAAATTGAATAAAGTTTTGTTCTATCTCACGACAGTAATTAATAAACTTGTAACAAACACAAATACTATGTATTTATAGCTGACATTTTACGAAGAGGATTTCCCTTACTTCAACCATTTGGTTAATGTTTCAACTTAGATTAGTCATCATCAGAGCTATCAGAATAAGTAATAGTACGATTCTCACGAACAGTACTATTCAATTAATAATTCCATAAAACCAATAGCTATAATTCTCACGAACAATAGTTATTATACTACAATACGACAAAATTTTAGTTTAACTAAAACAGACAAAACAAAATATCAATCTTTATATATCTTACGATAATCTACAAAATAATATTCAGGATTAGTTATAATAAAGTTTTCAACAATATCCGCTGCTTCATTAGGATTATTTCCTTTATAAATATTAATAGGATTTTTTCCTGTAAAAGCATTTCTAAATCTATTATATTTATCAAGAAAAATTAAATTATCATCAGAAGAATAAAATATAGTATATACATTATTTTCTTTCTCGTGATACTTCTTACAAAGATTATCATAACCTTCCATTGTTTTATTACGAAGTTCTTCCATATATTTGACGTAATTAGTCATTATATCATCCCATTGTTCAATAGCTTTAATTTTATCTTCAATAGGATAATCTGCTTCAAGAATATCATTAAGAAGCTCATTTAATCCTTTGACATCAATAGATTCTATATCTTCTTTAATTTTATTATTATATTCTCCGGAAATAAAACTTCTACGATAATCTTCTTTAATTTTATCAATAGCTTTGGAATCAGAACACATAGCGGCAGCAATAATAGCTTTAATAATTTCTTTCATTATAATAAGTTTTTATAAGTTAGACAATAAAAAACTCTACTAATATTACTCTAGTCTCACAACCTGAATAATCTTAATAGAGTGGAAACCGACATTTATTTAACCCTTTTGTCAGATATTAATTAAATAAAGTACGTATCGGCATTATACTAAACGTAAAATAATAACTGCAACAGCTCCTAGAGCAATAAGAGAAGCAATAATAAAACCAACAGTATTATACTGTCTTTTAGCTTTAAGCTCTTCGTAATCTTTATTAGCTTTATCTAACTTAGATTCAAGAAATTTAATGCCGTCTTTAAGAGCTTTATTATTAGCTTCCAATTGATTATTAGCAGCACTTAATTTAGAAGACATACTACGAAGAGCTTTATCTTCATTACAAATATTCTCATACATAGCCTTATAATGATTAAGACCAGCATCAGACTTTTCATTAGATTTACGTAGACGAATAACTTCTGTCTTTAACTCATTGACAGTAGGACGTTTCTTACTAAGAACATCGACTTCTTTCTTTTCATTCATAACTATTAGTATTTAATTAATCTTCAATATGAGTTATATCTAAGTCGAGGTCTATGTTATCTTCGCTTAGAGTATTTCCAGTATTCCAATTATTAGCCATTTCACAGTCGAGATAGTCTATATCAGCTACCAAACCACAAATAGGAAATTCTACACCTTCGTCATACATAATCTTAAATTTTGTAATACGGATGCAAGTATAGCAATAAATAATGGAAATACCAAACAATAATGATAATATTTAATGAGTATTGCTATAAGTTATATCATCTTTGAATTTATCCATTATATCATAAACTGATATATTAGAACAATTCAATAGAGTATTAATAGTATTAGCAGTACGTTGGTCTTTACAAGTAATATTAAAATTATCATAATTGAACTTACGAACAACATTAGGACTAGCTTTATGAATATAATAAATATCCATAGCAGAGACATTGAAGTCTACAATATCATTTTCATATTTATCTAATACGTCTTTAAGAGATATGTAATATCTACAATCACCAATAGCTCTAGCAGCACTAGCAGTATCTTTAAATCGAATAAAGAAACCGGAATCAATAGAATTACGAATAGTTAGCCATTCAAAATCTAGCTCGTATTCTTTATATGGTTGAACATAAAGTCTCAAATCATAAAGAGCTTGTCTAAAAACTCTTGAAGCATGAGTTTTTTCAGCTAGTAGAGAAGTCTTTTCTTCTAATCGTTTATTGAGCTTATCAATATCTTCTTTAGAACGGCTTAATTGAGTATTGAGTTCCTCATTAACTTTAACAGTAGCATTAAGAGTATCTTCGATATTCTCTAACTTAATAAGACTATTAGTTTTCTCTTCAATAATCTTATCCTTCTTTACAATAATATCTTTATATTCATTTTCTTGCTCTTCGATTTGATTACGTAATTCGGTAATTCTATTACCGCTATTAGTAAGTTGTCCTTCAAGAAACTTAATACGTTCAGTTAACTCATTATTAGTATCTTTAAGAGATTCAATCTCATCACAATCTTTAATAGTATAAGTATTACCTAAATCAGCAAGTTCAAAAATAGAACCAAGTGATTGAAAATCTAAATCAATAATACAACCACTAGCTTCAACAATAGTAACTCCATTTGTATGAGACACAAGAGTTAGATGCTTTTTATCATTTACAATAGCTTTCATAAATACAAGTATTAATTATTAAGAATTTAATTTTAAAGTAGAATCCATACTATAATAGTATAGTGCTATATAGTAGGCGAATAAAACTAATAACTATTATATAAGTTATTATAGTTTGAACTAAAGAACGAATGATAATAACCTTCTTATAAGAAAGGTAATTAAACATTAAATAACATAGGCATATAACTATCCCAATTAAAGATAGAAATATATGGAACTGATAATCTGTCATGGTGAAGCAATATCAAATAATATTAAGAATATACATAAAGTAGACGCAACTATTATTAAAGCGAATAACATAGTAAGAAGAGTAATCTTAGTGTTAATAAGAAACTCACTGCATTTAATAAGTGCGATAATAAATAGTAATGCTAAGACAATAATATCGTAGTTAGACATAATAGTATAAGTTAATAAGTGGATAAGATAAAGAGTAAAAGAAGTACAGTAATGTCACCCCTTTATGGGGGAGAAAAGCGAGCTTTGCGAGCGGGACAACTCAAGCTACACAACAATACAATTATTAATAATAGTATTACTAATAGTACTATTCCCGTTATCAGTTGTAATACATAGTATTGTTATTATCGGAATCGCTCGAACTACTATTGTCAAAGACAATGGTAGTGACGCTCCAACAATAGCAACTATAATATAACAGTAGACAATATAATAATGTGGACTATAATAAGAATAGGACTATAATAAGAATAGGATTAAAATCCTAATTATCAATATAATAGCAACAATATAAATAGGATTGAGAACTAGGAACTAGTTCCAAGACTACTAACAACAATAATCTATAACAATTAGGACTATTATATGATTCAAATTCTGACTCCATAGACGAAATGGTTTAGGTAGTAGTCGTAACATTGTAGGTTAGAGTAGTGAGTTAGAATGAGGGAGTAGAGGTAGGAGAGGGAGTAATACCACTACTTAACTAGCTCATCACTCTTATCTACATCTTCTAACTATTCTTACTCCACTACTACTATCTCACTCTATTATCTACTCTACTATCTAGCTTAACGAGGAGCCTTAGCGACCCTTCCGAGCATTGATGCTCTTAATACTAGTAATAGTCTTGATACTATTGATACTATTTGTTGTTATTGGTGTGATTGTGTGAGCTTGCTCCTATTGTCTACGACAATAGTCACCGAGGGAGGAATTTATGCGATATTGTCTGATAGACAATTTCGCCTAATATAATCCTATTACCTATACTTCGCGTGGGCGGGCGCACGTGTACCTATTATACGCACGCGTACACGCACGTATATAATAAGGTACGCGCGCAAGTGTTGCCTGACTTTTATATATATATATATATATATATAAGCCCAGTTTGTTATTTAGAATCCGTCTAAGAGAAACGTCGTCGAAAGGCGATTTTAGCTTGCTAACTAGTCAATCTTTGATAATATGTCTGATAATCTTGTAATCTTAGCTTTTAGCTCAAATATGTATTCGGTTATATCATTAGGATGAATCATTTGAGTTGTATGATTATCGTATGTGATTTCAAGAGTATCAACAGCTATAACATCTATGTTTATTATAGTTTTATATTTATTTATTTTCATAATACTTTTGTTATTTAAATTGATTATAATTTTAGCTTATCAGTTGGTTAGCTTCGCTTATCAGTTGCAGCATTTCGCTTATCAGGTGACTAGGGTTGTTCCCAATCCCAGTTAGCGAGCATAAGTCGAGAGTATTGTCGAACACGTGCCGAATGGTGTATTCTTAGTTTAGTAGGAGAGGTTTCCCTCTCCTACGTAACTGGTTAAGCTGCACCCTCTGCATCAGGTTGGTATTTAGCCAACATGTCTGCCACGAGCATTTCGTCCGCAAGGGATAACGTACGCATACTAAGTTCGTACGGGAAATACTCGTAACGGTCGTGTTCATTAACACGTTCTTCACGAGACATTTTAGCAGCATACGGATTAACGAATACTTCACCTTGCGCAAGCACGTGTCCAAGCACACTAATACGTGCCTTCTTGAAGATAACGTGCAACACCGACAGAGGTGCAGTCATAACAGCATTGGCAAGCATTGGTTCGCCCTGACCTTTAAGAATTGCAGCAAGCTGAATACGAGTGGTAAATATATTACGAGTTGTAGACTCGACATAAGTACCACTAGCAGCATCTTTAACAAACTGTGGAATGTTGCGATTAACAACAACAGTAAGCGCACCTGCATAACGATTACTATTATCAATGATATTAGTAATCATTAAGCTGTCGTGATTCTCAAAATCAGGACGGTCAAGCAACAGACGAGTAACATCGTCTGCTTCCTGTCCTTGATACTCGGATAGGTCAACTATACGAGCATCAGCAGCTTCATCAGCAGCTTCATTAGTAGCATCTGTTTCAGCGTTAGCACTTGCTGCATCAGCAGCTTCTTTTGCAGCTTTTGCAGCTGCTTCGGCAGCTTTTCTAGCTGCATCATTAACTTTTGTTCCCATAATACAAATAAATTAAATGTTATAAATCAGTCGGCAACTGTTCAACCAATGTGCATCCCGACTACACACACAATGGCAATATGTTTAAAGTCATTTGGTTTGATAGTAACTGCAATATGTTTAAAGTCATTTGGTTTGATTAAGCCAATAGTTCTTTAACAACATCGTTAATATCTAGTATCAGTACTAACACTACTAATAGTATCAGTACTAACACTACTAATAGTATTAGAAAACTATTCACATGGTTATCATACAACTTAATGTAACTTAGATGTATGAATACTGGCACACCTAGCATACTCAATGCTAAGTGTACCACTTTAATCTTATCGCTAGTATTCATTTCAGTAGCTCATGTAAGTTAGTAATCTCACAAGCAAAATCATGAGCACTAACATTGTGCTCAACACGGTTATCTACTAACCATTGTATGCGTTCTCTTACGAACGCTAACATTCCCTGTCTCATACGTATCTAGTGTAATAACGTGAACAAAACTTGTCGTAGGTTTCACCTGCACGACCATACTTTCTCCAATCCCGTTTCTGTCTGCTAATAGCAGAAAGATAAGTAGCAGTAGTCATAGCCACTGCTACTAGCAATAATATCAAGAACACCATTACTCTTTAACAATGATAGGTTCATTAGATTCAATCTTACCAATCTGTTCTTTGAATAGTTCTTCGAGAGCAACGTAACACTCTTTGCTGATTCTATAACTATAACCATTGTTACAAGCAACAATAACATTAGCAGTAATACTATCACTGTTAGGTATAACAACAATTGTGTTACTACCAATAATGGTAGTATTTGCATCATTAGTAATCTTCATAATCTTTATAATTTTAGTAATTAATAATCAATAGCAATATGTTTAAGGTCATTTGGTCTTGACGGGGGTATTGGAATTGGTTTGGAGTAGGGGGCGGTGAGTGGTAGGAGCTTCACCTCGATAAAAATATATTCACGAAAAATATTATTTTGTGGGGCAGCACTAATAGTACTACCTCTAATAGTACCAACAATAGTAATCCTAATAGTAGTCCTAATAGTAATCCTAATAGTAGTCCTAATAGTTCCTCCAAGTCCTTTCTTATTAGTAGCCCCAATCCTATTTTTTAAGTTCATTATAAGTAGTAGTTCTAATTCTCTCCTAATCGGTAATCTTAATAGTAATCCTAACATTACTTTTAATTCTCTTCTTTCTAATAGTTCCTTTAAGTCTTCTATATTCTACTCGTTGTTTGTTGTTAGTAGTCCAAAGTCTATTTTTAATAGACTTAGTCCTATTAGTATAATTAATTCCTTTAAGTCCTTAATTGGTCTTACTTATATTATATAGTATTAGTTGTCTATTGGGTCTTATTGTGTATTACCTTTCTCCTCTTCTATCGAAGAGTCCGAAGATTTAGCATCAGGATTGTAAAAATAGAATGGTAAGATTTAGTCGATATTTTAGTTAAGTAGTGGACTTGTATTAGAGTATGTACTAATGTGAACTAGTGTGAACGGATGTGAATTATATAGCGAATACAATTCTAAAGGTTTTTTAACGAGTTAGATATTGATAGTACGAATATTATTCGTATACTTGTACTATTAATGACTGGTGCATATATTACTCTTAGTAATGCTAGTCAACTTAATTAATAGTATTAACAATCTAATTAAAGTAATCATGTTACACTTAGAGAACAAAACTAAAGGAGAAACTTTCCTAGTTCCTCAACACATTGCAGAAATTGATTTCCAATATGTTTCTGATAGAGTTAAGAATATTAATCCTTTCAAACATTTTGGTATTGTTGCTATTGTTCAGACTGCCAAACTTCGTGAGATTATTAATCCTGACTTGAAAGGTACTGGTAGTACTAAGTTCATATTAGTTAAAGCTAATTACGGTGACGATGTTAAAGAGATAGATAGAGCTTTTCTTAATCGTTTCTTATATGTTGCTCCGTCTGACGTATTTACTGGTATAGATTGCAATCCTCGTAGTAATGAACTTACTCCTTATAATCTTGCTGAATTTATTCGTAGCGACCAAGATTTAAATCTTAGTATTGCTCGTGGCGAGATATTCCGTAAAGTTGGGAGTGGTTCAGTTATTAGTCTACTTGGTAATGATGTTACTCCTGCTACCGTTGAAAAAAAAGGAGATAATGGTAAGTTGATTACTACTATTGCCGAAACAGTAGTTTGTATTGGTTATAAGATTGTTCGTCTTTCTGATATTCAAGGTCAGAATACTATCGAAGGTCTTCCTGTTAGTGGTAAACCGCAGAAATTTATAGTAGCTACTAATTTACTAAATATATAAACTAGATGCCTTCTATTGATTTAAAAGAGAAAAAGGAGTTATTAGTAACTCGTCCTGATATTATTGGTTTATTAGGTGTTACACCTCTTGAAGCTGAAATAATAGATGATATTATAGATAATATCGAAGACCAAATTATTGATAGGATTAAAAGTCTACAACGAGTTTCAATTCCTTTTATTGGTGGATTTATTGTTAATGAAGCCAAGTTAGATGCAATAGAACATCATCCTGTAATGAAGGCTAAAAGGCAAGAACTTACTAATGAAGAATATTGGAAATTTAAAAAGAGCTTAGTTACTACTCGAATGGCTCAACGTAGTAAATTTAGAAGTAGAACTTCGATAATATCTCGAACTGTTAGACTTAATCGTAAGTTAGCTGTAAGAAAACTTAGAGAGTTTAATCAAGATGAAAGGTCTTTTAAATTATATATGTATTTCTTTAGTAAGATGAAGCCAGTTAATGATTCTGATTACTATATTGAACTAAGAAACAATAAAGGTTATGATTACGAAGATTGCCCCTTTGGATTTAACAGGTATGATTAGCGTTGACGAGCAAGGTTATCCCTTTGCTCCTAACGTTTATCAGATACAGGATAAAGATGTAAGAGAGTTATATCTTCGTGATACTAGTGAAGATAAACTTCGGTATCTTAAAGAAGCCGGAGTTATCTTTTATCTAGCTGACCCTAAGTCTCCACCTAATCAAATGGGATATAGTCGTCCCGAAGCCTTAGCATCTGCTAGAGCTAATTACGCTCTTCCTAATGATTGGCAACCAGATGCTCTTATTCTTCGTCTTGTTGATAGATATCATGAAGATAAGATGGGCGTTGCAGGCGAAGCTCTTGAAACTATTCTTAGAGCCGTTCATAATAGTTCTCGTGCAGCTAATATACTTAGTGAACAACTTACTAATAAACTTAATGCAGGTATGCAAGCCGAAGATACTTTACCAGTTATTGATTTGATAACTAAGCTAAATGGTATTATTAATATCATTCCTAATCAGATTAAATCTTTAGGTGAAGCTAAACAAGCTGCTGCTCTTGAAATAGAACAGAAGAAAGCTCGCGGTGGTAAAGTAGTTACTAGTTCTATGTCTGCTAAAGATGCTAGTGATTTAGAAGCTCAAGTAGAAGCTCAAAAGAGAGAGCTAGGATTGGTAAGCGATAGTATTGTTAACACTCCTTTACGGGGGAAATACGAAAGTACAAAATGATACCAGTTAAACCTGAATATAAGCAAACTAAGTTATACTTTGATGAACCTACTCATAAGTATACTGATAATTGTGGTAATTCTTATATTAGTGCTACTACTATTATTCATTCGTATGTTCCTAAGTTTGATTCTAATTATTGGGCTAAATATAAGGCTAAAGAAGAAAACACTTCTATTAAAGATATAAAGAATCAATGGGATACCATACGAGATAAAGCCTGTGATATGGGTAATGTTTATCATAATAGTTTTGAAGATGGTATTCGTCAGAATAGTAAATTCTTTAATGCTATTAAATATCTGAATAAACAAGAAAGTAAACAGATGGTTACTGTTGCTGATTTAGATGTTGTTGATAGTCATGTAAGACTTCTTGATGTTGATACTTTTATTGAACATACTGAAAATAAATATCCTGAAATATATAAAGTATTTAAGTTCTATACTGAACGAGATTATAAGATATATTCAGAGATAGGAGCATTTCTTCCTAAGTATCTTCTTAGTGGTACTATTGATATACTTCCTATTCGTGAAGATGGTTTTGTTATTCTTGATTGGAAAACTAATCGTACAGGTCTTAGATTTCAAGCAGGATACTATAAGAAAGATAAAACTGTTCGTCCAGTACAAGAAACAGATGAATGGGTTCATAAGCCCGAAGATGTTCTACTTCCACCGTTTGGTGGTCTACCTAATTGTAATGGTACTACTTATGCTTTACAATTAAATCTATATGCTAAAATGGTTCATCTTATTACTGGTTTGCCTTGTCGCGGTTTAGCTCTTTGTCATATTGAAGTTCCGTTTGTTATTAACCAATATGGTAGACCTCAAAGATTTAAAGACGGTTTTCATATTGATGAAAGTAAAAGTGAAACAGCTAAGTGGTATAAGATACCTAGATTAGAACCTGAAATAGATACTATGCTTAATATCCGTTATCAAACTGTTAATGGAAGTCAGAAACAACAAATGAATTTATTTGTATAATATAAATGTAATATCATGTCTAAATATAATAATTTATTAATAGATAGGTGTCGTACTGTTGATTGGAGAAAGACACTAGAGAATAAAGGTTATTCTTACTTTGATAAAGGTAAGTATAATCTTAATCTTATTGGTGTTCGTTCCAAAGAACATGGTAATGAGTTCAATGATGTTTTTATAATTGATTATTGGACAGCTAATGGTAAGAGATATACTCCTATATATCCTTGTACTACTGACCCTGGTTATAAAAGTCTTACTAATCCTGTTAATATTAAAGGTTGTGCAATTCTAGTTCCTGGTCAGTATCGTGGTTGTTTTAAGAAAGGTTATCATAGGGGACAATATCTTGCTCTTGTTCAACATAAGCCTGTTAAAGTATTCCGTGATGCTAATAAAGATTTCTATCTTGATTATGATGAATCAACAATAGAAGAAGGAATGTTCGGTATCAATATTCATAAAGCAGGTGAATCAAGTGTTGTTGTTGACGGTTGGTCTGCTGGCTGTCAAGTTCTAGCTAGAAGTATGGATTTCAGAGAACTTATGAATATAGTTAACTTAGCAATTCCTTTGTGGGGTGACGTATTTACTTACACGTTATTAGAAGAAAAAGACTTAATAATATGAAACTAAAGAGTATTGGAATAGGACTATTAATAGTAGTAATCCCATTTGTTATAATTGGAGTATTAAACAATTTTGTTTTTAATAAGGAAAATGTAGAAGTCCCGCTTATCGTTCCTGATACTATATATCAGGAAATAAAAACAAAAAGAGATAGTTTACAACTAGTAATAGATTCTATTCTCAATACTCTTAATAATACTAATCAGTATGAGAAAGAATTTGATAAAGCAATTAGTGATACTGATAGTATTGCTATTCTCGAACGTTTCATATATCTTGTGTCAAAACCAATCAGAGTTGAGAATCCAAAGGTTGGAGACGAAGGTAGATAGTTTACAGCAATCCTACTCCTTTATGGGGGATGGCGGAGCGAAGCGACGCCTAGATAAAGAAGTATTAAGAATAGCCAATGCAAAGTTAATACTTTCAGAAGAGTATAAAAGTCAATATGAATCCTACAAGAAGTTATACGAATTAAAAGTTAGAGATAGCTACTTGCAGGATTCTATTATATCT
>OLPH01001621.1_pt1 | contig 21475 bp, 18 predicted proteins | sample 1672951 | NCBI WGS metagenome assembly OLPH01 (sample SAMEA3136740, study PRJEB25190) | human gut metagenome | reverse complement strand
CGTCGTTTTTCAAATGGAAGTGAAATACAATCCCATTAATTCGCTGAATTCAAGCGGTGTGTCGCCATTATGCAACTATTTCTAAAAATCTCCGACTTTTTTTTAAAAGTTCAAGGTCTTTTTTTAAAACTTCTTGTTCTTTTTACAAAACTTCTTGTTCTTTTTAAGGGACTGTATACTGATTTATTAAATTGGGTTTGTTTGTCTGTATCTCCAATCATCTTCCCCACTTTTTTTGAATATAGAAAATTTGTACTATTTTTGTTTTTGGAAATGGCAATAGGTACTTTGTCCCATTCAGATATTTGCTGAAATGAGCACTCTAAGACTAAATTAAATCTATTAAAATACGAATGAAAACGAATCTGATTTGTGTATTGCTTTTATCCTTTTTCTTAGTAAAAATGGATGCTTTTGCTCAAAAAGCAGTTATTAAAGTAGCTTGCATTGGAAATAGTATTACTTATGGAGCTAACATTCCCAATCGCAATAAAAATAGTTATCCGGCTCAGTTGCAAGCTTATTTGGGAAGTGATTACGAGGTCAGGAATTATGGAATTTCGGGTTGCACTCTTTTGTCAAAAGGGGATTATCCTTATGTAAAGACCCGTGCATTTGCAGACTCACATACATTTCAGCCGGATATTGTGCTCATAAAATTAGGAACCAATGATACCAAACCTCAAAACTGGCAATATAAAGATGATTTTATAGGAGATTATCAGCGACTTATTGATAGTTATAAATCATTACCTTCACATCCGCGTATCATTTTGCTGACTCCTGTCCGTTGCTTTCTGACGGATGATTCCTCCATCAGTGCAGAGCGGATAGCTGCTTCGGTTCGGCCTATGATAGAAGAGATTGCATGGAAAAACAAGTTAGAAATACTCAACCTGTTTAATTTGTTGGGTGACCAATGGGAATCACATCTTTTACCGGATCGCTTGCATCCGTCTTCTATCGGTGCCGGAAAAATGGCTCGTCAAATAGGTTCTTATTTGATTCTTACTGCAGGGTGTACAGAACAAGATAAAGCTGATTGGTTGCAAGGTAAAGAAGAATTTAATTTTCATGGTTTCTGTGGATATCAGTTTGATTGTGACGGGGCTGCTTGCAAGATTGTGAAACCCTATAAGGAGGCGAAAGGAAAGCCGTGGGTGATGCGTGCTCGATTTTGGGGACATCAACCTCAAACGGATATTGCGTTGTTGGAACAGGGATTTCATATTGCCTATTGTGATGTGGCTGATATGTATGGGGCGGACAAAGCTGTCAAACGTTGGAATAAATTGTATGCAAAGATGGTAAAAGAAGGCTTCCATAAGAAAGTTGTTTTGGAAGGTATGAGCCGGGGAGGATTGATTGTCTACAACTGGGCTGCACAAAATACTGATAAAGTTGCCTGTATCTATGCGGATGCGCCGGTGATGGATATTAAAAGCTGGCCGATGGGGAGAGGTGCTTCGGAGGGGTCGGATGATGATGTTCGGCAATTGCTTTCAGCATATGGATTTTCAAATGAAGAAGCAGCTTTAAAGTGGCGGAAAAATCCGGTGAACCATGCCGGGAAAATAGCAAAAGCCGGTATTCCTTGCTTGCACATTGTGGGCGATGCGGACAAGGTTGTTCCGGTTAGTGAAAATACAGCTGTATTTGAAGAAGAAATGGAACGTTTGGGAGTTCCTGTTACTGTGATACATAAACCGGGAGTAGGGCATCATCCTCATTCGTTGAATAACCCCGAACCTATCGTACATTTTATTTTATCGGCTTTACATCGTCTCCCCAATGAATGTATCCATGCTGTTCCCGGGAATGAGTTCCGTTCCGGGGCCGGATGGGTAAAAGGCGTTGAATGGCATGAGGTGGATGCTGATATTAAAGCAACTTTGGCAAACAGGAAGCTGAAATTATTGCTGTTGGGTAATTCCATTACTCAGGGATGGGGAGGCACCCGAAAAGCTGTAGCCTATAAGCCCGGCAAAGAGGCAATGGATAGAGTACTTGGTGAGAAGACGTGGGAAAGTGCGGGAATATCGGGTGACCGTACTCAGAATCTTCTTTGGCGTATCCGCAATGATGATTATAATTGTTGTAAACCGGAGGTTGTTGTGATAGCTATCGGCATTAATAATTTAATATCAGGTGAAAATACACCGGAAGAAGTGGCGGAAGGTATTGTCGCTGTTACAAAGGAAGCGGTTATTGCTTTCCCCGATTCTCATATCCTTCTTTTAGGTCTTCTCCCCGCAGGTAAGGAGAAAGGAAGTGCAATTCGCATGAGTTGTGATAAAATTCATGCCATATTGAAAAAAAAGAAATTGGCTGGCGCTGAATATGTGAATCCTACCGAATGGTTCTTGGATGCAGATGGAAGAATACGTGACGAACTTTATAGCGGTGATTATATACACTTGACGGAGGAAGGATATAAATTAATGGCTGATAAAATAATGAAGGCTTTGTTAGAGCAGGGTTGATTATTTTTTTTGCTAAATTTTCTTTCACCCTAACAAAAAAATATTCTATCATTTTCCGGTATTGAATAAAACTCGTATATTTGCACGCAATAAATTCAAAACGCATTAAGCCCTATGTCATTTATTGCAGATAAAATTGTAATGGACGGATTGACTTACGATGATGTATTGTTAATCCCAGCCTATTCTGAAGTTTTACCCAAAACAGTCGAACTCTCGACTAAGTTCTCACGCAACATCGAGTTAAAAGTACCTTTTGTGACTGCCGCCATGGATACGGTTACTGAGGCTAAAATGGCTATTGCCATCGCTCGTGAAGGCGGTATCGGTGTTATTCATAAAAACATGTCTATAGAAGAGCAGGCACGTCAGGTAGCTATCGTGAAACGTGCTGAGAATGGTATGATTTATGATCCCGTAACTATTAAGAGAGGTTCTACCGTGAGAGATGCTTTGGCGCTGATGGCTGAGTATAGAATCGGTGGTATTCCTGTAGTGGACGATGAAAGATATTTGGTCGGTATTGTCACCAATCGTGACCTTCGTTTTGAGAAAGATATGGATAAGCGTATCGATGAAGTAATGACGAAAGATAATATTGTTACTACCAACCAGACTACCGATATGGAAGCTGCTTCACAAATTTTGCAGGAACATAAGATTGAGAAGTTGCCCGTAGTGGACAAAGATGGTAAACTGGTAGGCTTGATTACTTATAAGGATATTACAAAGGCAAAAGATAAACCAATGGCTTGTAAAGATGCCAAAGGAAGACTGCGTGTGGCTGCCGGTGTCGGTGTGACGGTGGATACACTCGACCGTATGCAGGCTTTGGTGGATGCCGGTGCCGATGCTATTGTTATCGATACAGCTCATGGACATTCCAAGTATGTTATTGAGAAATTGAAAGAAGCAAAGAAACGCTTCCCGAACATTGATATTGTAGTAGGTAATATCGCAACCGGAGAAGCTGCAAAAGCATTGGTTGAAGCCGGTGCAGATGCAGTGAAAGTTGGTATCGGTCCGGGTTCCATCTGTACAACCCGTGTAGTTGCCGGTGTGGGCGTTCCTCAGTTGTCTGCTGTGTATGACGTGGCCAAGGCCTTGAAGGGTACAGGTGTTCCTTTGATTGCCGATGGTGGCTTACGTTATTCGGGAGATGTCGTAAAGGCTCTGGCTGCCGGTGGATATAGTGTAATGATTGGTTCATTGGTTGCCGGAACAGAAGAATCTCCGGGTGATACTATCATCTTCAATGGTCGTAAGTTTAAGTCATATCGCGGTATGGGTTCTTTGGAAGCGATGGAGAATGGTTCTAAAGACCGTTACTTCCAAAGTGGAACTTCCGATGTGAAGAAATTGGTGCCGGAAGGTATTGCTGCACGTGTTCCTTACAAAGGTACTTTGTACGAAGTAATCTATCAGTTGGTAGGTGGATTGCGTGCAGGTATGGGATATTGTGGCGCAGCTAATATTGAGAAACTGCATGATGCCAAATTTACTCGTATTACTAACGCCGGTGTATTGGAAAGCCATCCGCATGATGTAGCTATCACTAGTGAGGCTCCTAATTACAGCCGTCCTCAATAAAATGAAAAAATAATGCCGCGTTATTTGCTCGGTGTTCTCTTGCTTCTCCTTGTGTCTGTGTCCGAAATGCAGGCGCAAGGAGATGTCGTGTTGTATATTGAGGGTAAGCCTGTCTATCGTTCTGAATTCGAGTATTATTATCGAAAAGCTCCCAAGCAGACTCCCGAGGCTTATTTACCTGCTTTTATCAATTATAAACTGAAGGTAAGATACGCTATGGATAGTGGTTTGGACACTGTCTCTGCTTTTCGCAGGCAACTTTCGTTTTATGAAGGTCGTTTGGTGAAATCGTATGTGGTGGATGCCGGTATGGAGGAACAGGAAGCCCGTTTTATTTATGAACGGAACAAACAGCGACTTCAAACGAATGATTGGGTGAGGATTGCTCATATCAGTAAATATTTGCCTCAAAATGCGACTCCGGCCGCAGAACAGGCGGCGCAAGCTGTAATGGATTCTATTTATTCAGCGTTGCGGAGTGGGGCTGATTTTTCGTTGTTGGCACGCCGTTATTCAGACGATGCAGACAGCCGGCAAGTCGGAGGCTTGTTGCCTTGGATGCCTGTCAATAAGAACATGCAGGAATGGGTGAATAAATTGACAGTGCTGGAAAAGAACAAAATCTCGGTTCCTTTTTATTCTCCTTTAGGTCTTCATATCGTCAAGTGGGTAGAGCGTAAGCCTTTTGCCTCATATCACGACAAAAAGGAGGAAATACAAGCATATATGGAGCATGGAGGAGTTTGCTCTTCTTCGGTCAGAAAAGATGTTTTAGCCCTTTACCGGTCAGGGGCTTTGGCCGGGAAATATCCCGATTGGGCGTTACGTTTGCAAGAGGTACATGATGGTTTATTGGTTTCTTATCTCACGCGGAAGTATCAGGAGACAGAATATGCTTGTTCCGAAGCCGACTTGGAACACTATTTCAAGCAGCATAAATCGGATTATGCTTGGGATTTGCCTCGATATAAAGGAGCTGTTATTCATTGCAGGAATAAGAAAATGGCTTCTGTCATTAAGAAATATTTAAAGAAAAAGCCGATGGAGGAGTGGAAATCCGCTTTGGAAAAGTTGATGATGCACACGGCGGTTCCGCAAGCAAGCATAGAAGTGGGCGTATTTATTATAGGGAAGAATCAATATGTCGATAAATTAGTTTTTAAGTGTGGAAGTTTTGAACAAGTTCCCGGTTTTTCTTATACCTTTGTGATGGGTAAGAAATTGAAAAAGGGACCGGAGAGCTATTTGGATGTAAAAGAATCGGTAATCCGTGATTATCAGGCTATACATGAGGACTCTTGGATGAAAGAATTGAAACGAAAATATAAGGTTGAAATTAACCAAGAGGTTTTAAAAACAGTTAATAATAACGGAAGTAATTAATTATTGCAGTATCTTCGTTCACTATTTTAATGCTTTATGAGTATCGTGAAAAACTGGGGAGTAATACTTGTGATTGCCGCTGCCATGACTGGATGCGGTCAGGAGCATAACCATAAAGGAAAAACTCCTTTGGTGGAAGTGTCCGGCGAATTTCTGTATAAGGAAGATTTGCAGGCGGCTCTTCCTCTCAATATATCGAAGGATGATAGTGTATTGTTTGCCGAACACTATATCAGGAACTGGATAGAGGATGCGCTGCTGTTTGATAAGGCGGAGGGGAATATTCCCGATAATGATAAAATCTCCAAACTGGTGGAAAATTATCGCCGTGCATTGATTATGCACACTTATCAAGAGGAGTTGGTGAATCAGAAATTGGCAAACGATATCAGTGAAGAGGAAATAAATGCTTATTATGAAAAGAACAAAGAACTGTTCCGGTTGGACAATCCATTGGTCAAAGGGCTTTTTATAAAGGTTCCTCTCAGTTCTCCTGATTTGGGAAATGTGCGGGTGTGGTATCGGAAGAATAATCAGGACGTTATTGAAAAATTGGAGAAGTATAGTTTGCGTAATGCAGTGAGTTATGATTATTTTTATGACCGTTGGACATCTGTGCCCGATGTGGCTGCCAAGATACCTTTGAAGGTGCTTGATACGGATGCAAACTATTTGGATAAAAATAGAAATGTAGAAGTCAAGGACACGGCCTTTTGCTATTTCTTACATATAGAAGATTTCTTGGGCAAGGATAAACAAAAGCCGTTGGACTTTGCCAGAGATGAAATAAAAGAGATTTTAATTAATCTGAAGCGTGTGGAATTTATTAACAAGGTGAAAGAGGACTTGTATCAACGGGCTTCGGATAGAAACAAGATTATTTATTATTATTTGAATTCAGATGAATAAATTGATGTGTACTAAAGTTTATGCACTGTTACTGATGCTGTTCGCTGCTGTTTCTGTATATGGACAAGACAACGTTATAGACGAAGTTGTGTGGGTGGTAGGCGATGAGGCTATCCTTAAATCTGACGTAGAAAGTGAGCGGTTGAATGCTCAGTATGAAGGACGCAAGTTTGACGGAGATCCGTATTGTATTATTCCTGAACAGCTTGCTGTTCAGAAGTTGTTCCTTCACCAGGCAGCTATCGATAGTATTGAAGTTTCTGAACAGGAAGTGATTGGTCAAGTGGAAAGACGTACCAATTGGCTAATCGAACAAGTAGGAGGTTCTAAAGAGAAATTGGAAGAGTATTATAATAAGACTTCTACCCAGATACGCGAAATGCTTCGTGAGAATATCCGCGATGGCTTGACTGTGCAGAAAATGCAACAGCATATTGTGGGGGAGATTAAGATAACTCCTGCCGAAGTGCGCCGTTATTTTAAGGATTTGCCGCAAGACAGTATTCCTTTTGTTCCCACTCAGGTGGAGGTGCAGATTGTGACATTGGAACCTAAAATTCCGTTGGAAGAAGTAGAGCGTGTGAAGAAAACTTTGCGTGACTATACAGATGGTATTAATTCCGGTAAAATGTCATTTGCCACATATGCCCGTTTTTATTCTGAAGATCCCGGAACGGCGCGTCGTGGCGGTGAGCTTGGCTTTATGGGCAAAGGAGAATTGGTGCCCGAATATGCCAATGTCGCTTTTAACTTGCAGGATCCTAATAAGGTTTCAAAGATTGTAGAAACTGAGTTTGGTTTTCACATTATCCAATTGATTGAAAAACGCGGTGACCGTATTAATACCCGCCATATTTTGTTGAAGCCGAAAGTGGAGGAAAAAGACTTGGAGGCAGCTTTAGTTCGTTTGGATTCTATTGCTGATGACATTCGCAACCAGAAATTTACTTTTGATGATGCTGCTACTTATATTTCTCAGGATAAGGATACAAAGAATAACCATGGTTTGATGGCCAACAAGAATACCGGTACGGCGCGTTTTGAAATGCAGGACTTGGCACAAGTTTCTCAGGAAGTGGCCAAGATGGTGGAAAATATGAACGTAGGTGAGATATCAAGAGCATTCACTATGATAAACGATAAAGGAAAAGAGGTGTGCGCCATTGTAAAGCTGAAAAGTCGTATTAACGGACATAAGGCGACCATTTCGGAAGACTATCAGCGCCTGAAGGCTATCGTCATGGAAAAACGTAGTGAAGATAAGCTTGAAAAGTGGATCAAAGAAAAGCAAAAACATACCTATGTGCGTATTAATGAGAAGTGGCAGAAATGTGATTTTAAATATCCGGGTTGGATAAAAGAATAAATGTAGTATATTGAACCGTATGCTTGAAAAAAGAAAAAAAAATAACTCTTCGAGCAGGCATAGGATACTTTTGTTTAGTGTCCTGTGCCTGTTTGTCTTTTGCTTGTTGGCTCAGGTTAATCCCACTAAAAAGGCTGAACCGAAGCCTGCCAAGAGTAAAGTGTATCTGTTGCATTCCGATGTGTTGAAAAAAAGTCCTTTAAATCCTGACCCTGATGCACAGATATTGGTTGGAAATGTGACTTTTCGCCATGATAGTGTTTATATGTATTGTGACAGTGCCTGCTTTTATGAAAAGACCAATTCGCTGGAGGCTTTTGATAATGTAAAAATGGTGCAGGGAGATACGCTGTTTTTGTATGGGGATTATCTTTTTTATGATGGAAACACACAGATAGCCCAAGTGCGCAATAATGTGCGCATGGAGAACAAGAATACTACATTGCTGACCGATAGTCTGAACTATGACCGTATTTATAACCTTGGTTATTATTTCGATGGCGGTACGCTGATGGATGAAGAAAACGTGTTGACTTCGGAATGGGGAGAGTATAGTCCTGCTACTAAACAGTCGGTTTTTAATTATGATGTGAAACTTGTAAATCCTAAGTTTACATTGACTTCGGATACTTTGCGTTATAATACAGCCAGTAAGATTGCCAATATTGTAGGTCCGTCGGATATCGACAGTGATAATAACCATATTTATTCGGAATTGGGTTTCTATAATACCCAGATTGGTCAGGCAGAGTTACTCAATCGTTCTGTATTAACCAATGAAGGCAAGCAGTTGACGGGCGACAGTTTGTTTTATGACCGTGTGAAAGGATATGGAGAAGCTTTTGACAATGTATTGTTTAACGATACCATTAATAAAAACATGCTTACCGGTGACTATTGTTATTACAATGAACTGACTAAATATGCCATTGCGACCCAAAAGGCGGTGGCGGTAGATTATTCACAGGGCGATAGTTTATTTATGCATGCCGATACGTTGCAGATGTATACTTTCAATCTGAATACAGATTCCACCTTCCGTGAAACAAGAGCATATCATAAAGTGCGCATGTACCGCACGGATGTGCAGGGAGTATGTGATTCACTAGTCTTTTCGTCTAAAGACAGTTGTCTGACTATGTATTATGATCCGATTCTTTGGAATAATAATCAGCAATTGTTGGGTGAGGAAATTATGATTTACATGAATGACAGTACTATTGATTGGGCTCATATTCACAATCAGACTCTATCTGTCGAAAAATTGGATTCTGTTAATTATAATCAGGTAACAGGAAAAGATATCAAGGCATATTTCAAGAATGGAGAGATGCATCAGGTAGATGTTATCGGTTCGGTTCGTGTTGTTTATTATCCGATGGAGAGCGACAGCACATTGATTGGCATGAATGTATCGGAGACAAGCCTTTTGAATATATATTTGGAAAACCGGAAAATGAAAAAGATGGTCATGAGTCCGAAATCAAATGGTACTCTTTATCCGATGCTTCAACTTCCACCCGATAAAATGAAACTGGAAAATTTTAATTGGTTTGACTATATCCGTCCGCTCAACAAAGAGGATATTTTTAACTGGCGCGGAAAGAAAGCCGGGCAGGAGTTAAAGAAGAGTAATCGAGGTGCCGCGCCTCTGCCAAATCAGGACTTGTTTAATAAAAAGAAGAAATAACTATGGGAATGTTTAAAATGGAAAAACCTCGTCGTTTCAACCACCAATACATATATGTGGATGAACGCAAAGAGAAATTGCAGAAGATGGAAGAGAATGCCAAGCGTGACTTGGGTATGCTTCCTCCGAAAGAGTTTTCTCCCGAAGACATTCGTGGAAAGTTTATTGAAGGAACCAAGCACTTGAAGCGCAGAAAAGAGAGTGGACGCAAGCCATTGACTTATGGGGCTTTGTTTATAGCTATTGGTATTTTACTTTTTATCCTGCACTATCTGGTGACCGGAGAATTAAGTTTTTAATGAATCATTCGTAGTTGTATTATGAGCGATATCATACGTTTGCTGCCGGACTCTGTTGCTAATCAAATAGCGGCAGGAGAGGTGATACAGCGTCCCGCGTCTGTTATAAAAGAATTGGTGGAGAATGCCATTGATGCCGGAGCGCAACATATAGATGTACTGGTAACGGATGCCGGAAAGAGTTCTATTCAAGTGATAGACGATGGTAAAGGGATGTCCGAAACTGATGCACGTCTGTCTTTTGAACGCCATGCAACTTCTAAGATACGGGAAGCGGCTGATTTATTTGCTTTGCGGACAATGGGATTCCGTGGAGAGGCTTTGGCTTCTATTGCGGCGGTGGCACAAGTAGAGTTGCGCACGTGTGTAGAAGGAGAGGAGTTGGGCACCAAACTGGTTATTGCCGGTTCTAAGGTGGAAAGCCAGGAAGCCATATCATGTCCTAAGGGTAGCAATTTTTGTGTGAAAAATCTGTTTTTTAATGTACCGGCACGGCGTAAATTCCTAAAATCCAATCAGACGGAGTTGAGTAATATATTGACTGAGTTTGAACGCATTGCGTTGGTCAACCCCAATGTGTCTTTTACTTTGTATCATAATGATGCCGAGTTGTTTAATCTCCCTGCCATTCAGTTGCGTCAACGTATAATGGGTGTGTTTGGGAAGAAAATAAATCAGGATCTTTTGTCACTTGATGTGGATACTACCATGGTACGTATCTCGGGATTTGTTGCCCGGCCGGAAAGTGCCCGTAAGAAAGGAGCTCGTCAATACTTCTTTGTAAACGGACGCTATATGCGCCATCCTTATTTCCATAAAGCTATTATGGATGCATACGAGCATCTGATACCGGTGGGTGAGCAAGTATCTTATTTTATTTACTTTGATGTGGATCCCGGCAATATTGACGTAAATATTCATCCTACCAAGACAGAAATCAAATTTGAAAATGAACAGGCCATTTGGCAGATATTGGCAGCAGCTGTCAAAGAAACATTAGGTAAATTCAATGCTGTCCCTTCTATTGATTTTGATACGGAAGGTATGCCGGATATCCCTGCATTCGAGAGTTCTCCTTATGCCGGAATACAGCCGCCGAAAACAACTTATAATCCGGATTACAATCCTTTTAATACGTCTGCTGTGCCTCCTTCTTCTTACTCCTCAAAACCCAGTCGTGATTGGGAACAATTATATGAGGGCTTGGAGCATCATTCGTCGGCGCAACATATACAGAAGTCTTACCCGGATGATGGGGATTATTTTACGGCAGCTTCAATGGAGCAACCGGTTACTCCTACCTTGTATGATCATTCGGAAGAGGCGGCAATGGGAGAGAAATCATCTCAACATTATCAGTTTAAGGGACGCTTTATTCTTACTTCCGTTAAATCTGGTTTGATGATTATCGATCAGCAACGGGCACATATTCGCATTCTTTATGATCAATACCTGGAACAGATAACACGTCGACAGGGAGCATCGCAGGGCATGTTATTTCCTGATATTGTGCAATTCCCGGTTTCGGAAGTACCTGTGTTGCAGGAAATCATGGAAGATTTGTCATACTTGGGCTTTGAACTGACTGATTTGGGAGGTGGCAGTTATGCCATTAACGGCATACCTTCGGGCATTGAAGGTTTAAATCCGGTGGAACTGATCCAGAGTATGGTTCATACTGCTATGGAGAAGGGAGGTAAAGTGAAAGAAGAAGTACAGAGTAATCTGGCTTTGACATTGGCCAAAGCTGCGGCTATTGTGCCGGGACAGGTTTTGACGAATGAAGAGATGAATGGCCTGGTGGATGGGTTGTTTGCTGTAGCTACTCCTAATTATACTCCTGACGGTAAAACCGTATTGTCCGTACTTCAGGAGGATGAACTGGAAAAGCTTTTTAAATAGATGTGATAAAAGATAAGAGGGGTGCCAAAAGTAAAATGGTCTGTCAAATTGTAAACAGTAGGGGCAGGGTTTGCCTGCCCGAACCAACGGTCACTACCTTGGGAGTAATACACAAGGCAAGCTGTTTTCGGGCGAGCGAACCTCGCCCCTACTAGTAAAATGACAGTATCATCCACGTTTTGGCACACCCTCTTTGGCTTACCTTTTTTAAGGCAGAGTATTATTGGGCTTCGATAATTACACGACGGTTGAATGCCGGAGGAGTCAATGTATTAACACCGCCCATACCGCTAATAATCATGTTACTCTTGTTTACACCAAGTTTAACCAATTCGTTTGCAACTGTATTTGCACGGTCTTCACTCAATTGTTTATTCCATGATGCACTACCTGTGTCGCTGTCGGCATAACCGGTTACTTTCAGTTTGATGCCCGGATTGTCTTTTACTAAGTTGGCAATCTGTTGCAAGTTGACTGTGCTGTTTTGAGGCAGAGTAGCAGAACCAATTTGGAAGAATACAGACTGCGGAACCGGAGTCAGCTGGTTGACGGTAACTTGTTCTGTAACAACTTCGTTAGGAGTATTTGCAAGTTGAGCCTTCAACTGACGGTTTTGTTCGATTTGTTGAGCCAAAGCTGCATTGATAGCATCCATTTGGGATGCTGTAAGGGCCATCATTGCATCCACATCAGGAGCAGGTTTGAAACCTCTTTGCGGAAACTTATAGGTCACACCGACTGATGCCCCCAACATAACGTCCAATCCTTTGTTCAGAGTTTTGCCATCAAACTTGTTTTCAGCTCCCATACCATAAAGCTCCAAGTTTAAATCCCATGCATCTGCTACATGGAAGGTATTAATCAAACCGAAGTTGAATGCCAATGAATTAAGGTGAGGTTTGTCATAAGAATGAGCGAAACCGAAACCTACGAATGGGACGGCATCATATATACGGTCAGGATTATAACCGGCAAGCATATTGCTGATGTTGAACAAGATATCACCATGTAAGTTCATATAGTTGAACTTATCCTGATAGTATCCTTCGCTCAGCATATGAGGCTTGGAGTATGCAGAAGGTTCGCTTGAAAAACTCTTTGACTGCAAACCGCTATACTGCAGACGCAATCCTAGTCCGGGAGTGAACCATTTGCCAATAGACACATTCAGAGCGGGAGCGATACGTTTGCCGAATTTGCCCAGGTCGGATTGGTCACCGAATAATACTTGTGCACCGCCTCCTACAGAGAAGAACCAATTATCAAAAAAACGATTGGTTTCTACTTTGTACTTATCTACCGGAACCTCCATAAGATCTACGCTTTCGCTGACGATAGCATTTTGTGATTTGTTGCTCTGCTGCGCGAACGTTGCAGAACTGATACTGGCAATTGCCAGTGCAAACATTAATTTTTTCATACTCATTTCTATTAGTTAAATTATTGTTTAGGTATATCTTCCCAATTTCAACTAAATAACATGAGCGTTGAAAAAAAGTTTGTGCAGCTTGAATATTTAATATTTTTTTATGAAAGAAGGCTAAAAAGGTACTGCGATTCAGTGCTGTGTTCTGCATCAAAGCAGAATCCTTCCCAGTTGAAGCTTTTTAGCTCTTCAGGCTTTTCAATGCGGTTTTTGATGATATAGCGTGTCATTTCTCCTCTACACATTTTAGTATAAATAACGACAGTCGTTAATTTCCCTTTTTTCCAAACCTGAAATTCGGGTGTAATTACGCGTACCTGTTGTTCTATACGTTTCCAGTCGAAAAGGTCTTTCATTTCGTTGCTGGCAAGGTTGACCAATGTGCCGCCTTGTGCTTTGATGGATTTGATGAACTCATCCGTCAATATTGGTTTCCAATAATCAAACATAGATATTCCTTCATGTTCTGGCAGTCTGACATCTCCTTCCAATCTATAATTCTTTATCAGGTCAAGCGGACGAAGTAATCCATATAAAAAGGAAGTGATACGCAGATGATCTTGTACGTATTGAAAATCTTCTGCTGTAAAGTCTTGAGGACAGATACGTTTGAATACTATGCCTGTATAGGCTAACAAGGCAGGAAGAGCTTTGTTTGCTTCCGAACAGAAATCTTGAAACCGGAGATAATTTTCGGCTGCTATTTTACTGTTTACCCGTAACAAGCGTTCTAGTTCTTCGGCAGAGAACCTGGACATACCAAGTGCGTGCTGAACGGCTTCAGCTTGAAATTGTGGTGTGCCGGTGGTAGGGACTTCTACTTTAGAATGATCCGTCATTGTCTTGGCACACGAAATAAAAGTCATCATAGGCTAAAAAATGATATTTCAGTCGGCAAATATAGGAAAAACAGATATATTTGTCTTCATTATATCGTAAATTAAATATTCAGAATTATGAAAATGAAAAAGTTAGGATTATTATTGATGTTGTTATGCGCCAGCTTTGCAATGCATGCACAGGAATTGAAGAAGGGAGATAAGTTACCTGATTTTCAGTTGAAATCATCAGTCTATGGAGATGTTTCATCTGCCGATTTAAAGGGTAAGGTGGTATTGGTCAGTTTATTTGCCACTTGGTGCGGCCCATGCCAGTTGGAACTTGCAGAAGTACAAAAGATGCTTTGGCCTAAATATAAAGATAATAAAGACTTTGTATTGTTGGTGATTGGTCGCGAACATACGGATGAACAACTGAAGGCTTATAATGAGCGTAAGAAATTTACTTTCCCGTTGTATCCTGACCCTAAACGGGAAGTTTTTTCACTTTTTGCAGAAAAATCTATCCCTCGTACGTATTTGTTTAATAAGGAAGGAGAAGCAATCTATACTTCTATTGGATATGAAAAAGAGGAGTTTAATCATTTGATGAATACCATTGAAGAAGCGTTGAAGTAGTCAAAAGCTATTATTGAAACTAATTTTAATTCTAATACTTATGAAACTTAAATCACTTATTGTCGTTTTGTTGTGCATTGTTGTGTGTAGCTCCTGTGAACAGCCGCCGATAGAAGCGTATGCCGTGCTTCCTCAGCCGCAAGAGATTAATTATGTTCAGGGCTTTGTGAAGTTGAAGGATAAGCCGATGGTTGTTTATTCTAATGAATTGTCTAATGAGGCTTTGTTGCTGGCTTCCTATTTGAAGAATGATTTTGCAGTGGAAGTCACTTTGGAGAAAGGGAAAGACAAAGGAGATGTTATTCTTTTATTGGATTCGACCGTTTTACCTGATAAAAAAGGTGGATATGTATTGGAAGCTGCCGGAAGCCGGATTACAATTAAGGCTTCTACTCCCGAAGGAGTGTTTAACGGTGTGCAGACTTTGCGCCAGATTATTAAAGAAAGAGAAGGACGCCTGATAGTTCAAAAAGCTTTGGTGACGGATTATCCGGCTTTTTCCTGGCGTGCTTTCATGTTGGATGAAGGTCGGTATTTCAAAGGTAAAGAAGTTGTCCTCAATCTGTTGGATAGAATGGCAGAACTGAAGATGAACGTATTTCATTGGCATTTGACAGATGATCAGGGATGGCGTATTGAAATCAAGAAATATCCGAAATTGACAGAGGTCGGTGCTTTCCGTGACTCTTCAGAGATTAACCATTTCCACAGCAATGTGTTTGATGGCAAGCCTCATGGTGGTTTTTATACTCAGGATGATATCAAAGAGGTAGTGGATTATGCTGCCAAACGCCATATTATGATTGTTCCTGAAATAGAGATGCCGGGACATGCCAGTGCTGCTATTGCTTCTTATCCATGGTTGGGAACTACCGGAAAGCAGATTAAGGTGCCTTGTAACTTTGGGGTACATTACAATGCTTATAATGTGGCTGATCCTCGTGTTATCCAATTTCAGGAAGATGTATTGGAGGAAGTAATTGCATTATTCCCTTCTCCGGTTATTCATATCGGTGGAGATGAATTACGATATAATGCTTGGAAGGAATCACCGATGGTACGCAATTATATGAAGCAGAACAAGATAACTTCACCGGGTGGCTTGCAGGTCTTTTTTACAAATAACATTTCTAATTTCTTGGCTTCTAAAAACCGTCACATGATGGGATGGAATGAAATTACGGGAGCTCAGGTAAATGATTATCAAAGAGACGGAAGTGGTGCTTCACAACAGCAATTGGCTCCTGGCACAATTGTTCATTTCTGGAAAGGGGAGCCTGAATTGATTAAAGAAACTATTGAGAAAGGATATGATATCGTTAACTCTTATCATATATATACTTATCTGGACTATGATTATGAATCTATTCCTTTGCAAAAATCGTATGAATTCAATCCGATTCCTGAGGGACTGACAGAGGCTCAGCAAAGTAAAGTGTTGGGTATCGGTTGCCAAATGTGGGGTGAATTTATTCCTACGGTTGAAAGTATGAATAAAAAGATTTATCCGCGTCTTGCTGCATATGCCGAAGTGGGTTGGACAAATCCATCCAATAAGGATTTTGATCGTTTCCGTAACTCGTTGAATTCATTTATCGGGCATTGGGAAAAGCTGGGTATTCAATTGGGTGAGTGGAAGTAATATAAAAGTAGGGTTGTGTCTAAACGTTGATGATGCTGTCATTTGGCTAGTAGGAGCGAGGTTCGTTCGCCCGAAAACAGTTTGCTTGGTGTATTACTTCCAAGGTTGTGACCGTTGGTTCGGGCAGGTAAACCTTGCCCCTACAGTTGAGGTTTGATAGATCGGTTTAGTTTTGACACACCCCCGTTTCTTGTGAGAGTGCCCGATAGGGCTAGAGTGAATTAATCTATTTATAAGAAATCCATTTAATCATCTCTTTTAGTGTCGGCTTTTTGCCATACATCAGGATACCTACACGATATATTTTTCCTGAAATCCAGATGAGTGCAAGTGCTGAGGCATAGAGCAGGCAAAGCGAAAGAATAATTTGCCAGGTCGGTGCATCCAGCGGAACACGTACCATCATGACGATAGGCGAGGTAAATGGGATGAGAGAACACCAGAAAGCCAGCGGACCGTCCGGGTTGTCGCCACTATAGATACCGGCGTAAAGGGAGAACACCATCAGTATCATAATGGGAGTCATAAACTGTTGTGAATCTTCCATGGCATTGATAGAGGCTCCGATAGCAGCAAAGATGGAGGCATAAATCAGGAATCCGCCGATGAAATTCAGGGTAAAGAGGGTTCCGAGTTTCAGCAGATTCAGGTTTTGTAAGGCACTAATCATGCCTTCGGCACCTTTTAGAATGGCTGCATCTCCACCGAAAGTATTGTCGGCGATACCCAAAAGTACAACAAGCAGAATACCCCATATCAGCAGTTGGGTAATGCCTACCAGACCGATACCGATAATCTTGCCAAGCATCAGTTGAAGCGGCTTGACCGATGATACCATTAACTCGACAATGCGGCTTGTCTTTTCTTCCATGACACTCTGCATCACCATGCCTCCATAAGACATAACGAACATATAGATAAGGAAGGTAAGTATCATACCAACGGCTACCGCAATGCCGGCATTTGATTCGTTTGCACTGCCGTCTTCACTCCATTTGATGGTACGTGCACTGTATCTCTTATCAAAATCCTGCATGATATTTTGTAATTCGGGGATATTGTAACTTGTCAGTTTATCGTGTCTGATTTGTTCATTCAGCGTATTGTTTACCAATGACAACAAACCCTTAGTCACTTCTTTGCGCGAATAGATGGCGGCTGCTGTGGGATTTTGAATCAGGTCTTCGGTAATTTCCACTACGGCGTCTATGCGGGTAGTATCACTTCGGTATTCGGGCAACATTTCTTGTCCGGCGATGAAATGATAAGATTCATCATCCTTGAATTGTCCGATGTACTTTTGTGTGTGGTCAATGATTACTACTTGTTTAACTTCATCGCTTTTCACCGTCGACAGCAGTGCAGGAACAAAAATGAGAGCTGCAAAGATGAACGGTATCAGGATGGTAAGAAGAATAAATGATTTCTTACTTACTCGGTTCAGAAATTCACGCTGTATAATGATTAATATCTTGTTCATGGCTTTGGGCATTTAGTGTTTATCCAAACCTTCTACCGTACGGATGAATATTTCATTCATGGAGGGCAGGCATTCGGTAAAGGAGATTATTTCGGTTTGTTGGGCTATTTGGGTCAGTAATGCCGAGTTGGACATATCCTGTTGCTTTTGTAGGGTATATCGGATTTCCTCTTCGGTGGGCTGACTGTCTACAATCTCAAACAGAGGGGATTCTTTCAAGGGTTGTCCTTTCGGAGTGCTTAAGATATAGGTATTGGCTTTGAAACGAGAACGCACCTCTTTCACATTCCCTTGCAACACCACTTCAGAATGGTTGATGAGTGCAATATTGTCACATATCTCTTCCACCGAAGCCATGTTGTGCGTGGAGAAGATGATGGTATGTCCTTCTTTCTTCAACTCCAGTATTTCACGCTTCAGCAGTTCGGCGTTCACAGGGTCGAAGCCGGAGAAAGGTTCGTCGAATATCAGTAATTGAGGTTTATGCAGTATAGTGATGATAAATTGTACTTTTTGCTGCATCCCTTTGGACAGCTCTTCCAATTTCTTGTTCCACCACGGAGTGATTTCAAACTTTTCAAACCATAGCTTCAGTCGTGAAGTGGCTTCTGCTTTGCTGAGACCTTTCAATTGAGCCAGGTAGATAGCCTGTTCGCCCACTTTCATCTTCTTGTATAATCCGCGTTCTTCGGGTAGATAACCGATATGATAAATATCTTCGGCTTGCGACAGGTGTCCGTTGAAGCGTACTTCTCCCGAATCGGGGGCCGTGATGCGGTTGATGATGCGGATGAGTGTGGTTTTGCCGGCACCGTTCGGCCCCAGCAATCCAAAGATTTGTCCTTCGGGGACCTGAATGCTGACACCATTCAGCGCAGTGTGGTTGGCAAAGCGTTTGACCACTTGATGCGTTTCTAAGAAAAAGTTATTCATAGCTTTTGATGTTTGTTGTTTTGTTGAATCAAAATGTCAACGTTATGTTTGTTTTGGTTAACTCGTGGCAAAGTTATGGATTTTTTCTTATAACTATAAGTGAAAAAGGGAAAATAATTAGGTTGATTCGGATTTATCTCAAGAAGAAATAGTTATCTTTACTTTTGCAGAATCCTAAAGACAATCAGTATGGAACAGAGAATTTATTCCATCGGCATACAGAATTTCGAGAGCCTTCGCCAAGACGGTTATCATTTCAACTTCAAGACTCCCGGCATCTACAATCGGGGTGAATGGGCGGCGAGGCATGCGAAGGGGAAACCATTCATCTCGAAATGCCGATGAATAGGACAAAAACGGATGGGGGAAGGGGGAAATTCCTGTTTTGAAGAGAGGGGCACGGCTTCAAAGTGTACGTTGTTGGAGCTGTTGATGTAAGATAAAATAGGTTAACTTTTTTTTGTTGCGAAGAACAGCGTGACGGTTTATTTTTTAGCTTTGTTCATATATTAACTTTAAATATAATGATGTATGAAAAAGATTGTAGTTTTATTTGCTTTATTTCTAATTCTTGGTGCAAATATTTATTGGGATTGTATTGATTCAACAGGAAACTTGTCAGAACTTCAACTAGCAAATATTGAAGCTTTAGCAAGTGGCGAAAGTGGAGCTTCCAATACGGGACCTAGAGAAGAAAAAAAATGTTATGGCGGCGGACATAAAATGGTGTGTCGTTCCATTAACTCCGAATCATGTACTGACTCTGATTGTTATTAACTTCTTTTTTTACGCCTTTGTATTAATACTGAGCAGAATTTGGACAAGACAATTAAAGCCTTATCTAAATTATTCATTAATGATTGTGCTTGTTAAAAATGAAAAATAGAATTATACAGATATTTCTACTAGGATTATTATCAGCTTGTTCTGGGAATAAAGATTCTGTTGAAACAGTTCCTTTAAATTGTGATGTATATAAAATAACAATACCTCTTGATGAAGCTTATTATGATTCCGTCACTAGTCACATTGCAGACACTTCATTCGTTGTTCTGAACGAAGGAAACAACATCATGTTCTCTTGTGCCGACAAAATAATAGAATACAATAACAAATATTATATTCTAGACCAAAGCGCATTACGAACTGTTGTATCCTTTAAAAAGGATGGTACATCTGATATTAAATATGGTCGTGTAGGGCAGGGCCCGGGAGAATATGTTTTTCCTTGGGATATGCATGTAGACGAAACCGGAGTGTACGTATTAGATACAAATTCCAAAAAAATCATTCATTACACTGAATCCGGGACTTTCTTAAGTGAACAGAAAATTCCTTTTTTTGCAGATGCCTTCAAACGTCTGAAGAATGGCAATTTTATATTTAACACGACACCTGACGGAACACAAATGCCGGCTCTGATTTATACGGATTCGTTAATGAATCCTATTGCGCGCTCAATGCCTTATCAAGAAGGTTATATAGGAGGATGTACGACAAACGAAATTTTCAGGAATAACAATTCAGGATTATGTTATTATCGTTCGCCTTCAGATTCTTTGGCAATATTGGATGAAGATGGGAAGGTACACACCTTCATTGTTTTTGATTTTTTAGATAAAGCTATCTCTCAAAAAGCAAAAACAGATTATTTAGCCTTTCGTCGAAGTAAGCCTTCTGCCGATTACTTAAGGTTGGTAAACAGTCCTATCGTCGTTTCTGATAGTACTTGGATAGGACTTATTGAAGATGGGAATAGTCAATATACTATTATATTCAATCCTTTCAATAATAAATGTGGATGTAGAAAGTTTACAAAATCATCTTCTGTATATGATATTATAGAACCTATGTCCTCAGATGGTAAAGGAACTATTGTAAGTCTTATCAGCCAAGAACTGGAAAATATGTGCAGAGATTATGAATCACTACCTGACACTATAAGAAATGCGCTGAATGATGGAAATCGGATTTTGTTGGTTAACAAATTTCATTTTTAACGTACTCCCATATTAGCCCCATAGCAGTGGCTTATCAAAAAAAAGAGGGTGCACTTCAGACTGAAGATACACCCTCATTTATATTTATCGGAAAGGATTATTTGTAATCCTGCCAGCTCTTGATTTGAATATCCTTTTCGCTCATTTCGCAGAATGCTTCGATGAAGGCACTTGCCAGACGAGCATTGGTAATCAAAGGAATATTGTGGTCGATTGCTCCGCGACGAATCTTATAACCGTTAGTCAACTCACGTTTAGAATGGTTCTTCGGAATATTGACAATCAGGTCGAACTTGTGTTCGGCAATCATCTTCATTACATTATTTTCTGCATCGGGACGTTCATCAGGCCAGTAAACAGGAATAGTGTTTACTCCGTGTGCATTCAGGAAAGTAGCAGTTCCGGCAGTTGCATAAATCTCGTATCCCTTATTTGCCAACATACGACTGGCTTCTAGCAAATCTACTTTAGACTTGGTAGCACCCGACGAGAACATAACTGATTTCTGAGGAATCTTAAATCCTACAGCAATCAGTGAATTCAGCAAGGCTTCATGGAAGTCATCACCGATACAACCTACTTCACCGGTTGAAGACATATCTACACCCAATACCGGGTCTGCCTTGTGCAGGCGTGAGAATGAGAACTGAGAAGCTTTTACACCAATCCAGTCAATGTCGAATGCCGACTTGTCCGGTTTGCTGTATGGAGCATCCAGCATGATGCGGGTGGCTGTTTCAATAAAGTTACGTTTCAATACCTTGGAAACGAATGGGAATGAACGTGAGGCACGCAGGTTACATTCAATCACTTTTACTTCATTGTTCTTAGCCAGGAACTGCATGCTTTCCATCATGCGGCGCCACTATCACAATACCCTCAACCGGGAGCTGGCTGAAATGCTCGGTGTTTCCG
>OLPH01001583.1_pt1 | contig 21940 bp, 21 predicted proteins | sample 1672951 | NCBI WGS metagenome assembly OLPH01 (sample SAMEA3136740, study PRJEB25190) | human gut metagenome | reverse complement strand
CTCGGTCACAATTTGTGAGAAGGGTGAATTTCCAACAAAATGGAGTCCAAACCCAGCTACTAAGTATCCCCAGCCTGCTAGAGCTAGATCCTTGCGTCCTCTGCTTGCTTGGACAATCAAGAAGAGCCCCAGCATGACAAGACCTGTGTAGACCCAGTGAGACATGGGCGCATTGGCCACACGCCCGAGAATCCCAGACACCGTGTAGGAGAAACCTCCCGGCAGATCCTGACGGATATAGGCAAAGTCCTCCACGATCTGGAAGCCAAGCCCAGACGCAATAGCTAAGAGGAAGATCGACTTGATCCGACGGACACTGAACAAATAGAGAACAAAGAAGATGGGAATCAACTTAAAGGGTTCCTCAAAGAGGGGCGCAGCGATGGCACTCTCGTACTGGTTCCAAAAGTCGCTATTTGGAGCGATCGCTTGAATCATGTCATGGAAATAGGTATTGGCAAAGCTAGACAACCAACCGGCAACAAAGCCCCCTCCTAATAAAGAAAAGAGAACCGGTACCCAAGACAACTTCCACTTCTTGGCGAAATGAAAGAGGGCCCAGACAGCAGGAATCGCATAGACCAGGAGGATCAGGGTTGAAAGACCCACAATCCCGTACTGGCTACCAGACATCCAGCCTTCCGTCAGTGACTGGGTCTCATAGGCCAGCCCAATCGCTAGCAAGAGTATATAGAGAAACAAAATCGATTTGCGTTTCATAAAAGACCTTTCTATAGTGAAATGAAAAAGGCTGGAAGACCAGTCTTTTCCGTGTAGTATCATTGTAACAGGATCAGCTTAAAAAAACAATAAATGTGGATTGGTGAGAAGAATGTAAAACGCAGATGCCGACAGATGGTTGACTGAATTTAGTTACTTAACCACCAAAGCTCCATTTTCCTCCGTCGCCAAGAGCTTCTCATCTTTATCATATATTTTAAGTTTTATACTACTTGGTGTTTTTTGAGTTGCATTGTATTGCTTTACTATCTCTTCTTTTAAATCAAAAAGCGTCTTACAATAATCTTTTGGATTTATATTTGCTAAAGATAGCATATTTTCTGATACAGAGAAGACAAGGATCAGATACTCTTCATTATAATACACTCTCGCTATCTCATTTTCGCCATTGATTTGATTTTGAAGCATATAAGCAAATACTACATTAGGTTTTTCATTTCCAACCAATGAGGTAGGGGCTTGATTCATCCCTTTGACCACTGATTCTTTACTTTCCTTTGTAGAATCTTTTACACTCTGTTCAGTAGACTGCTCTTTTTTGTCTTCATTCTTCACTTCTTTTTGCGCGCACGATGACAGAAATAGCGAGAGAATGGTCATTGTTGCAAACATAGTTTTTTTCATAGATTGCCTCCTTTTAATTTTTAACAAGTCGAAAATGACCTGTAATTGACCAAAATTAGATAAAGCTTCCAGTAAAAGACATTCCAAAATTTTAATTTTATAATCTTATAAGTACTTAGATAATTAATAGTTTAAAAATTATCATTTAATATTATTCTACCATAATCTCTCTCTTACTTCAGTACGGCAAGAATCTGACGAATCATATCTGGATCCCCATCTGGCAAAGTCACTGTCTCCGCATGATCCAAGATTCCTTGGGTAAATTGCGTCATAAACTCTTCACTATTGAGTTCATCTGCAGACTGTTGCCAGTGACTTGGTACAGGGTAGATCGTCACCGTCCCATCACCATTGGATGCATAGGTGATATTTCCTTCAGCTGAATATGAACCAAATAGATGACGCACATCTTTTGGATAATCAACTCCTAAGCCACCATTATAAATCTTTGTTCCAGCTGCACTATTTGAAATATTTAACTCTGATGGCACGTTCTTGATCACATAAGCCCAGACACGAGCAGCTTCAACCTGAGTAGCGGTGTAGCCTGGATAATCATTCTGGTCTGCCTTCTTCGAAGACTTGACCTCACCATCCGAACGAGTATTCCACTTCTTGGCCTTACTGTTCTTTGTCATACTACTGCTATCGTCTGTATCTGCTTGTTCCCGATCTTTCGGTTGCTCTTTCTTGCGATAGTAGAAATTGTCATCATCGCCATAAGCCGGTGACTGACCAGCCCAGATCCTATCCTTAGACTTATCCGAAGCATCGTCTTTGCCAGCTTTCTGACCTTTTGGAAGGAGCAAGAGACCGTATCCTCCAACACCCGACTTGGCACTAACCGTCATCTCAGCGATCTGGTCCTTCTGCTTAAAGCTCGATGCATCAAGCTCCACATCCTCGCTGACCAAGCCCTTGTCATCAAAGACCAACTCATTGCCACGACCATCGATCCAAGTTCCTTTGATACTCGAGTAGTCCTTAGCCTTAATGGCTTTCAAATCCATACCAGACTGTTTCTTTTCCGAAGTGCTGGTCTGCTTGGTATCCGAACTCTTAGGCGACACCGTCCTCTGGGGACGACTACACGAAGCCAAGACCAAAGCAGAAAGCACAATTACCAAACCTTTTTTCATATCAATCTCCCTTCGCACACCTACTATTTTAGAAAAATAAGAAAGGAGAGTCAAAGAAAAAGCGGAGGGGGAAAATAAATTAATGACATAAAAGTCTGTAAAATTATTATTTGAATTTCTAAAGAAAAAGAAGCTCAATATATCGAGCTCCTAGACCATCATTTCTTGTTTTTCTTTCTTTGGGATCATTCGAAATAACACAGCTCTAAAACAAGATAACATTGATACTATCAACTCCACACATCCTACATAGACAGTTTCCCTTATTTTTTTAATATGCTTCAAAACTATATCTTGTACAAATTATTTAATCTTTCTAACTCTAATACATTCATACATACTTCTACTCCAGTAACTACCCCCTTACTATAAATAATTCCACAAGAAAACACAATCCTCTTCTCACTCAAAATATTTGACAATATTACAAATGATTCCAAAACATAATCCTCTATAGTAATAAAACAATTATTTTCATCTTTGAAAAACTCTATAAATCCAATATCCTTACACCTATCACGTAAATGAAACTTAAGTGATTTTAAAAAATAATCAAAAAACACATCATTTTCCATAGAAAACCCTTTCATTTTTTAAAAACATTCTGATATAATCATACAAAAAATAAAGGAGAACTACAATGAAAAAAAATAATTATTTTTATCTTGTTAATCCTCTTAATCTTTCCATTTGTCAAATCTTTTGTTAAACATTTACATTCTTTTTTACACTATCAATGGTTATTGGAATTAGCAAACAAAAAACGGCAATCAGCATTCACTAAATTACCGTTTTTTATTTAAATTCTATTACTATTAACTACCTAATACTACTAGTATTACTAATATTACTACTAATTATCCTGAGGCCATCGTGTATAAATTGACCCAAAACGTCAAATCCGTCATAAATTCCTTTATAAATAAAGAGTCCCAAAATTATAGATGAAATAATAATACTTGCACAAATAAGATATGTACGTTTTTTTTCATTCATAATATCGATTATCTCCTAAGTTAGTATAGACTAATAGTTCCGTTTTGATTAAATGGGACTCTATAATAAGTTTTGCCTCCAATACTACCTCCAAAATTAAAACCAGCTCCTAACAACTCTGCTTTAATTTGACCTGAAGCATTACCGTCTACAACTGCTGTTAAAGTACCATTATAAGCATACTTTATACTTGTTGTAGGGTATCCTTTTGGAGACCAAACATTAACATTTTTCCCTTCAATAAATGTGTTTGCAATAGAATTTGTTATTCCTAGGTAATAACCTTGAACTGAGTTAATTTGACGGAAAGAACCATTATTATATAGCTCAATATTTACACTTAATTGAACTGTAGTTCTAGCAAATGTTGCACTTCTTATCAATGTATGTGAAGTAATTGTAGAGCGAGAAAGGTCTGGGATAAGTTCAATAGTTTCAACAACTTTTCCAGTATCGCGATCAATAACAGTCGCAACTTCTGTGACCCCTGATTTTGAATAGATCACTTCTGGATTAGGAATATTATAATCCTCAACAGTAAATTGTAATTCATTGAATTTTACGGTGAGGTCACCAGTAGTATCAGCGCTTACAGAAATAGGGAGACAAAATAATGCTAAACAACTAAATAATAGAGTAAATAGTATTTTTTTCATGTTAATCACCTACCGAGATTTCATAACAAAATTGGATATTAAGAATTGATAATTATAGTTTGCACATTGGAATCATCCACTTTCTTATATAAATATTAATTAGTTACGGTAATTTTTTATTCTAAAAATTTTATCTTTAGTAACAACTTGTTCTTATTTTATTATACTTTAATTTGAATGAATTTTCATTTTTTTATATGTGAAAGTAGTTCCAGTTTTCTTATCTCATTTACTTTTAATTTCTTGAATATGTTAGTAGGTGTTTCTTTCTTTTATGCAGGTTGGTTAAAATAGCTTCATCTGTTTCTTATACGTTTTTCAGAAATTGTATAAATTTCGTTATCACTTCTCTTACCAATAGCAATGACTTCAATAATTTCAATTGCATTGACAGTTTCATGAAAAACAATTCTCAGGCCCAGTTTTTTGTGTTTTAACTTCCTGTAACCTGCTAAATTACCGTGAAGAGCCTCTCCGGCAAGCATTCCTTGATTTTCTAACTTGATAAGTGACTTTTTAACATGAAGACGTTGACTATTATCTAATTTATAAAAATCATCTTGTGCTTCAGGTATCAATTCAACTTTATAACTCAATCCCAACCATCCTCTACATTTTCCAAACCTTCACGCCAATTTGAACCAAGAAATTCATCAACAGTTAAATTTTTTCGTGCTTCAAGTTCAAATGGAATTTTACGATCACGTCTGATTTTATTGAAATATAAATTAATTGCTGTAGTATAGTCAAGTCCAATCTCGTTTAAGACCTCACCGACTTCCTGTTTTAATTCAGAGTCAATACTTAGATTCAATCTTGCTTTTGTAGTTGTAATAGCCATTTAAATCACCTCATCTTTTTGTGTATATTATACACAAAAAAACAGATTTCTTCAAACTATTTTTTTCTCGTTGATAATTTTTCTGTATAAATTGTTAAAAAATAATGCTGAGATAGTCATTCTGAGCTATTTTCAGATTAAAGCACGGACAATATACCGCTAAAAACCCCTACAGCGTCAATGGTTTGCGCTGTTTTTTAGTTTATTCAACAACTTTCGGAAAAAGAACGATTTTTCGGAAAAATGTTGTCTTGTTAAATTATAGACGTCAATAAACTCTCATCGTATATAAATTTAAATGTATTCTATTTGTAAACTAAAACAGATCTTTATAATTAAAATAATTAATTTCATGATATAATACTGTTAAACATAAATTTTAGGAGTACGATATGACTATTGATGATAAAGATGCTGAATTAAAATTGAAAATCGGTAATAACATCCGTACGGCTCGTCTTAATAAAAACTTGACTCAAGCGGATGTTTGTGGAGATGAATCTGAATTAACTATTCGTCAACTTGCACGTATTGAAAATGGGCAAGTGTTAGTATCTCTTTCTAAATTATTGTTTCTATCTCAGAAATTAAATTTTCCCATTAAAGATATAGTAGATATAGAAAAAATGGAAATACCCAAACGGTATCTAGAATTAAAAAATAAATTAATACGTTCTCATACTTACGGTGATGAAGAACGTATTAGTATTTTAGAAGAGATGTTTGATGAAATATATGAGAATTTTTATGAGCATCTCCCAGAAGAAGAACAACTGCTTGTTGAAGTTTTACAAGTGCAATTAGATGTTTTTAGTAGTCGAGACATTACTTATGGCTTATCTTTACTCGAGGAGTATTTTCAACAGATTTTAAAGAAGAAAAAGTATAGCTACAATGACCTCCTAATTATCAATTTGTATTTTCTTTGTTGTGCTACTGGTCTAGAAGATAAAACTTATTTTGAAGAATTATCTAAAAAAGTTTTATTATATATTGATTATAGTGATAATGATCGTATCTATATACTTGAAAGAATATTGATAGGAATTTTAATACAAGTAAAAACAGAGGATTACTTAATTTATACCAAAGTTTTACGCGAGATAACTGAAAGTACAAATAACTTCCAACACAAACCTGCTATTTATGCTTTTGAGGCTAAATATTATTTGAAAGTGGAAGAAAGTTATGAAAAAGCAGAGCAATCTTATAATAAAGCTATTGAGTTTGCCAACCTGCTTAATGATCAAGTTTTAGCTAGTAATTTGCTTAAAGAGAAAGAACTTGATTTAATTGAGATTCCATCAACTTAAAAAAAAAAGAGAGAAGTGTACAACTTCTCTCTTTTTTTTTTCTCACATTAGTTTTTCTATAAAGAGTATCTTATAAGCAAAAACAAAAGAACTTATTAGTAACCTGACTTAGATGTCATGTTCTTTTTATTTGTTTTGAAATACAATAGAACCATAAAGAAAGGGGTTACATCCCAAGGACGAAAGGAGAATTTTATGTTATTTGCTACTACTTTACTATCAGCTTTTTATTGGTGGTTCTATTAATGACTAAGTATTTAAAATGCGAAGTATCTTCTCAATTTGTTGAACAAAAAATGATTACCATTAAAAATTACTCAGAAATGAGCAGTTTGTGCAAAATAGTGGTAAATCATAAATTATTTAAAATTCTAGTGTTAGCCCCTAATGAAGAAGAAACATTGACATATGAAAATGATGAAGATATTGAAATGATTGAAATTACTGATTTAACAGAAAGCGAGGAAGAGTGATGAGCTCAATTGTTGTTTCAAAGAATATCGTAAAAACATTTGGTACGAAAATTGCCTTAAATAAAATTAATTTTGAAATTAAAGAAGGAGAGATTTTTGGATTTTTAGGTCCTTCTGGATCTGGGAAAACAACTATGATAAATATTCTCACTGGTCAACTATTACAAGATGGTGGGAATTCCCAATTATTGGGAAAGGATTCTCATAGTCTAAATTCTACAGATTTAGAAAAAATCGGAATTGTTAGTGATAAGAGTGGTTTCTATGAAAAATTATCACTAGAAAAAAACTTACTATTATACGCGAAGCTTTATGGCGTTAATTTAAATAGAGTAGATGAGTTGCTTAATAAAGTGGGGTTGCTAGAGAGCAAAAGTATATTGGCAGAGCAATTATCTACTGGAATGAAGCAACGGATGCTACTTGCTCGTGCTTTAATTAATCAACCTAAAATTCTATTTTTGGATGAACCAACAAGTGGTTTGGATCCAACAACTTCAAAATCAATTCATGAGTTGTTAGTCGATTTAAAAGAAAATGGTACAACAATCTTTTTAACTACTCATGATATGAATGAAGCTACTTTATTATGTGATAATTTGGCGTTGTTAAATAAAGGAAAACTCATTGAACAAGGTAATCCAGCAGATATCATTCAAAAATATAACACAAATAAAAGGATAAAAGTTATTTACAAAAATCGTGAAGAAAGAATCTTTGATTTTTCGGAATTAACAAAATTGAACGTCAATGATATTATTTCTATCCACTCATGTGAACCGACTTTGGAAGAAATCTTTATAGAATTAACGGGGGAAAAATTAAATGTTTAATCGACTTAAAGCATTGGTATGGTTAAGAAACCAAACTATTATTGCAAATAAAAATTTATTGGTCCAAGTGTTGATGCCTTATGGTTTGCTATTTATCTATAAGAATTTTATGAACCTGGGAGATGACAAGGGGCTCGATTTAATGTTCCTATGTTTATCAACGGCTATTGCTATGTCTGTCGGCAGTACAGTTTCTACTATCATTGCTGAAGAAAAGGAAAAAAATAATCTTAAAACGCTTTTACTAAGTGGTGTACGGCCATACGAATATCTTATCTCGGTTTTAGTACACCCAGTCGTAATTACTATTTTAAATATGATTTTGTTCCCTATTATTGCAGGCGCAGATATTTCTAAAATTTATTTAGAGTATGGTTTAGTAGTCATGTTGACAGCTATGGCTGTTATTCTCATCAATCTATGTATTGCTGCTATTTCTTCGACACAATCAAAAGCTCAAATTAACGGTTTACCTATTATGTTGATTATTGCAATGGGCCCAAATTTATCTCAAATGAATACTGATATCGCTAATTTCATTAATTATACTTTTCTTGGAGCTTATACTGAATTATTCACAAAAACAGATTTTAGTTTAACTAGTCGTTCTTTTCAAGTATTAGTAGCTTGGATTATTGGTTTGTTAATCCTTACATCATTATCACTTAAGTTTAATAAGAAGCCAAAAGCTCAAAAAAAGTTATTTAAAAAACAGGTAATAGAAATCAGAGAAAATGAGTATGCTTAATGAACATTAAAATACCTGTTTTATGTACTTGTTAATATATGTTGATTTGTCGCAAGTCATGTAATTATTTAAAAGAATATAGCAAAGGAGAAATTTTATGGTTAAAAAATTCATTATTGGTGTTGCTGTCGGTATATTCCTTTATTGTGAATTGAATTCATTGTTATAGTTTATTGGAAGAAAGGAAAAATCTCATGATTTTATTAGGAGTTATTGTGGGAGCTACTGTAGCAGTTGTTATTTATTGTAGACCAGTTTACTTTATTCCGGGTAAATTAAAAAAAAAATTAAAAATTAGGAAGTTAAACTACAAATTAGTATGAAAGGAGGGCAATTCAATGATTCTATTTATTGCAGGTTTTGTTGGAGGAGCAGTTGCGGTGTATGCATTCCGCCGTTAAATTACAAATTAGTTAGTGTATTTTGATAATAAAAAATTGAATGAATTAGTATGAAAGGAGGGCAATTCAATGGTTGGAGTATTCATTGTAGGTGTAGCCTTTGGAATTTATTTGTATTGTAAATAAACTTATGAGTCATCATACAACTAAAAAGAAAGGAGAATTAATATGGTAGTATTTGCAGCCGGAGTTATTGTAGGTTTTGTAGGTGCTTGGGCATTGAAGCACTAAAATTGTATAAGTTATTTGATTTAAAATAGCTACAGTCAGTAGCTGTTTTTTTTATTTTGGAAATTTTTTTGTCTTTTTAAGATACTATAAGAGTTCTAAGGTTTTCTATATTTTTTTGAAATTAAAATACAAAAAATAATTTTTCAAATCATAAAAATATGATACGATACTAGTATCTAAAGTGAGATAAAGGTGATAACATGAGCGATAACAAAATAGTACAAATCCTTCTTAGGGTTACCAAAGAAGAAAAAGGATATATAACAGAAAAAGCTAAAAGTAGAAATATATCTGTGAATCAATTTATTAAGAATTGTATCTTTGACGAGCAGGAAAATAAAGATAGCAACACTGGTGGTAGTGATATTGGAAATGATATCACTAGAGATATCATTTCGATTTTAAATGAGCAGTTGCAAGCAAAAGATGAACAGATCAAAAACTTACAAACGATCATTTATAATCGCGATACAAAACTATTAGAAACCACTAATAAACATTGGTGGCAATTTTGGAAATAAAAAAAGTGTAGTCAGGTCCTTGATTTTCGTTTAAAAAACTGATATATTTGTTTTAATTTAAAAGCAAAAAAAAAGCTGTAACTGTTGGGTTAGGAACGCCAATTCCTAACCCAACGACTAAACGATACTTGGCAGAGTATTGATTAGTAGTGCTACAACGATTTTTATCAAAAAAAGTACGTTAAAATAAAATATATAACGTACGAATATTGTAGCATATTAGTCTAAAAAGTCAAGCAGGGTAAATCGTTTAGAAGCGATTTACCTTTTTGTTTTGATGTCCTTGATAACCAACGAACAGACTACGCTAGTCCGTTCGGTTCTCGGCGGAGAATGTTAGTAGGGATTAGATAAAATAATTTTATTTGAGATGACACACTCCAGACCTGAAAAATGGTTGACCCAAGTGTCCGCACCTCGTTGACGGGTTAATAGACGAGAGGGCGAAAGTAGGTAAAGTGACACCCCAGGACCTTCAAAATGAACCCCTTTAAAGGGTTCGGGCTAAGTCCTTTTATAGGATATGCTAGAACGGGGCAAGAGTTGGCTGACAGTGACATGATGAGGACACGGACAGACCTCGAAAGAGGAGCAAGTAGGGCATGCAGACGCTTGTAGAAAGTTCGTTCAAAACTTGAAATAGTTTTGAAGTTTTAACCCCCTAAAATGCGACCGACCGAGCTGACGGTTTGGAAGAAAGGGCAGACTGTTTAAGAGAAGATCGAAAGATTTTTGATTTTCTTTACCCCTAGATATAGGGGGCAGTCTGCCCTTTTAGCTCTCTTCCCTCGCTTCAAGTTTGGCAAAATCGGGGATAGATTGCAACAGAAAAAAGAGATTTTTGACTAAGATTTTTAATGAAATTTTAGTCTTTTTTTTTGAGAAAAAGAAAGGTGTATGCGATCAAAAAAGGGAAGACTAGCGAAGTCTGTCTGACGTTTTTCGATTGCCCTCTAAACGCTTTGCGTTTAGACAGAAATAAGCAAAACTAGAGTAAATAGCTATACAAAAACCATATGACTATATTATATATCATGTTTTCCATATAGTTTATTACCTAAACATATAGTATGCCAAGGATTTTATTCGTGTTTGGGGTCACCTTTTGCAAATGTGACCCCAAACACTCTACGACTTGATTTTAATCAAGATAAAGAGTATAATAAAGATGAAATATAGTTAATGGTTTATGTGGCTATTTAGAGAAGAGAAAGGAAGAAAGAATGGCAAGAGGAATAAAAGAATTAGTGTTGAATGACAGAGATAGATTTGTATTATTTTTGTTAGATAAATTTAGAGTGTTAGACGTTAAGAGTTTGGCTGTTTTAGCTGGTTTTAGTAGTGTCAATTATGCAGATATAAGACTTTTGAAATTAGCAAAATATGGCTATATAAAGCGAGAGAAATTAGTTAGTAATCTACCTATCGTGCATTGGCTAACAAAAAAAGGCTATTTTGAAATTAGAGATGAAGATAAGAGAATAGCAAAGCCCGTTTTGGCGACTGTAGAGCACGAAATTTTAATTGGACGGGTTGCAAGCCATTTGGTGCTAAAAAACGGCGTAGCGGTCAATCAGATGATAACTGATAGAGATTTGCGAGTTTATCAAGGAAAGGGCAAAGATAATCGCATTATGAAGCGTAAGAGTGACTTGCTCTATATTGAACCAGCAACTGATAAAAGAATAGCGGTAGAAATTGAGTTAAACTACAAAGGTAAGTCTCGGACAGAACAAAACTATAAAAACAATCAGAGATTTTCTGATAAGCAAATTTGGTTTATAAGCAAGCGTAAAAAAGTTTTGATGAACCAGCTGGAAGAGCTGGGGGCGGAACTATTCTACATTGAAGATCTTGAAATAGAACCGATTGAGCATGAGACGGACTATAATATTGAGTTATCGCAAGTTGAACTAATTAAGCAATATTTTGCAGGTGGTACGCTTAATTTTGAGGAGAAAGGTAGCTTGTTAGACAAATGGAAAGACTAGAAAATAATTTAAAAGACGAAAAAAGAACAGAAGATGAAGAATTTTTAAGTAATAGCTTACTTGTTGTGTCGCTTGTATCTTCTGTATTGACTGGATTAGTTTGTCTTGTTTTAAATTTTATCCTAAGTTTTAAACTTAAAAAATATCAGAGAGCTTTACTTTTCTTGGTACCTGGCTTGATTTTATTAGCTATTCGCTTTTTTATGGGCGGTTTGGCAACTGAAACGATATTTGAAATACCACTAGTAAAAGAGCTTTATAGCATTTTTGAAACGTTTAAAGCTACGTTTCACCCGAAAGGTAGCTGGAACTTTTTGACTACATTCACGCTTTTATCAAATGGGTTATCTTTAACTTTTTTTGGTCTATTTGTTTCAACTCAAGAGAGTACTCAGCAACAGCAACTAGACGAAATTCGCAAAGATGAAGAAACTAAACATCAGAAGAGTTTATCAAGTGATAAAGTTTTAGATACGAAGTCAAGAGCGCATTTATTCGCGATTGGAACGACTGGAAGCGGAAAGACTGCGAATATTTTACGATACGTTGAGAACTCAATAAAAAACGGACAGCCGACAATTATTGTCGATGGCAAAGGCGGAACGAAAGAACATGATCTAGCTACTATATCGCAAAAATTAGCTGAAAAATACGGTAGAACAGTGTATTTAGTTAATCAATCTGATTTATCAAATACAGACCTTTATAATCCGTTCAGTGGTTTGTCAGCGACTGAAGTAAAAGATATGCTTGTATCGATGTCCGAATGGGAAAGTGACCACTATAAAAATTTGGCAAGCCGATACTGGCAAATCATGCTTTCAGTAATGATTGATAATAATATCACACCGACTTTTGAAAATATTATCTTGTTTAGCGAACCCGAGAAGTTCTTGCAGGTGCTAGATGAAATTAAAAAAAGAGGGCAGATAGATGATGAACGATATTTAAAAGCTGTAAATATCGCAAATAGTGAAGCTGGGAAACAAGCAGAGATTTCTATTTCACGAAGCGCAGTAGTTTATGAGGGGGACGGCGCAAAGCTTTTCGGTGACCGTCTAGGCTTTAATATGCGTTCAGCATTTGAAGAAAATGCAGTTGTGATTGTACTTTTAAATGAATTTTCTTACGGTGATTTTGCAAGATCTACTGGTCAGCTTGTTCTTGAAGATATAAAGAGTTTAATCAGTCGACTTTTAAGCGGTGAATACGAAGAACAAGAAACTTTGCTTGTGCTTGAAGAATTGGGCGTATACGTGAATAATGGCATAGAAGGCTTGCTTAATAGAAGCAGGTCCGCAGGTGTTAAAACGATTGTCTCAATGCAGACTACAGCTGACGTAGATAAAGAAAATCCTGATCTTACACGGCAAATCATTGGTAACTGTAATGATTTTATGATAATGCGCGTGACAGACCAATATTCAGCTGAAACAATGGCAAAACTTATCGGGACAGAAAAAGGAATACAGAAGACATCACGAACCAGCGAAGGTATTAGCACGGGCGAAAGTTCAAACAAACTTGTAGATCAGTTTAAAATCAGTCCAAATGAGATAAAAAATCTACCGTCGCTTTTTGGAATTTATTACACAAAAGAGAAACCAAATGAGGTTAAACGCTTCAAGACTAAATTTATCAAAGTTTAAAGTAGAAAAAATAATTAGTTAATTTCATGATATAATATTGGTAGATAGGAAATTGAGGAGTGAAATATGACTATTGATGATAAAGATGCTGAATTAAAATTGAAAATCGGTAATAACATCCGTACGGCTCGTCTTAATAAAAACTTGACTCAAGCGGATGTTTGTGGAGATGAATCTGAATTAACTATTCGTCAACTTGCACGTATTGAAAATGGGCAAGTGTTAGTATCTCTTTCTAAATTATTGTTTCTATCTCAGAAATTAAATTTTCCCATTAAAGATATAGTAGATATAGAAAAAATGGAAATACCCAAACGGTATCTAGAATTAAAAAATAAATTAATACGTTCTCATACTTACGGTGATGAAGAACGTATTAGTATTTTAGAAGAGATGTTTGATGAAATATATGAGAATTTTTATGAGCATCTCCCAGAAGAAGAACAACTGCTTGTTGAAGTTTTACAAGTGCAATTAGATGTTTTTAGTAGTCGAGACATTACTTATGGCTTATCTTTACTCGAGGAGTATTTTCAACAGATTTTAAAGAAGAAAAAGTATAGCTACAATGACCTCCTAATTATCAATTTGTATTTTCTTTGTTGTGCTACTGGTCTAGAAGATAAAACTTATTTTGAAGAATTATCTAAAAAAGTTTTATTATATATTGATTATAGTGATAATGATCGTATCTATATACTTGAAAGAATATTGATAGGAATTTTAATACAAGTAAAAACAGAGGATTACTTAATTTATACCAAAGTTTTACGCGAGATAACTGAAAGTACAAATAACTTCCAACACAAACCTGCTATTTATGCTTTTGAGGCTAAATATTATTTGAAAGTGGAAGAAAGTTATGAAAAAGCAGAGCAATCTTATAATAAAGCTATTGAGTTTGCCAACCTGCTTAATGATCAAGTTTTAGCTAGTAATTTGCTTAAAGAGAAAGAACTTGATTTAATTGAGATTCCATCAACTTAAAAAAAAAAGAGAGAAGTGTACAACTTCTCTCTTTTTTTTTTCTCACATTAGTTTTTCTATAAAGAGTATCTTATAAGCAAAAACAAAAGAACTTATTAGTAACCTGACTTAGATGTCATGTTCTTTTTATTTGTTTTGAAATACAATAGAACCATAAAGAAAGGGGTTACATCCCAAGGACGAAAGGAGAATTTTATGTTATTTGCTACTACTTTACTATCAGCTTTTTATTGGTGGTTCTATTAATGACTAAGTATTTAAAATGCGAAGTATCTTCTCAATTTGTTGAACAAAAAATGATTACCATTAAAAATTACTCAGAAATGAGCAGTTTGTGCAAAATAGTGGTAAATCATAAATTATTTAAAATTCTAGTGTTAGCCCCTAATGAAGAAGAAACATTGACATATGAAAATGATGAAGATATTGAAATGATTGAAATTACTGATTTAACAGAAAGCGAGGAAGAGTGATGAGCTCAATTGTTGTTTCAAAGAATATCGTAAAAACATTTGGTACGAAAATTGCCTTAAATAAAATTAATTTTGAAATTAAAGAAGGAGAGATTTTTGGATTTTTAGGTCCTTCTGGATCTGGGAAAACAACTATGATAAATATTCTCACTGGTCAACTATTACAAGATGGTGGGAATTCCCAATTATTGGGAAAGGATTCTCATAGTCTAAATTCTACAGATTTAGAAAAAATCGGAATTGTTAGTGATAAGAGTGGTTTCTATGAAAAATTATCACTAGAAAAAAACTTACTATTATACGCGAAGCTTTATGGCGTTAATTTAAATAGAGTAGATGAGTTGCTTAATAAAGTGGGGTTGCTAGAGAGCAAAAGTATATTGGCAGAGCAATTATCTACTGGAATGAAGCAACGGATGCTACTTGCTCGTGCTTTAATTAATCAACCTAAAATTCTATTTTTGGATGAACCAACAAGTGGTTTGGATCCAACAACTTCAAAATCAATTCATGAGTTGTTAGTCGATTTAAAAGAAAATGGTACAACAATCTTTTTAACTACTCATGATATGAATGAAGCTACTTTATTATGTGATAATTTGGCGTTGTTAAATAAAGGAAAACTCATTGAACAAGGTAATCCAGCAGATATCATTCAAAAATATAACACAAATAAAAGGATAAAAGTTATTTACAAAAATCGTGAAGAAAGAATCTTTGATTTTTCGGAATTAACAAAATTGAACGTCAATGATATTATTTCTATCCACTCATGTGAACCGACTTTGGAAGAAATCTTTATAGAATTAACGGGGGAAAAATTAAATGTTTAATCGACTTAAAGCATTGGTATGGTTAAGAAACCAAACTATTATTGCAAATAAAAATTTATTGGTCCAAGTGTTGATGCCTTATGGTTTGCTATTTATCTATAAGAATTTTATGAACCTGGGAGATGACAAGGGGCTCGATTTAATGTTCCTATGTTTATCAACGGCTATTGCTATGTCTGTCGGCAGTACAGTTTCTACTATCATTGCTGAAGAAAAGGAAAAAAATAATCTTAAAACGCTTTTACTAAGTGGTGTACGGCCATACGAATATCTTATCTCGGTTTTAGTACACCCAGTCGTAATTACTATTTTAAATATGATTTTGTTCCCTATTATTGCAGGCGCAGATATTTCTAAAATTTATTTAGAGTATGGTTTAGTAGTCATGTTGACAGCTATGGCTGTTATTCTCATCAATCTATGTATTGCTGCTATTTCTTCGACACAATCAAAAGCTCAAATTAACGGTTTACCTATTATGTTGATTATTGCAATGGGCCCAAATTTATCTCAAATGAATACTGATATCGCTAATTTCATTAATTATACTTTTCTTGGAGCTTATACTGAATTATTCACAAAAACAGATTTTAGTTTAACTAGTCGTTCTTTTCAAGTATTAGTAGCTTGGATTATTGGTTTGTTAATCCTTACATCATTATCACTTAAGTTTAATAAGAAGCCAAAAGCTCAAAAAAAGTTATTTAAAAAACAGGTAATAGAAATCAGAGAAAATGAGTATGCTTAATGAACATTAAAATACCTGTTTTATGTACTTGTTAATATATGTTGATTTGTCGCAAGTCATGTAATTATTTAAAAGAATATAGCAAAGGAGAAATTTTATGGTTAAAAAATTCATTATTGGTGTTGCTGTCGGTATATTCCTTTATTGTGAATTGAATTCATTGTTATAGTTTATTGGAAGAAAGGAAAAATCTCATGATTTTATTAGGAGTTATTGTGGGAGCTACTGTAGCAGTTGTTATTTATTGTAGACCAGTTTACTTTATTCCGGGTAAATTAAAAAAAAAATTAAAAATTAGGAAGTTAAACTACAAATTAGTATGAAAGGAGGGCAATTCAATGATTCTATTTATTGCAGGTTTTGTTGGAGGAGCAGTTGCGGTGTATGCATTCCGCCGTTAAATTACAAATTAGTTAGTGTATTTTGATAATAAAAAATTGAATGAATTAGTATGAAAGGAGGGCAATTCAATGGTTGGAGTATTCATTGTAGGTGTAGCCTTTGGAATTTATTTGTATTGTAAATAAACTTATGAGTCATCATACAACTAAAAAGAAAGGAGAATTAATATGGTAGTATTTGCAGCCGGCGTTATTGTAGGTTTTGTAGGTGCTTGGGCATTGAAGCACTAACATTATATGATTTATGTGATTTAAAATAGCTATATTTGGTAGCTATTTTTTTTATAATATCGTTAGGATATTTCAAAAAATAATTCTTCATGCAGTTTTTAGCAGTTTGTTTCTATAGAATCGATTCCAATATCTAAAACTTATATAAAAAGCAATAAAGCCGTCTTCGCTCATCCTTTTCTAAAAAAACTCTTAGAAAAAAACAAATCAGGTAACTTTTTTTGTTTTTTATAAAATTTACATCTTATATCAATGAAGTTTTTTTGATTTTCCTAATAGGTCTCCAATTATTTTGCTTTTGTATAATCTTCTGTTTTATCAAACTGAGCTAATATTTCCTTTTTTTGCTTTTCTAATATTTCTTTCTCCTCAGACCATATACTAGTAAAGGCTTGTTGAGGTTTGAAAGCAAAAAGAAGAAAATTACTGTAGAACGCAATGAATACGGTTATCAAATTTATTAAATGGCTGAGAGAGGGAGTTGTAAGCTCTCTCTTTTTTGTCTGCGCGGTTCGCGGACAAATTGCACGTTGGTTCGTGCGAAGGCAAAGACCATTTTTTTGCTGATAATTTTAGCGCAGCTGAAATTATTTTGTTAGCAAAAAATGGGCAAGCAAAAATTGCTTCACGCAATTTTTTCGGTGCGTTGTTCGCGCCGATTTTTTCGAGACCACAAAAGTGGGCCGAAAAACGCAGTGAATTTTTTGGACCATGATGGGGCAAAAAAGGGGTGCAACCCAAGCTCTCCGCAGGAGCGTTTTACCTTTGTACGCCACGCAGTGGTGTCAAAGGTGCAAAAACGTTACTCTTTGCCAAAGAGTAACAGAAACTCCTGCTAAATCCCGACTGTAGATTATTATTTTTACGTCTGTTTTCAATCGACAATAGCGACGCGGAATAGCGATAGCGCTGCGTCTTAGCCCGTTTTCGGGCTACCTTGCGCATTTTTAAAGTTAGTTAATGGTTTTGTATACTGGCCCATGTTTAAGTCCATTAATGGGCTTGTATGTGGACCATCTTTTAGATAAATCATGGGCTTATATGTGTCCCATAATTTTATTATTTCATGGTCTACTACGTATTCCATGATTATATGCTCTTATGGACTTGTATATAAACCCACGAGATAGGCAAAATATGGATCTCTTTATATATCCGTATTTTTAATAACTAGGTTATTAGCCTAGTTATATTTATTGAGTGTTGCGTTTTTTTCTGTTTTGTCTTTATTTTTAACAAAAAATGGCATACTATGAGTAACTCTTAAAGAGTAACTCTCGAAAGGTAGGTTTAAATCATGAATAAAACAATGACATTGTCTTTCAAAACAAACCCAAAACAAACGAATATTCGACACAATAACCGCGAATTGACAGAAAAGGAATTTAAAAGCGATGCTCATAAGCACATCCAGCGCGAAAAATCGAAATACAATATTCAGATTTTCAAACGTGATATCAAAGATGTTTATCACGAACTATTTGACGACGCACTGAACGCTTATAATGCGAAGCAAAAACGCAAAGATCGCAAGATCGATGATTATTATAAACACGTCCAGAAATCCAAAAACTTGGACCTACAAAGGGAATTCATTGTTGCAGTCGGTAATAAGGCAGATTGGGAAAGATTTAGTTTTGAAGAAAAACAAGAGGTAGGAGAAGCCCTGGCGCGTTATGTACGCGATTTTAACGAACGGCACGATAATATGATCATTTACAATGCTATCGTCCATATGGACGAATCTGGGGCCCCTCACGCACACTTTAACGTGGTTCCAACAGCAACTGGATACAAAAATGGGCTTGCTGTGCAACCATCGTTTAGAAAGGCTCTGGAACAGGAAGGCTTCGGCCCATCTGGGAGGGGACAGTTTAAAGCGTTTAGAGATGCAGAAGTTCATCGTCTGCATGAATTTGTACATGAAATCGGAATCGATCGAAAAGCTGGGCAAACCAATGATATCAAGGATATGCGCGAATATAAAGACGCGATGGAATATATTGAGAATCGAAAATCAAGTCAGATTGTTAAAATGCAACGCGAAGAAAAGGCTCATGAAGAGAAGATGCGCGAGCTAAACGAGCGATTGAAACAACAAGAAGAGAAGATCCAAAAAAGAGATGAAGCTTTTAAAGCTAGCAAGAGGCAGCAAGCTAGAGAGATTAAGTTAATTAACGATGAGATCATGAGCAAGTCTGAAGAGCTTGACCTTGAATTAATCAAAGATAAAACAGTCGATGCGATGCTGATGATGCAGCTGATCGCAAAAAAACCGATTGATGATAAGCGCAATTATAAAATCGAAGAACGAGGCTTTGGAAAGGAAAAACAACGCTACGTCATGGTCCCAGAGAAAGATTTCGATGATTTGGCCCGGAGGGCAGATAGAGGGCCGTTGGTGAATTTGCTGAACGATTTCAAGGAACATATCCTTGGTTTAGGAATTGTGAAGCGTTTAAGAGCTACTATTGCGAAATTAAAAGAGGAAATGGCTGCTCTACTTAGGGAAAATGATAGCTTGTCTAAAGAATTGACAGCTGTAGTTGAAGACAGAAATAAATACAGGTCTCAGTTGCAGGATCAAGAATATTATCTGACAGAACGAGAACGTGATGAGATTGCTGAAAAGATCATTCAGAGAAAGGATCTTGAGTTAGAAGATGGAGATAGAGATAGGGTATTTGAGAGAGATGATCTTGACTTGAGTAGATAACTTGATTATTAACCTAGTAATAAAATCCCTTTTAGAGAAATTTAATCCCTAGGGATTTTATTACTGCTTATTTAAAACAATATACATTACTGCTGTGATCTGCTTACTTAAAAGTCTGATATGTAGAAGGGGGAAAAGTTATGGTCCTTATATTTCCCCTTCTTTTTTCCCTTGAAGGCGGGAGCGTAGCGAACAGAGGCGATAGCCTCAAAAAGGAGCGAAGCGACTTAATTTTCATTGTTAGAAATTGGATATGGTTATAAGCGCGAAGCGCTATTGTAATTATATATTGTAGATATATATTGTAAGTAATATTGTAGGGTCTGGCTATCCCTTGAGGCTCTAAGGATAGCTGACGAATAAAATCCCTTTTAGAGAGAATAAAGTCCCTTTTAGAGAAAATAAAATCCCTTTTAGAGAGAATAAAATCCCTTTTAGAGAAATAAAATCCTTTTGGATTTTATTTTTGACTGGAATATAAGTTTTTGATATAATAAAACATATAAAAATGAAAAAGGATTTTAATTTCTTATGACAGAAGAAAAAAATGAAATTAGAGAAGTGGCAAAGTATTCTAACGACTTTAATGCTGTTCCACTAAAAGACTTCTCGCTCGTACAAAAAAAGATATTAATGACACTCATCTGGTTAATCAAAGAGACAGATGGTAGTGACATTACAATTGATTATGATCGTTTTATATCACTTGCGCAATCAAAACCAAGGTCTTTAGAAGAAGGTATTAGACTGATTCGACAGACATTTCGAAAAATTTTATCTCTATCAATAACAGAGATTGAAACTGAAACATCTTACGAAGAATTCATGCTATTCACGGCAAGAAAAGTTGATAAAAAGAATGGAGAAATAACTGTACGAGTTAACCCTGACTATTTTTCGTTGATAAAAGATTTTGCAAACGAATATACAAAATTCCCGTTGCAGATTGGAAACAGCTTTAGTAAACAGTACACTATCGACATATACAAATTTTTGCGTCAGTTTGCAGACACAGGATTTTGGGTCGTAACGGTAGAAAATTTCAAACGTTATTTAGCGATCCCAGACAGCTACGGTGCTACAAAAATTAGGGAAAAAATCATAAACCCAGCTTTGGAGGAATTAAAAAAATACTATCCAAACTTGAGGCTAGAGGAAGTAAAAGCAAAACGCAAAAGGGGAGAACGTGGCAGACCGAAAGTCACATCTTACAGATTCCATTTTGATAAAGAAGCCCGAGACGCGTGGGAAGATGATAAGTACAGCTCGAAAGCAAAAGAAACAAACGTACCAAAGTGGTCCAAACCTAATTATGTTAACGAGACATCTGAAGAAAAAAAAGCAGAAATGAAGCAGCAACAAGCAGAAATGCTTGCAAAATTAGACGATCCGAGAGAACAATAAAAAGGACGGTTTATCCGTCTTTTTTTATTGCTTTGTTTTTAACTATGTTAATAGCCTAGTTAGATTATTAAATCGTAAAAAAATAGGGCTTCGATTTTTAGCTGTATTTTATAATTGTTTTATTATGTTTTAAGAATTTAAATGTAGGGGCGGTATATTACCCCTACCAGACCATTTAGTTTCATTTTTTATAGCTATTGATAAGGAAATGAGAGCTTAGAATCGATTTTAATGAAATAGTTGTATAGAAAATGTATAGAACGTGATATAATTGATATACATAACGTTATGTATAGCGTATATAATAGATGAAAAATAGGTGAGATAAATGAGTGTACAAATCAGCATGCGTGTATCAAAAGAGCAAAAAGAAAAGCTTGTGGAGTTGGCGAAAAAGCAGAATAAAAGCCTGACGCAATATGTTTTAGATGCATGCCTTGTAGAAGATGTCAATACAGTTGTAGAGAGTGTAGCGCATTCTAGCGAACGTGTAGAAAAGATGCTACAAGATCAAATCGATCAATTACGTGAGGATTTTGAGCGTGAACGCACTCAACTAGTCGATCAAATCGATCAAAAAGACAAGCAGATTGCTGACATGATCGAAACAAGCAACAGCCAGCTGCAGCTTATTGGAGCTCTCACGATGAAAAATGAAACATTATTGTTAGAAACTAAAAAAAGCTGGTGGCAACGGTTGTTTTCTAAAAAATAGCCGTCAATTAGTAGAACATATTGAAATGTTGTTTTGTAAAACTTAAAAGAAGAAAGATTTGATGCCCCCAATATCATCATGTTTCAACGTAGCTTTAATTTTCTTTGAATAATTTCCTAAAACCAATCTGACTTTTTCGGTACAAGCCATTTGTCAAATCTTTTGTTAAACATTTACATTCTTTTTAACACTATCAATGGTTATTGGAATTAGCAATCAAAAAACGGCAATCAGCATTCACTAAATTACCGTTTTTTATTTAAATTCTATTA
>OLPH01001574.1_pt1 | contig 22030 bp, 22 predicted proteins | sample 1672951 | NCBI WGS metagenome assembly OLPH01 (sample SAMEA3136740, study PRJEB25190) | human gut metagenome | reverse complement strand
TTTTGATGAACAAATGGTTCCTAACGAAAAAGTACAAGACTTTTTCAAAAAATAAGATGAATACAGTTGCTGCGAAGCGCTGATTACTTATAAAGCTCCTCTCATTGGAAGTATCCGGTGAGAGGATTTTTTTGTTATTAAATCGCTTCAACTTTTATTATTTGTCAGTTTTGTTATATCTTTGTAGCATAATGTATTATACAAAAGTGTAGACTATGGGATTTTTTAGTTTTTTCTCTAAGGAAAAGAAGGAAACGTTAGATAAAGGATTATCTAAGACAAAAGAAAGTGTATTCGGCAAGATAGCCCGCGCAGTGGCAGGAAAGTCGAAAGTAGACGATGAAGTGCTGGATAATCTGGAAGAGGTGCTGATAACTTCGGATGTGGGTGTAGAGACAACGTTGAAAATTATTGAACGTATCGAGAAGCGCGCCGCCGATGAAAAATATATGAATGCGCAAGAACTGAATATGATTTTGCGCGATGAAATCGCTGCTTTGCTGACGGAAAATAATTCAGATGATGTAGATGATTTTGAAACTCCGATTACGAAGAAACCTTACGTCATTATGGTGGTTGGAGTGAATGGCGTGGGAAAAACCACTACCATAGGTAAGCTGGCTTATCAGTTTAAGAAAGCTGGTAAATCTGTTTATCTGGGAGCGGCCGATACTTTTCGTGCGGCAGCGGTAGAGCAGTTGGTGATATGGGGGGAACGTGTAGGAGTTCCTGTTGTAAAGCAGAAAATGGGTTCGGATCCCGCCTCCGTAGCATTTGATACTCTGAGTTCGGCAGTAGCCAATAATGCTGACGTAGTGATTATTGATACAGCCGGGCGTCTGCATAATAAAGTGGGCTTGATGAATGAGCTGACTAAGATTAAGAATGTGATGAAGAAGGTTGTGCCGGATGCTCCTAATGAGGTGTTGCTTGTTTTGGATGGCTCTACCGGACAGAATGCTTTTGAGCAGGCCAGACAATTCACGCTGGCAACGGAAGTTACGGCAATGGCTGTGACTAAGTTGGACGGAACGGCTAAAGGCGGTGTTGTAATAGGTATTTCCGATCAATTCAAGATTCCTGTGAAGTACATAGGGTTAGGAGAGGGTATGGAAGACTTGCAAGTGTTCCGTAAGAAAGAATTTGTAGATTCATTGTTTGGGGGAAATGCATGAAACGGAAAACCATTGATATCATAACATTAGGTTGTTCTAAAAATTTGGTGGATTCAGAGCATTTGATGCGCCAATTAGAGGAAGCAGGTTTTTGTGTGACGCATGATGCCGAGCGTCCGAAAGGTCAGATTGCTGTGATTAACACCTGTGGCTTTATAGGTGATGCAAAGGAAGAGTCCATTAACATGATTCTTGAATTTGCACAGGCAAAAGAAGAAGGAAATTTGGAGAAACTCTATGTCATGGGTTGCCTTTCGGAACGCTATCTGAAAGAACTGGCTATTGAAATCCCCCAGGTTGATAAGTTTTACGGTAAGTTTAACTGGAAGGAACTGTTGCAGGATTTGGGTAAGGCATATCATGAGGAGTTTCATATAGAGCGTACGTTGACTACTCCCAAGCATTATGCTTATCTGAAAATATCGGAAGGATGCGACCGTAAGTGTTCGTACTGTGCCATTCCCATTATTACAGGGCGGCACATATCGCGTCCGATAGAAGAAATCTTGGATGAAGTGAGGTATCTTGTGGCTCGTGGGGTCAAAGAGTTTCAGGTCATTGCTCAGGAACTTACTTACTATGGAGTGGACTTGTACAAAAAGCAGATGTTGCCCGAATTAATCGAAAGAATTTCGGATGTTCCGGGCGTGGAATGGATACGTCTGCATTATGCCTATCCTGCCCATTTCCCTATGGACTTGTTCCGGGTTATGCGTGAGCGTTCTAATGTTTGTAAATATATGGACATTGCTTTGCAACATATCAGCGATAATATGTTGGATAAGATGCGCCGCCATGTAACTAAGGAGGAAACTTATCGTCTGATAGAAGAATTTCGTGAGGAAGTGCCCGGAATTCATTTGCGCACTACGCTTATGGTGGGACATCCGGGAGAAACGGAAGCTGATTTTGAGGAGTTGAAAGAGTTTGTCCGTAAGGTTCGCTTCGATAGAATGGGGGCATTTGCATATTCCGAAGAAGAAGGTACGTATGCTGCGGCCCATTACGAAGATTCTGTTCCTCCGGAGGTGAAGCAAGCCCGATTGGATGAACTGATGTCTATTCAGCAAGGCATTTCTGCGGAACTGAGTGCGGGAAAAGTGGGTAAGCGGATGAAGGTGATTATCGACCGTAGGGAAGGTGATTATTATGTTGGGCGCACTGAATTCGATTCTCCTGAGGTGGATCCTGAGGTGCTGATTGAATGTGGGGATGCGTCGTTGGAAATCGGTAACTTTTACCAGGTGGAGATAATAAACTCCGATGATTTCGATCTTTTTGGCCGGATTATTTAAATATTTTTCCCAAACTCCTTGTGTATGTGGGGAAGATTTGCTAATATAGCACCGTAGTTCACAATTTTAAAGCTTGGATTTTGAATAACAAAGAATTTACTTCTGAATTGTCACGACGGTTGGGGTACACTTTAAAGGATACCTCGGAGCTGGTTACATCCTTGTTGTCGGACATGACGCGGCAGTTGGAAGAAGGGAATGTGATTTCCATACAAGGCTTTGGAACATTCGAGGTAAAGAAGAAAGCTGAACGTATATCTGTGAATCCGACAACCAAGCAGCGCATGCTGGTTCCACCCAAGTTGGTGTTGACTTATAAACCCAGTACATTGTTAAAAGATAAGTTTAAGTAATCTTGCTTTTAAATCTTCCATATTATGAATGAGAAACTAAACATACAGGACTTGATTGATTTGCTGGCTGAAAAGCATGGCATGAGCAAGAAAAATGCTGATAGTTTTGTGAAGGAATTCTTCCAGTTGATTGAGGAAGCGCTGGAAAAAGATAAGTATGTGAAGGTAAAAGGGCTGGGGGCTTTTAAACTGATTGATGTGGAAAGCCGCGAAAGTGTCAATGTCAATACGGGGGAACGTTTTGAGATACAGGGACATACTAAAGTTTCATTTACTCCCGAACCTGCCCTGAAAGACCTCATCAATAAGCCATTCTCGCATTTTGAAACGGTGGTGCTCAATGACAATACAGTCTTGGAAGATACCCCTGTGGATGATAGTGATAATGAGGATGAAGAAAACGCCGGGCAAAAGACAGAGGAAGTAACTGCTGCTACATCGGAAGATATTGAGACGCCGAAAGAAAAAATTGAAAACCGGGAAGCAGCAACAACTTTTGAAACAGCGACTTCGGAGGAAACAATGACTTCGGAGGAGGAAAAAACAGAAACCCCGGAGGAAGCGGAGGTGATGAAAACCGATGCGTCAACCGAATCTTCTACAATGAAATATTTCATTGGAATTGTAGTGTTTGTAGTGCTGTTGTGTGCAGGAGCCGTTGCTTATTTATATTCCCCGGAATTATTCGATAATTTGTCATCAGAACCTCCTGTTGAGAAAGTGGTTGATGCCGGAACTGACAAACCGGCAGATAATACAGCTTTGGCAGATAGTGTTGCCGTTAAAGATACTGTAACTGTCACTGAAGCAGATACAGATACAGTATCCGGAAGTCCGGTTGCTGAACCTGTAACAAAGAAACCGGATGCGCCTGTTGTCGCCAGGCGACCTGATCCGGTTAATACCACGCCGGTATCTCAGACGCAAAAAACGACTGCTCAAACTCAAAAAACAACCGGAACCGCGTATATACCCGATTCTACCAGTTATACTATTGTGGGAACGGAAACCACCTATACGATTAAATCGGGAGAAACTTTAACAAAAGTAGCCCTCCGTTTTTATGGTACTAAGGTGCTTTATCCATATATCGTAAAGCATAATTCGGCTGTTATTAAGAATCCGAATAATGTACCCGCAGGTACAACGATAAAGATCCCGAAATTAAAAAAGAAGCAGTAAAAAATTACTGCTTCTTTTTTTGCTAAATACTAAACTCTATGAAAGTAGTTTAATCTAAAGGTTTCGCATAGTTTTTTAATAAAAATTAGTTGCTATGGTTAATTTATTCCCGTACTTTTGGAAGCGAAAAGATAATTACCGGCTTTCAACCGGGCTAAAATGAAAATTAAACATTAAAAATACATTGATTTATGGCTGAAACAATTGATATCCGCGAGCTGAATGAGCGGATTGAAAGACAAAGTGCTTTCGTTACCAATCTTACTACGGGCATGGACCAGGTTATTGTAGGACAAAAGCATCTGGTAGAGTCGTTGTTAATTGGTCTGTTGTCCGACGGACATGTGCTGCTGGAAGGTGTGCCGGGTTTGGCAAAAACATTAGCTATCAAAACGTTGGCTTCATTGATCGACGCGCAGTACAGCCGTATTCAGTTTACGCCGGACTTGTTGCCGGCCGACGTTATCGGTACAATGGTTTACAGTCAGAAAGATGAGACTTTCCAAGTGAAGCGAGGTCCGGTATTTGCTAATTTCGTATTGGCGGATGAAATAAATCGTGCTCCGGCCAAAGTCCAGAGTGCCTTGTTGGAAGCTATGCAGGAACGTCAGGTTACAATAGGCAAGGAGACTTTCAAGTTGCCCGAACCATTCTTGGTGCTTGCTACCCAGAACCCTATTGAGCAGGAAGGTACATATCCGCTGCCCGAAGCACAGGTGGACCGTTTTATGCTGAAAGTTGTCATCGACTATCCGAAACTGGAAGAGGAGAAATTGATTATACGTCAGAATATAAACGGAGATAAGCTGAATGTGAAGCCTATTTTGAAAGCTGATGAGATCATCGAAGCTCGTAAAGTTGTGCGTCAGGTATATCTGGATGAGAAAATTGAGAAATACATTGTCGATATTGTATTTGCAACCCGCTATCCGGAGAAATACGATCTGAAGGAACTGAAGGATATGATTGGATTTGGTGGCTCACCTCGTGCTTCCATCAATTTGGCGTTGGCAGCTCGCAGTTATGCTTTCATCAAGCGTCGTGGCTACGTTATTCCTGAAGACGTACGTGCTGTGGCACATGATGTATTGCGCCATCGTATCGGCTTGACTTATGAGGCAGAAGCAAGCAATATGACTTCTGACGAAATTGTCAGCAAGATTTTGAATAAAGTTGAAGTGCCCTAATGTGTAAATAAATATCGTAACCGTAAGGTTGATGTTGAAAGAGCGCTCCTGTTCTTTTACTAAAACGGGGGAAAAGATTTAGTATATCCTTACCGATGTTTTAGTAAAAAGGAAAGAAAGATTTAGTAAAAGACGTATGTCGTATACTAAGTTGTTGTTTACTAAATATTTATGTGTTACTGAATGGAAACCACTGATTTGTTAAAAAAAGTCCGTCAAATTGAGATAAAAACGCGCGGATTATCCAATAATATCTTTGCAGGCCAATATCATTCGGCTTTTAAAGGCAGGGGTATGGCTTTTTCCGAAGTGCGTGAATATCAGTTTGGTGACGATATACGCGACATAGACTGGAATGTGACGGCGCGCTTCCACAAACCATTTGTGAAGGTGTTTGAAGAAGAGCGTGAGTTGACTGTTATGTTGCTGGTAGATGTTTCCGGTAGTTTGGAGTTCGGTACGGTGAAGCAGATGAAAAAGGATATGGTGACAGAAATAGCTGCCACATTAGCTTTTTCTGCCATTCAGAACAACGATAAGATCGGTGTCATCTTCTTTTCAGACCGGATAGAAAAGTTTATTCCGCCTAAGAAAGGGCGTAAACACATTTTATATATCATTCGAGAGTTGCTTGATTTTCATCCGGAAAGCCGGCGGACAAACATTCGCCTTGGGCTGGAGTATCTTACGAATGTGATGAAGCGCCGCTGCACTGCTTTTGTTTTATCAGACTTTATTGACCGGGAGAACTTTAAGAATGCCATGACTATTGCCAATCGCAAGCATGATGTTGTGGCTATTCAGGTCTATGACCGTCGTGTAGAGGAATTGCCTGCCGTAGGACTGATGAAAATAAAAGATGCGGAAACAGGGCATGAACAGTGGATTGATACTTCTTCACGTGCTGTACGCCGCGCTCACCATGATTGGTGGGTGAACAAACAGGCGGAACTGAATGAAACATTTACCAAAAGCAATGTCGATAATGTGTCGGTACGTACAGACCAGGACTATGTTAAGGCATTGATGAATTTGTTTGCGAAACGAAATTAATCGGAAAATGAAAAGACATATATTTCTGATAACACTGTTGGCAGTCTTGACGGGTAGGATAGCAGCCCAGTCGGTGACGGTGGATGCTACGATTGACTCTTTGCAGATCCTCATTGGAGAGCAAGCCAAAATCAAGCTCCAAGTGGCATTGGATGCTGATAAACGTGCTATTTTTCCCGCCTATGCCGATACTTTGGTGCGTGGAGTGGAAATAATCGATATAGCCAAGCCGGATACGCAAATGCTGAATGACGGCAGACGCTCGTTGATAACGCAGGAGTATACCGTAACTTCATTTGATTCGGCATTATACTATTTGCCACCGATGGAGGTGCTTGTCGATAATAAGGCATACCGTTCCAAGGCTTTGGCATTGAAAGTATATTCAATGCCGGTAGACACGTTGCATCCCGACCAGTTCTTTGGCCCGAAGCCCGTAATGAAAGCTCCCTTTGCATGGGAAGATTGGTATATGGCCATCGCTTGTGCTGTGCTGTTTGCGCCCTTCTTGTTGCTGCTTATCTACCTTGTGAAACGTATTCGTGATAATAAGCCGATTATTCGCAAGGTGAAAGTGGAGCCCAAATTGCCGCCTCATCAATTGGCTATGCAGGAAATAGAGCGCATTAAGAGTGAGAAGGTTTGGCAGAAAGGACAGTCGAAGGAGTATTATACGGAACTGACGGATGCTATTCGTACTTATATAAAGAATCGTTTCGGCTTCAATGCATTGGAGATGACGTCTTCTGAAATTATTGATAAGTTGCTGCAAATGAATGATAAAGATGCTATCTCGGATTTGCGCTCCTTGTTTCAGACGGCGGATTTAGTGAAGTTTGCCAAGCATAGTCCGCTGATGAATGAGAACGACGCTAATTTGATTAGCGCAATCGATTTTATCAATGAAACGAAAGAAAAGGAGGACGAGAATGTCAAACCGCAGCCCACTGAGATCACTATTATTGAGAAGCGGCCTTTGCGTACCAAGATATTGCTTGGCATAGGGATTGCGGCCTTAGCAGCGGCCCTTATCGGTTCGTTGATATATATCGGTTCGGAGTTATACAACTATTTTGCTTGATGAGCGGGTAGGAGGGAACTTCAGTCATAAATTGTAAATTGTAAAATTGTAAATATCATGGTTTTTGCCAATATTGAATATTTATTCTTACTGCTGTTGCTTATACCTTATATAGTATGGTATATCATGAAACGGAAGAATAGTGAAGCTACGCTTCAGATTTCGGACGCTCGTGTATATGCGCATACCCCGAAAAGTTATAAGAACTATTTGCTGCATGTACCGTTTGCATTGCGAATAATTGCTTTGGCATTGGTTATTCTTATTTTGGCCCGGCCTCAAACAACCAATAGTTGGCAGAATAGCGAAATAGAAGGTATTGATATAATGCTTGCCATAGACGTTTCTACCAGTATGTTGGCCGAAGATTTGAAGCCTAACCGGCTGGAAGCGGCAAAGGATGTGGCGGCGGAGTTTATCAATGGACGACCGAATGATAATATCGGTATCACGCTGTTTGCCGGAGAGAGTTTTACGCAATGCCCGCTGACAGTAGATCATGCCGTTCTTCTGAATTTGATAAAGGACGTAAAGTGCGGACTTATTGAGGACGGTACAGCGGTGGGAATGGGCATCGCCAACGCGGTTACCCGGTTGAAAGACAGCAAGGCCAAATCAAAAGTTATCATTCTGCTGACGGATGGTACGAACAACAAAGGAGATATTTCTCCATTGACGGCTGCCGAAATTGCAAAAAGTTTCGGTATTCGTGTCTATACCATCGGTGTGGGTACTAACGGTATGGCGCCATATCCGTATCCGGTAGGCGGGACAGTGCAATACGTCAATATGCCGGTTGAGATAGACGAGAAGACTTTGACACAAATTGCCGGGACAACAGACGGCAATTATTTTCGTGCTACGAGTAATTCGAAGCTGAAAGAGGTATATGAAGAAATTGACAAACTGGAGAAAACGAAACTGAGTGTGAAAGAATACAGTAAGCGTCAGGAGGAATACCGCTGGTTTGCACTGGCTGCTTTCTTCTGCGTACTGCTGGAAGTCCTGTTGCGCAATTCGATATTGAAGAAAATACCGTAAGGAAGTTTGTGATTTTTTTATGGATGTGCTTTATGTCGTGCACAGATTAATATGAATAGTAAATCGTAAAATAGTAAATAAGAAGATGTTTCGATTTGAAGAACCTGCATATTTGTCCTTGTTGCTGTTGCTGCCTTTATTGGCAGCCTTTTACTTGTATTTCAATTATCGGAGACGAAGGAATATTCGTAAGTTCGGTGATCCGGTGCTGATGGCGCAATTAATGCCGGATGTGTCCAAGTACCGTCCGGATGTGAAGTTTTGGATGGTATTTGCCGCTATCGGATTGTTTGCAGTGCTGCTGGCTCGTCCCCAATTCGGCTCTAAACTGGAGACTGTGAAACGTCAGGGAGTGGAAGTGATGATTGCGCTGGATATCTCAAACTCAATGTTGGCGCAAGATGTACAGCCCAGCCGCTTGCAGAAAGCAAAAAGATTGGTGGCACAGCTGGTGGACAAAATGGAAAATGACAAGGTAGGTATGATTGTTTTTGCGGGTGACGCTTTTACACAGCTTCCTATTACCAGTGATTATATATCGGCCAAGATGTTTTTGGAATCTATCGACCCTTCATTGATTTCTAAACAAGGTACAGCTATTGGAGCAGCCATTAATTTAGCTTCCCGCAGCTTTACTCCGCAAGAAGGCGTAGGACGTGCGATCATTGTCATAACAGATGGTGAAAATCACGAAGGTGGCGCGGTAGAAGCCGCTAAGGCTGCTGCCGAGAAGGGCATTCAGGTGAATGTACTCGGTGTGGGTATGCCCGAAGGAGCACCTATTCCGGCAGAAGGGACCAATGATTATCGTCGCGATCGTGACGGAAATGTTATTGTGACCCGTTTGAACGAGCAAATGTGTCAGGAGATCGCCAAATCCGGTAACGGCATATATGTGCGCGTAGATAATACGAATGGTGCTCAAAAGGCAATCAGTCAGGAAATCAATAAGATGGCGAAAGCCGACGTAGAAACGCAAGTATATACAGAATTCAATGAGCAATTCCAGGCTGTGGCATGGATCATCTTATTGTTGCTGTTGGCAGAGATGCTGATATTGGAACGCAAGAACCCTCTGTTCCGTAATATTCATTTGTTTTCTAATAAGGAATGATGCGTATGTTACAGAAAAAATATATAGGATTGGCTTTATTGCTGTTGGCGGCAGCTACGTCTTTCGCCCAAAAAGCCGAACGTGATTTTATCCGTAAGGGAAACCGCTTTTTTAATGATAGTGTATATGTCAATGCAGAAGTGAATTATCGCAAGGCATTGGAGGTAAATCCTCAGTCCACCGTTTCTATGTTTAACCTTGGAAATACGTTGGCACAGCAGAATAAGTTGCAGGAAGCTATGGAACAATATGTTGCAGCCACAAAGATAGAAAAAGACAAGGATGATTTAGCGCAGATTTATCATAATATGGGAGTGATTTTTCAGTCACAGAAAGATTATGCTAAGGCGGTAGAAGCATACAAACAGTCGCTGCGCAATAATCCAAAGGATGATGAAACGCGTTATAACTTAGCTTTGGCCCAGAAAATGCTGAAAGACCAACAGCAGGATCAACAAAATCAGGATCAAAATCAACAACAGCAGAAGCAAGACCAACAGGAAGACAAAAAGGACCAGAATAAAGATCAACAGCAGAATAAAGAACAGCAACAACCACCTCAACCGCAAAAGAAGGATAACGAGATGTCTAAAGAGAATGCCGAACAGCTTTTGAATTCTGTTATGCAGGATGAAAAGGATGTGCAGGATAAGGTAAAGAAGCAACAGGTTATCCAGGGTGGACGTTTGGAAAAAGATTGGTAACAAACATAATTAGGAAATAATATATGAGAAAAATAGTTTTCTTATGGATAGCACTGATAATGGTCAGTTTGCATGCCTTTGCCGATGAAAAGGTATCGTTTACTGCATCTGCCCCCGATGCTGTAGCGGTGGGTGATCAGTTCAGGCTGTCGTATACAGTGACTACACAGAAAGTGAGAGATTTTCGGGTTCCTTCCATAAAAGGATTCGATGTACTTATGGGACCCAGCCGTTCACAACAGAAAAGTGTGCAGATTATTAATGGAGAAACGACCTCTACCAGCAGCATAACGTTTACATACATCTTGATGGCTACAAAGGAAGGCAGTTTTACTCTTCCCGGAGCTACCATAACTGCTGACGGTAACCAGATGGTTTCCAATGCAGTACATATAAATGTGCTTCCGGCAGACCAAGCAAATGGAGCGTCCTCCGGAAATAGTGGAAGACAAGGCGGAGCGGCAAGTCGTGCTTCATCGGGAACGTCAGTGTCAAATAGTGATCTATTTATTACTGCCACAGCCAGTAAGACTACTTTATATGAGCAAGAGGCTTTCTTGTTGACATATAAGATATATACTTTAGTTGATTTACGGGGTTTTGACAATGTCAAACTACCTGATTTCAAGGGATTCCATTCGCAAGAGGTGGAACTTCCCAATGACCGTAAATGGAGTCTTGAACACTACAAAGGAAGAAACTATCAGACAACCGTATACCGTCAATTTGTGCTCTTTCCACAACAATCGGGTAAATTAACGATTGATGCGGCCCGTTTTGATGCGTCTATCGCTAAGGCTACTCAGGTGGCCGATCCGTTTGAAGCTTTCTTTAATGGCGGAAATAATTATGTGGAAGTAAAGAAAACATTGGCAACTCCCCAGTTGACAGTTGACGTAAAAGAACTGCCGGCAGGAAAGCCCGCAGGATTCTCTGGCGGAGTGGGAGAGTTCAGTATTTCTTCATCCATAAACAGTACGAACGTTAAAACAAACGATGCTGTTACAGTGAAACTTGTCATTTCCGGAACAGGCAACTTGAAGTTGATTTCCACTCCGGAAGTTAAGTTCCCTGAAGATTTTGAAGTTTATGATCCAAAGGTAGATAATAAGTTCCGTTTGACGAGTGCCGGACTTTCCGGTAGTCAGGTAATTGAATATCTTGCTATTCCTCGTAATGCCGGCACCTATAAGATTCCTGCTGTGGAGTTCAGCTATTTTGATATCAAATCTCGTACTTATAAGACTTTGACCACTGAAGGCTATGAACTCCACGTTGAAAAGGGAAGTGGTAATGCGGCACAAACCATTGCTAACTTTACTAATAAGGAGGATTTAAAGGTGTTGAATGAGGATATTCGTTATATTAAGCAAAATGACGTCACTCTTTCTCGGAAGGGCGATTTCTTCTTTGGCTCTCTGCTATGCTGGTTATTCTATATTGTGCCTGGAGTTGTATTCATCTTGTTCTTTATCATTTATCGTAAACAAATAGCAGCCAATGCCAATGTTGCTAAAATGCGTACGAAGAAAGCAAATAAAGTTGCTGTGAAACGTATGAAAATGGCTGGTAGACTATTGGCCGATGGTAAGAAAGATGCATTTTATGATGAAGTGTTGAAAGCGCTTTGGGGATATATTAGTGACAAATTGAATATCCCGGTTTCACGCTTGTCTAAAGATAATGTTGAAGGAGAACTTCGTAATTACGGTGTGGATGATGCACTGATAAAAGAGTTCCTTGATGCATTGAATAATTGTGAGTTCGCTCGTTTTGCTCCTGGGGATGATAACCAGGCTATGGATAAAGTTTATTCAGATTCTTTGGAGGTTATCAGCAAAATGGAAAGCTCTATAAAACATTAATTGGGAGGACACTATGATGAAGAAAATAATATCCTTAACATTTGGATTGCTGATGACAATGGCTGCTTGGGGACAAAGTTCTGCAGCAGTAGATACTTTGACTCCTGCGCAAGATTCAGTCTCTATCGGTTCACATACGGAATTCGCAGCAGCTAAGATCTCAGATGATAATGTGACTAAAGCAGAGGGTGATAGTGCATATATGCGAAATGATTATGCTTCTGCCATTCAAATTTATGAGAGTCTATTAAAGAAAGGGGAAGCGGCAGAAATCTATTATAATTTAGGTAATAGTTATTACAAAGCCGATGATATAGCCAAAGCAATTCTAAATTATGAACGTGCTTTGTTATTGCAACCTGGCAATGCGGATATTCGTGCTAATTTAGAGATTGCGCGTTCTAAAACGATAGATAAAGTAGTCTCGGTGCCTGATATCTTTTTTGTAGCCTGGGTGAAGTCTTTGATAAATTGTTTAAGTGTAGATGCATGGGCTAAGTTAGGAATCGTATTCTTTATTCTTTTACTTATATCATTTTCTCTTTTTTTCCTTTCCAAACAGATTGTGTGGAAGAAGAGTGGATTTATAGCCGGAATTGCATTTTTGTTTCTTGTTGCCTTGAGTAACATCTTTGCTTCAGAACAAAAAAGCGAATTGATGAATAGAAATAAAGCTATTATTTTATCTCCCAGTGTTACAGTACGAAGTACTCCCAGTGAGAGTGGCACCAGTTTGTTTATTCTGCATGAGGGACATAAAATAGAGGTTAAGGATAATTCTATGCGCGAATGGAAAGAAATTCGTCTGGAAGATGGTAAAGTAGGATGGGTTCCTACTTCTGCAATAGAAGTGATTTAGAGATAGTTTATTGCCGAATAGTAAAGCCCGCATGGGATATAAAAGGTGTTTTTCCTGTTTATATTTCATACGGGCTTTTGAGGTATTTATAGAATGTTAAACATATAACAGAAAAATACAAGTAAATAGTTTGTTTTATCTTTTTTTTTCCTTAAGTTTATAGCGTGATAAAACAATATCCAAAGTATTAACCATTAAATTTATGAATATGAGAACGATAACATTTAATGAACTCCGTAAGATCAAAGACTCATTACCCAGCGGTAGTATGCATAGAATAGCCGATGAACTCGGACTTAACGTTGACACAGTAAGAAACTTTTTTGGTGGCCACAACTTTAAGGAAGGCAAGAGTGTTGGGATTCATTTGGAACCTGGTCCTGATGGCGGTTTAGTAATGATTGATGATACTACAGTCCTGGATCGGGCTTTGAAGATTTTAGATGAGATTGCAGGCGAAGCTGTAGAACCCGTTCGGGCTTAAGAAAAATTAAAAAGAATCCCAATTGCTGAGAAACAATTGGGATTTCTTGTTTGTTTTTATAAACAATCTAATTGGATAACTTATGGAAGATAAATTAGTAACATTAGCTATTCTGACGTATGCAAAGGCACAGATACTGAAGAATGTTCTTGAAAATGAGGGCATTGAAACTTATATTCATAATGTGAATCAAATACAGCCGGTCGTATCCTCCGGTGTGCGTGTTCGTATTAAAGAAAGTGATTTACCGCATGCTTTGAAAATTACTGAAAGTTCAGCATGGCTGTCTGAAGAGGTGGTAGGAGGAAAGGCTCCAAAAATAGAGAAGGGGAGTAATAAAGTTGTGATTCCTGTTGATTTTTCAAATTATTCATTGAAAGCGTGTGAGTTTGGCTTCAATTTTGCAAAAAACATAGATGCTGAAGTTGTTTTACTCCATGTTTATTTTACACCTATTTATGCTACGTCATTACCATATGGTGATGTTTTTAACTATCAGTTGAGCGATGAAGAAAATGTAAGAAGTATATTACAAAAAGTTCATGCAGATTTAAATGTTTTGTCTGATAAGGTAAAAGTCAAAGTCGCTTCCGGGGAGTTTCCTGATGTAAAATATGTTTGTGTGTTGAGAGAAGGTATTCCGGAAGAAGAAATATTACGTTATGCCAAAGAATATCGTCCGGTGATCATTATAATGGGAACACGTGGTAAAAATCAAAAGGATATTGATTTAATTGGCAGTGTGACAGCTGAGGTCATTGAACGTAGTCGTGTGCCCGTTCTGGCTATTCCTGAAAATACGCCATTCAAACAATTTAGTGAAGTGAAGCGTGTGGCGTTTATTACAAATTTTGATCAACGGGATTTAATCGCCTTTGATTCACTAATTAATAGTTTGAAACCATTCCATTTTTCTATATCTCTAATTCATCTTACTGATGTAAGCAACACTTGGAATGAGATTAAATTAGGTGGTATTAAAGAGTATTTCCAAAAACAATATCCACAATTAGAGATTTATTATGATGTAGTAAAGAATGATGATTTATTGAATAGCTTAGATAATTATATTAAAACCAATCATATAGGTATTATTGCATTGACATCATATAAGAGAAATATATTTTCTCGTTTATTCAATCCTGGAATTGCGAGAAAGATGATATTTCATTCTGATACACCATTACTGGTAATTTGTGGGCGTTCTAATTGATTTCTATTTGCTTTGATTATAGGAGGAATTATATTTCTACAATATCATGAATGTGTTTAATATAAAATATTAACAAATGTAATATTGTATTTAACATAAAAATACATTACAAACGTAATATTCGATAAGTAATGTGATATAAACCATCAACATAGGCAATAACAAGCTGCATAATAGGGAAGCCATTCAATAAAACATATAATCCATCAAACTGATATAACCGCACAACGGATAAGGAAGACAGAAAATCAAATATTTCCATTAAATCATGAAAGGGTATAGGACACCATTGTATAGAGTAATTCATAATGTAAAGATTTTTATCCTGTCATTTTTCGTATAATAGGACAAGAAAAGAAGACGGCCGAGATATTCATTAATCGGCCGCCTTTCAGGAAAATGACTAAGGTTTCACTTACGATTAAAATACCGTCCAATAGAAACAAGAACGTAACAAACAATCACAAACAAAATAAGCGATAAAATAGGAAAATCAATCATAATTGTATTATTTAAATTCAAAACAAAGATAATACAATAATTAATAATCACTAAATTTATTATACTGAAACTTAGTACCAAACATATGATCACCAAGGTCACGAGGTAAACCATCATTGAAAGCATTCCATAAAGCAACACGTACAGACTTCACACGATCACGATAAGTTTCTGCATCAAACTGATTCTGCATAGCCTGTCCATCAGCACGAACAACTGTTTCAGCAAGCTTCTCAATCTCATGACGGGCCTGTTTTTCAGTAAGATTCTTCTGCGAATATTTCAACGCAATATCGGCAACACCTTGAGACAACTGTAATTTCTGAGCTTGAGGTAAAAACTTAAGTTCCTGTTCACGCATCAGATTTTCAGTAACAGCAATTCTCGTTTGTGCCTGTATTTGACGAACATTCTCATTATTAACAGCAACCTGAGAAGCGGAAAGATCTTTCTGAATAGAAGAAAGAACACGCTGAATAGCTACACGTTCATCATCATTCTTAGCTTCATTATAAGTCTTATACAATTCAGCAATAGCCTTACTTGCAATATACTTACCTTCGATACGCAAATTATCGGCTTGTGCATTCTGAATATTACGTTGTGAACCTGTCATAATAGTATCGATAGCATGTCCAAGTCCTTGCATAACACCTGAATAGTCAGCAGAATAAGGAGTAGCAGTAGGAGGTTGAACACCTTGAGCACCTGGAGCACCAGCAGACGGAGCAGAACCTTGTGTTCCTGATACAGAACCAGCAACACCAGCAGAACCGCCGTTCATCATCATATAAGGGTTTAAGCCAGCAGCTTCCAAACGTTCACGCTGAGCAGACGGATCATTGTACTCGTTCGTCTTATTCCACATTTCTGTCTGATAAGCTTTATTATCTTCATATAACTTCCAGGCATTCGCCTTTTGGTCATCATAAAATTTCCACTGATCACCTAACTGTGTCTGATACATCTCCTTATTATAAGCAATCTGTTTATCAAACATTTTCTCGTTAAAGGCATTGTTCATCTGAGCAATTTCTTTATTGGCTTGATTCTGCATATGAGTAGAAGAAACACCACCAATAAGGGAAGTACCTGCACCAATAGCAGAACCGACAATGCCAGTCATAGCAGCAGCACCCATAATTCAATATTTTTATAATTACACATAACTTTATATTTCAAAGGTATTATTTCATAGGGCATAGCCCTGGAGCCCCCCCTTAAAAGGGGACCCCCCAGTTAAGGTTTAGGTTAAAAAATAAAAGGGGAGACTGATCGCAGGCTCTTTTTTATTTTAGAACTGAAGACCATAACCAAGGGGAAATAATTACTCAGCAACAGTAGTAGCAGAAGTATCAGTAGCAACATTAGCAGCAGTATCAGCAGAAGCATCAACAGCAGCAGCAGCAGCGGCGGAAATCATTGCATCCTGAGAACTCATAAGATACTGAGACCAAGCCATTAACTCACTCGGTGTTTGGATAAACCTTGATTTAACAAACGAACATAACTGGTCGTCAGTCATTTTTTTACGCAAATCTGACATTTTAGGCTCAGAAACTGACAAATTGTCAAAATACTCAACAAGTTGTGCACGTGTAAGTTTATCCAAACGTTGCTGATTAAACAACATATAAATATCAGAAGTAATACGAATAGACTTCTTTCCATCACACTCTATTTCCTGAAACATAAAATCATGAAGAGGAGAGGGTTCTACAAACTCACTAACTGACAATACGGCAGAATTAACATTATTAGGTTGAGAATTATACACATAAGGCTCAACACGTCGCTTTATACACCACATAATAAAAAAATTTTAAATTAATAAGGCAAACCGTCAGTATCAAGATTACGGACAGCTCTAACATCAAAAAATGAACTACACAAGAACTGATCTGTACTAATATCACTATTAGCAGTAACCGCAAAAATAGGGTCAAGACAATTCGGATTCACTTTAAAAAAAGTAAAATTCATAGGAGCAACAGAGGGAACAGGTTCAGACGGCTCAACAGGTGGAGCATCAACAGGAAGAGAAACCTGATTAACAACAGATTCATTACCATAAGATATTACCCAAGAATTCAATGTACGTTTAAAACCGCCAACTGATTGGTCTACTGATGTTTTATAATCAATATAACGAGGTACATAACCAAGAACAAGACCAGAAGCATCCGCCACAGAACGAAGAGGATTCATAAGCTGAACCAACGGCATAGACTGCATACCTACGCGGTCAAATTCAGGGATAGCATAATCAGTTGCATTAACTTTCAAAAATGAAGGGTCGAGCATGTCAGTAGTATAGTCGAGCAAAGGAAGACAATGATAAATGCACATAATCAAACCATAGCGACCATTAGAACTAAAATTAATCTCACCATTTGCAACGCCAACACCTTTACCAGCAATATCCGCAGCAGCACTTCCAGTAATGTTAGTATTAACAACTTCATTAATATCAATAGAAGAAGAAACACCACCAAGATAGGTACATAATTCGGAAAAACCGTCACCAACAGAAACACCCCAGTGTTTTTCTAACTGGTCTTTATAATCTTTATTGCCTGATTGGGTAATCTCTTTCCATTTTTGTAAGAATTCAGCTTGACGAAGAACCAATATAGAGAGGTCACCAACAGTATCAAACGCAGGAAGGTTTTTAGTAGCCGTACCGCTCGCAGTAGTAGGCGAAGTTCCAACAGTAGAAAAATTAGAGAGAGTAAGTTTACCAGTTACATTCGGAGTAATCGAAGCAACAGCAGTTTCACCATATTGCTGATGCGGCAAAACACCATGGAACAAATCTTTCTGCCAATTGCAATAACGGAGATCAAAGAAATTATAATTTTGACAAAAAGAAGAATTAGTGTTAAAATTATTAACAAGCATATTATTACCATCCATATAATCGACATTGAATGTAGACGGAGAAATACGCTCCCATTGACTATCGCGATAAAAATCTGAATAAATCTTTTGATAAGCCAACAAACCAAAAATATTTTGATTAAGATCAGCCATTAGAGGAGCTCCAGACCAAGTATCCGAAATAAAGTTTTCAAAGTTACCATAACCAAGATACTCAAGAAGCTTCACAGAACACGCAGCACGTTCATAACCAAAATAATTCGTCTTATAAGAAGAATAAGAATTACCAATAGCATAAATATAATTAGCAATATCAACCGAAGTGGTAAATGGCATTTCGCCATTCAACACAAAGTTTTCCGTAGGATCAAGAGAAACAGCATGTTGAGGGTTATCATACATCTGTGTCAACACTGTATTTGACTTGTTCCATAATAAATCATAAGGAACAAAGAAAAAATCATAATACTCTCTGATACGCGCGAATGCAGCAGTATTAACAGGCTGCGTTCGAGTAAACGCCTTAAGATTAATCTTAAATGTATCACCAGGCAAGACTTCCTTAACCATAACCGGCAATAACTCACCAGCTTTAGCAGTGAAATTTTTCTTAAAGGACAAATCAAATCCATTACGCGAGGGTTTATTACGTATGGACTTCATAGACATAATATTTGCCATAACATTAAAAAATTAAATTAAACATTATTCGTCGACGAAAATTTTATTCAAATCATTAAGTTTCTTATGTTTGATACGGTCAGAAAATAACTTATTTATCTGCATATCATACAATCTATATACAGGAGATTTCTTATAAACCAAAGAATTAAAGTAAACATTATCATAAAAAAATGGATAATAACTATTTTCCCAAGCATCAGACATTAAATCAAGATCACCAACCAAATCACTTTCATAAAATAATTGCTGATTCTCAAAAAACGTTTTCAAGTGCATATAGTCCAAGCGGGAATAAAATTCTTCAATAAGCTTCAACTTACGTTTCTGCTCCGACAAGGTAGGTCTATCGCAAACAAAATACAAAAAATGTTTCGAGAGAAGAAGTTCCGTATAGACACGATGAACATAACGGCACATTTCAATACTATCAAGTGAATAGTTAACTATCTCGGGTTCAAAGAAATACTGTGAAAGCCGATATAAATCAGACTGGTCAGAAACCTCACCGAATATATCCAAGCAATAAGTATCTTTCTTATTATGAAAGTAATAGATATAACCTACTATTTCTTTCGCGAGCGCGAACGTCGTTTCGGCGGACGGGAATAGACACCTTGCTCTATCATATAATCCATAAGAGTAAGCACGTTCACGTGAAGATTTATCAGCAAATCCTTTACATTTGGGGAAGAAGTAAGCGTAAGCCGACCGCCATACATCAAATTCCTTATAGCGTCCATTGATAACGATGCTTCTCTTAACAAACTGCTCAGGGGTAAGCAAGTATACTTTCGTTCGTTCACTTTGCAAAAAGCCTTGACCCAGCTTTTGAGAATGAACGCAGAATGGACAGAGGGTAGGTAACGTAAAAACTTTGGGTACAAACACACTGCTATTAACATAGCCCGCAACGTACGATGAACACTTACCTTTGGATAACTGACAGTCGACACGACCATAGGACCAAGCCTCAGATACAGCCGCTGAACATACTTGTAAGGCTTCATCTGATTGGAGGAATAATAAGATATGATAATGCGGGCGGAAGTGTACAGGTCCGTATTCGCCAATGGCAAAATAACGCACTTTTTCTTTGGGGAATCTTTTTGCAACATAATAACGGAATCTTTTAAAAAATAATTGTAAATCAAACTTTCTCAAATAAGGAAGATAACCAAATAAGTGAAATTTATCCTGTAAACGTTCAATCTCTTTTATCGACAAATCAGCATCACCAAGATACTCACCAGTCTCAACATCTACGAGGTCATGTCCATAAGGCCTTTCAATAGAATCAACAAACTGTGCACGAGGAATAAAGCGGTTTGCATAAGTAAGTGTAATAAACAACGTATGTTTAGATGAATAACTTTCCAAATCGCACTGAAATGCATATCGGGAATTTTTAGCCAAAATACAAGCCTTACAATGTCCACAGGGGACAGTCATAGCTTCATTTGTATAAGGGTTAACAATCCGTTGAGGGTTTAAACACTTACAAAAGGGGTTGAACAACGACATAATCACTTATAATTTAAATCAACAGTAGTAGAATCAACAGAAGTAGCCTGTGACTGCTCAGTAGACTGGTTACTATTAGTATTGTTCTTACTAATACTCATACTCATAGTGCACGAAACACAGAGCCAAACGGCTGCAATAGCTACAACCGCTTTGACTACAATCTCAATTGTCTTATAAATCTTTTCCTTATCCATAGTAATAAAATTAAAAGTTAAAAGTTAATATTCAAAACAAGTTTCACAAACATAAAGCCAATGAAAAGTCTTTGCCATAGCATCAAAGACACACAACGCCTCTGATAAAGTACAATCTTTAAAGGTCATTCGATGATAACAACCGTCAGAAGAAGCAACATATCCAATAACAACTTTACGATATTTAAGAAAAAAACGCTTAAATAAAAAAGAATGTGCCATAACTTAAATAATTGATTACGACACAAATATAATCAAAAAAGTAAATTCTACAATATCATGATTATGTTTAATATAAGATGCGTAATAATTATTTAATTAGCCTCTATCATAGAAAACATAATATTATAAAAATGGCTGTTTCATACAAGAACAGCCATTTTTATAATATTTACGATTATTGCATTAACTTCTCTATCGCATCAAATTCAGGACCCATTTGCAGATTGTAGTAAACTCGATACAATCCATTTAACCACAGATCTTTTTGGTCAGGTTTCAATTCTTTTGCTTTTTCATAATTAGGTCTTGCCTTTTCATAAAAAGCTTTTAATGTAGCCTGATCATCTTTATATTTAGGATTATTGACATCAGTAGTTGCTTTTTCTGAGAAATCCTGTGCCTGTAAACAGTAAATCAGACCTAAGTTTGAATATGCTTCTGCATAGTTAGGATCAACTTCAATAGTCTTTTTATAGAATTCAATGGCCTTATCATAATCTTTCATATTATGATAGAGATACCCTTTCACATATAAATAGAATGTGTTGTTAGGATCCTTAGCCAGCATGTCGTCTGCAAATTGCATTGCTTCATCAAACTTATTGCTATTGCTATAATAATCAATCAGATGACCAAAAAAGAATGAATGTTCCGGATATTTTTGAATGCCATCTTTTAAAGAAGCAATCCATTTAATAGTATCGCCTTGAGCTTTTAATGCTGTAGAAATGAATTCCATGGCATACTTCCCTACCTCCTTGTCTTCTTTTGCATATGGAGCATATTTCAAGACATTAGGATAATCTTCCATTTTGGCAGCGGCTAAACTTGCATAATAAGCAATTTGAGGTAATACAGTATCTGTTTGAAGCAGATTTTCCTTTTCAAACATTGGATTGGCAGCAATATCTACATAAGTTGCAAAAAAATCAAGAGCTTCTTTATTCTTATCCAAATTGAAATATTGAATACCGCCATTAATCAAATTAGGACGTGCTGCTAATATAGCGGCGCTATTTGATTTTCTGTATTTATTCTTGATTTTACCTTTTTCATTGGGTATTTGTGCAAGTTCGTCACACTTAAAGTAATATTTACACATGTTCAGTGCGCTATTATATACTTTAAGAGTGTCATAAGGCTTTCTCAAATATGCATTTTCCATTTCTTTTTCATTGATTCTTTTTTGAATAAAGCCTGCTACGTCCCATGTTTCGGCATTGTCCTTCGTTTCAGTGTTGGTCAAAGCTCCGTTGATAAGTTTCTCTGCTTGGGCAAAGTCTGGTTTTACTTCGTTAGCAATGCTCTTAGCTTCTTTTACGCTTTTTTCTTGAGCGAAAGTGAAGCCTACTGCAAGTAGTAAGACCATTGAAAATAGTACTCTTTTCATGATTGTAGAAAATTTTAAATTAATATTAT
>OLPH01001573.1_pt1 | contig 22033 bp, 15 predicted proteins | sample 1672951 | NCBI WGS metagenome assembly OLPH01 (sample SAMEA3136740, study PRJEB25190) | human gut metagenome | reverse complement strand
GGCATGCGGACATAGTTCATCTGTAGAATGAAAGCTTCCCAAGCTTTAGAGGCGGGTTCGACTCCCGTTGTCCGCTCCATTGATTTTCAATGATTTTCATTATTTCCGGGAAAGTGTCGCGCACGATCGCAAAATTACGCGCTATTTGAGCGCTTTGCCCGCGGAACCCAGCTGCCGGCAAGCCTCGACCACGCGGGCGGACATGGAATCCTCAGCCTTACGGCCCCAAGAACGCGGATCGTAGAACTTCTTCTCGCCCACTTCGCCGTCGATCTTCAGCACCTTGTCGTAGTTCTCGAACACGTGGTCGGCGATTGGACGGGTGAAGGCGTACTGGGTATCGGTGTCGATGTTCATCTTGATCACGCCGTAGCTTACAGCTTCGGCGATTTCTTCCGGGCGTGAACCGGAGCCGCCGTGGAACACCAGCTCAAACGGCTTGCCGTTGGGGAAATCGACTATGCCGGCCGCGCTAGGCAACTCGCCTTCGGCCACCGCGCGCGCCACACGCGCCTGAATGTCGCCGAGTAGCGACGGACGCAGCTTGACCACGCCGGGCTTGTAGGCACCATGCACATTGCCGAATGTGAAAGCGGCCATGTACCGGCCACGTTCGCCCAAACCCAGTCGGCGGGCGACTTCGAGGCCATCTTCCGGAGTGGAATACAGCTTTTCATTGATTTCGGCGGAGTGACCGTCTTCCTCACCGCCGACCGCGCCGATTTCGATTTCGAGCACGGTGTGCGCCTTCTGCGACTTGTCGAGCAGTTCCTCGGCGATGTCCAGATTTTCCTTGAGCGGCACGGTGGAGCCATCCCACATATGCGACTGGAATGTAGGCTCCTGGCCTCGTGCCACCTGATCGGCCTCATGCGCGAGCAGAGGACGCACCCACTCATCCAGATACTGCTTGGCGCAGTGATCGGTGTGCAGAGCGATGGTGATGTTCGGGTATTTCGCAGCCACTTCATGTGCGAAAGCCGCCAGCGCCAGCGAGCCGGTAACGCGATCATTGACCCCCCTGCCGGAGACGTAGGCCGCGCCTCCCACGGAAATCTGGATGATGCCGTCGGACTCGGCGTCTGCGAAGCCCTTCAACGCAGCATTCAGTGTCTGTGAGCTGGTTACGTTGATGGCTGGATAGGCGTAACCGCCTCGGCGGGCGGCCTCGAGCATTTCGGCATAGCGTTCCGGTGTTGCGATCGTCATGGCTTCATTATCGCGCGAGGCATGCCCTCTAGGCTCCGTTCTTCAACCTGTGCGCTGTGCGATTGGTCACAGCATCGCCTCGTACGAGTAGAAATTCGTCACCCATTCCGGGTTGTCGCACCTCCAGCCTCGCCCTGCGTGAGACGAAACTTCGCAGGGTAGAGGGTGTACGGTAGTCTGTTTCCGGCGGAATCGTGCGAATGCGGAGGTGCATCATGCCTGGAATTGTTCTTATTGGTGCTCAGTGGGGCGACGAGGGTAAAGGCAAGGCTACCGATTTGATCGGCACCAAGGTCGATTACGTCGCGCGCTTCAACGGCGGCAACAACGCGGGCCATAGCGTGGTGGTCGGCGATGAGTCGTACGCCCTGCACCTGCTGCCTTCCGGTATTATCAACCCGAACCTGACCCCGGTGATCGGCAACGGCGTGGTCGTGGACCCGGAAGTGCTCTTCGAGGAGATTGACGGCCTGGAATCCCGCGGCATCGATTGCTCCCACCTCAAGGTGAGCGAGGCCGCACACATCATCGCGCCCTACCACCGCACACTCGACAAGGTGACCGAACGCTTCCTTGGCAAGCACAAGATCGGCACCACCGGCCGTGGCATCGGCCCGGCCTACGCGGACAAGATCAACCGTGTCGGCATCCGCGTGCATGACCTGTTCAACGCCGACCATCTGCACGACAAGGTGGAGGCCAGCCTACACCAGAAGAACCAGATGCTGGTCAAGCTCTACAACCGTCGTCCGATTGACGTGGACCAGACCACCGAGGAGCTGCTGAAGCTCGGCGAACGCCTCAAGCCGTACGTGGCCAACACCGGCCTGATTCTCAACAAGGCGCTTGACGAAGGCAAGACCGTACTGTTCGAAGGCGCTCAGGCCACCATGCTTGACGTGGACCACGGCACCTACCCGTTCGTCACCTCTTCCAACCCGACCGCCGGCGGCGCCTGCACCGGTACCGGCGTGGGCCCCACCAAGATCACCCGCGTAGTCGGCGTCTCCAAGGCCTACGTCACTCGCGTGGGCGAAGGCCCATTCCCCACCGAACTGCTGGACGAGTCCGGCGAATGGCTGCGTCAGCAGGGCCACGAATTCGGCGTGACCACCGGCCGCCCGCGTCGCTGTGGCTGGTTCGATGCAGTCGTCAACCGGTACGCCTCCCAGGTCAACGGCCTGACCGACATCGTGCTCACCAAGCTCGACGTGCTCGCCGGCCTGAAGGAGATTCCGATCTGCGTGGCTTACGACGTGGACGGCGAACGTCACGACGATATGCCGACCGATCAGGCCGCTTTCGCCGCCGCCAAGCCGATTTACGAGACCATGCCCGGCTGGGACGAAGACATCTCCGACTGCCACTCCTTCGACGAGCTGCCCGCCACCTGCCAGGCCTACGTCAAGCGTTTGGAAGAGCTGAGCGGCTGCCGTATCTCCGCGATCGGCACCGGTCCGCAGCGCGATCATGTCATCCAGATCAATTCGCTGGTCGACTGACCGTCTGCAACGAATTTCCCGGCTTGACTGGTAACGACGCGGCACATGATATCCGCCGGCTGATTCCGCGATTCGACCACTTGAAGTGGAAGATGGCGGCGGCCGGCATAGTCATTGGTCTGGTTTCAGGATTGCTGGTTGTCGTATACCGTCTCGGCATCGAATACGGCACGGATGCGTCCCGTTGGATATATGCGCGGATTCGCGAGACCCCGTGGCTGATTGCGCCGTGGGCGGTTGCCGCGGTGGCGGCCGCGCTAGCAATCGCGTGGATGGTCGGCAAGGAGCCGATGGCTGGTGGCAGCGGCATCCCGCAGACCAACGGCGTGGTGATATGCGGCTTGAAGATGCGTTGGCAGACGATTCTGCCAGTCCGTTTCGTCGGTGGACTGTTGGGCGCGTTGTTTGGTCTGTCGCTCGGCCGTGAGGGGCCGTCCATTCAGATTGGTGCGTCGGGCGCGCAGTGTGTGTCCCACCGTTTGCGCGGCCGCCGCCGTGAGGACATGCAGGAGCATTATCTGGTCACCGCCGGTGCCGCGGCCGGCTTGTCCGCCGCGTTCAGCGCGCCGCTGTCCGGCATGATGTTCGCTTTGGAAGGGGTGCATCGGAGTTTTTCCCCTGCGATTCTGATGGGCGCCACCGCCGCATCGCTGACCGCCGATTTCGTCTCAAAATACTGTTTCGGTCTGCGTCCGGTTTTGGATTTCGGTGATATCGGTCAGCTGTCGTTGGAAGAGTATGTGTGGCTGATTCCGTTGGGATTGGTGGCCGGTTTGGTTGGTTCGCTGATGAACCGCTCGTTGCTTGGCTCCCAGACGCTGTACGGCAAACTGCCGGCATGGAGCCGCCCGATGATTGCGATTGCGATCGCGTTGCCTGTCGGCATCTGGTTGCCCGATGTGCTCGGCGGCGGCTCGAATCTGATTGATACCGCCGAACATGCGCGCGTCGGCTTGGGAATGCTGTGTCTGCTGTTCGTGGCGAAGATGCTGTTCACATCCACGAGTTTCGGCTCAGGCGCGCCTGGCGGTATTTTCATGCCGATTCTTGCGGTCGGTTCGTTGGCCGGCGGCATCTGCGGTGAAGTGTTGCATCGATTCGGTGATCTGCCATCCGACGCAGTGGCGGTGTTTGCGGTGTGCGTGATGACGGGCACGCTGGCCGCGTCCGTGAAAACGCCGATCACGTCGATTCTGTTGGCTGTGGAGATGTCTGGAACGTTGACGCACATGCTGCCGGTCGCGGCCGTCGCTTTCGTCGCGCTGTTGGTGTCCGATTTGCTGCGCACCAAACCGATTTATGGGGAGTTGCTGGAGCGGTACGTGCGCGCGCAAGGCATGCAGATGGCGATCGCAAGCCATGTGGGCAGCGGCATTATGGAACTGCCATTGGAAATGGGAGCGATTGCGGACGGCAAGCGGGTGTGTGACGTGCGTTGGCCGTCTGGGTGCCTGATCATCGGCCTGCGTCGCGGCGAAAGCGAGATCGTGCCGCGCGGCGATACACGGCTGCGTGCCGGCGACTATCTGGTGGTGCTGTTCAGTGGCGAGGAGGAGCGCGAGGTGCGACCTGCGATGCGGCGGCTGTGTGATGCCCGGCTTGACTGAGCCTGGCTGAATTCGGCTGGACTCTGGATGTACGAATCTGCGGAATCGGACATCCAGGGTGCATACGTTGGCGCTCCGTGTAAACTCATATGCGTTAGGAAGGCGGCAACCGCGGCCCAGCTCGTTGTTGCACGGCCTATGGGCGGAACAACGCTGTCCGCGGAAGGCCAGTACAGGGGGAGCGCAATGGAATCGCAAGAACAATCGCCGGGAGACGTGGTGACTGCGGGTGAGGACTCACATCCCATCACGCAGGCAATCGACACTGTTGAGGTGATGCATGCTGGTGCAACCGCGCCCGCCGCTAACACCATGGATCCGCCTACGATTCCCCTGGCGCCGATGAAACGTATGCAGGCGCGGTTCAATCCGCTCGCCGACGGACTGATGTATGTTGTGGTGTTCGTCGGTGGATTTGTTGGAGTCGGCTGTTGGCATGCGTTGGATATGCTCCTGCCGTCGGTCAGCGGGACGCCATTCGTTGTGGGCACGTTTGTGTCGAATATGGTCGCCTGCTTCCTGTTCGCGATGCTGACCGAATTCATGGCGACCGCTTCGTGGCTGCGTCGCCGGGTGCGGCAGGTTGTCAGCCGTGGCGTTGGGCTCGGCTTGCTCGGCGGGCTTTCGACGATGTCCGGCGTGATGCTGGAAACGATGGAAGGTCTGCACGAGCGGCATATCGCCAGTGCGCTTGGCTATCTTGCGGGAAATTTTGCAGGCGGTTTGCTCACTGCCGCCGCCGGCGTGGTTCTGATGCAGGCACTGCTGTCACGGAGTACTCGAAAGCGGGTTCGGGGTGCGTTTTCAGCTGTTTCCGTGTCCGATTCTGCCGAATCGGACACGCAGGGCGTACGCCATGTGAAAGTGGCCGACGTGGCGCGTTCTGCCGCGCAGGCCGCAATGGAAGCCGCGCAGACGGCCCAGCAGATTGCACAGACGGGACAGGTTCCGCGAGTCGAAACACCAACCGTGCCGCCGACCGCCAGCCAGCCTATGCAGACAGGCCGCGTTCCGCAGATTCCTCCGCTGGTCGTTCCTCAGCTGACACAGTCATCGCAGCCGTTGTTGCGCGAGCCGGATACTTCAGACTTGGGGCAGCTGCCCGAGCCGATTCAGCAGTCGCAACCAATCCAGCAGCCCCAGCAGCAGTCGCAGCCAATCCAGCAGCCGGCCAACCCGCTTCCACCCAGCTTCGAGCCCAAACCGATCACTGCGGAGATTTCGCTTGTCGCCGACCCGACTACCGGGGAGGTGCGCTGATGATGTGGATGATCTGTCTGTTCGGCGGTCTGGGAGCCATGGCCCGTTACGTGCTCGACGTGTCAATTCAACAAGGCTGGAACCGCGAGAATCGAAGAACGAATCGCAACTTCCCGCTATCCACGCTCGTCATCAACGGCGTCGCCTCGCTATGCGCGGGCATCGCCATGATGTCCTACTATTCGCAATCGGTGGATATGGACACGGTCATGATGTTCGTTGTCGGATTTCTCGGTGGTTTCTCAACATTCTCCACGGCGCTCAACGAAGTGGTTTCATTGATTCGCCAGCGTCGTTTTACGCTGGCTCTGGGCTATGGAATAGCAACCGTCGCGGTGCCTCTCATTTGTGTGGCCGCCGGTTTCGGCATTGCGCTGCTTGCCAATCCGGCGTAATTTTCACGTTACACGGACGGTCGCTGAGTAACGTGAAAGAAATCTGAGCGCAACCGCCATCAAGGCCGCCAGTCCGGATGCAACGCTGGTGATTGCATTCGACCAGACCAAGCCGCTGCTGAAGGCCTTCGCCTCCGCGGGAGTCGACACTAAGAAGCTGTATTTCGTTGCCGGACTGTCGAACAGGTTCGAGAGAATGTAAATGAATGTAATATTTCGTGGTAAGCACGTGAGCATACAACGATAGAACAGTGATGACGGGGAAGGTGCGATCATGGTCGGCATGCGCGATGTGGCGAAGAAGGCCGGGGTGTCTCTGAGCACCGTCTCGCTGGTGGTGAACGGCAACGGGTACGTGTCTGATGACATGCGCGAACGTGTGCGCAAAGCCATGCAAGCCCTCAATTATGTGCCGAACGAGCTTGCCCGCAATCTGTATCATGATTGCACGAATCTGGTCGGCGTCATCGTGCCCACCATCCGCCACCCGTTCTTTGCGACGTTTACCGCACATCTGCAGCATGCGCTCGCCGCGCAAGGATTACGCACTATGCTGTGCTCTACCGCAGATGAGGCGGACGGCGAAATCCAGTATGTCGACATGTTGCGTCGGCACATGATGGACGGCATCGTCATGTGTGCGCACACTTCGCATCCCGGCGATTATTGGACGTCGATTCATCGCCCGATCGTCGCGTTCGACCGTGTGCTTGGAGACGGTATTTCGTCAATCGGATCCGACCACGAGCAGGGTGGGCGATTGATTGCGCAGATGCTGATCCGCAATGGTGCCAAACATGTGGTGATGATTGGCGGTCCGCGAGATCAATTCTTCGATTTGGCTGCGCGCGGAGAAGTCGAGGAAGGACCGTTCGATTTGGGAAAGACCACGTTCCCGACGGTGCGCTACTACCTCACGTTGGAACAGGAATTGACCTCCGCAGGCGTGAAATACGAGTATGTTGAAGCTGGCGAAGTGATGGATTTTGCCGGCTATCATCGTGCGGTCAGCAATGCGCTCGACAAGGTGACGACCGACGGCGTCGATGCCGTGGTCAGTTCCGATATTGGTGCATCGTTCTGCGTGCGCGAAGCGTTGGGCCGTGGAATTTCCATTCCTGACGAGCTGCAGATCGTTGCCTACGATGGTACGTATTTGACTGATTTGGCCGGCATGAAGCTGACCGCGGTCGCGCAGGATTTCTCGGCGATCGCACAGTCGGCGGCCGACCATATCGTGCAGGCGATTGCCAATGAGGAAGTGGCCGCGGCTAACGCTTCACGCAAGAACATCCCCAAGCCGTTCGAGCCGAACGTGCTTATTCCCATGACACTGGTGCCAGGCGATACCACGCGTTGATACTGTGCGTCTTCATGCGTGTGCCCGGTGTGGATCGCATCGATTTCAGCGGCGTCCACAACCGGCGAACGCCCGTCGATAGTCGTGCTCATCATCCGACTTGTGCACATGTGTCCGATTCTGCCGAATCGGACGTCTGAGTTCCGAAAAATGTGTTCTGTGTGTCCGATTCTGGAGAATCGGTCATGTGTGATGTGAATTGGGATGTTTGGATGTCCGTTTCTGCAGAATCATCTTTGCTCTGTACTCGTTGATTCGCAAATACGGCGCATGGCTCGTCATACCGGCCATGCTCGGCGGCGCGGCCTTCCTGGCGGACTCGGTGCTGACGCCGGCCGTGTCGATCTCGTCCGCCGTCGAAGGCCTGAAGACGCTGCCGGCGTTGGAGCATCTGTTCACCGAGAACAAGGATCTGACGATGATGATCACCGCGGTGATCATCGTGATCCTGTTCGCCGTGCAGTCGCGCGGCACCGAATCGATCGGCAAGGTCTTCGGCTCGGTGGTGATGGTCTGGTTCGCGTTCCTGGCGATCGTCGGCGTGGTAGCCATCAGCAACGACTGGTCCGTGCTCGCCGCACTCAACCCGTACTACGGCATCAAGTTCCTGTTCAGTCCGAATAACGCCACCGGTCTGGCGCTGATGGGCACCGTGTTCCTTTCGACCACCGGCGCCGAGGCGCTGTACTCGGATATGGGCCACGTGGGCCGCGGCAACATCTACTTCACCTGGCCGTTCATCAAGGTGGCGCTGGTGCTCAACTACTTCGGCCAGGGCGCGTGGATGCTGCGCAACCAGAACAACCCCGAACTGGCCGACGCCGAGGGGATCAACCCGTTCTTCCAGATGATGGATCCGAACGTGCGCTATGTGGCCGTCGTGCTGTCGGTCACCGCCGGCATCATCGCCTCCCAGGCGCTGATTACGGGCGCGTTCACCATGGTCTCCGAGGCCACCGGCCTCAACTGGATGCCGCATCTGCAGGTCCGTTACCCTGCCCGTACCCGCGGCCAGCTGTACATTCCGGTCGTCAACGTGGTGCTGTGCGTGGCCACGCTGGCCGTGCTGCTGCTGTTCCGCGATTCGGAACATATCTCGGCGGCCTACGGCTTGGCACTGACCATCACGATGATCACCACCACGATCCTGCTGGGCATCTACCTGTGGCACCGCAGCAACAAGTTCGGCACCGTTGTGTTCACCATCGTGTTCCTGGCGATCCAGGTCCTGTTCTTCGCCGCCTCGATGGCCAAGTTCCTGCACGGCGGCTGGTTCACGCTGCTGCTCACGCTGGCGATCCTCATGATCATGTACACGTGGAACGAGGGCACCAAGCTGGAGCGCTCGCAGCGTCGGCACATGATGCCGAAGGACTTCCTCCCCGCGCTGGACAAGCTGCACGGCGATAGCCGCATCCACCGGTTCGCGGACAACATCGTCTACCTGACCAGCGATCCGGACCTGAAGCGTCTCGATACGGACATCTTCTTCTCGATCTTCGCCGACCACCCCAAGCGCGCCCGCGCATGGTGGGCGGTGGCCGTCGAGACCACCGACGAGCCGTTCACCCGTGAGTATTCGGTCGAGAGCTTCGGTACCGACTACCTGTTCCGTGTGCGCATCCGCCTCGGCTTCAAGGTCTCGCAGTCCATCCCGGCCTACCTGCATCAGATCATGCACGATCTGGAGAAGACCGGCGAGCTGCCGAACCAGCAGTCGATCTACCCGAAGCTTGACGCCGATCCCGGCATCGGCACCATCCGCTACGTGGTGATCCACAAGGCGCTGATGCCCGAGTCGAAGGTCTCCGGCCGTGGCGCCCTCTCGCTGCAGATCAAGTACGCGATCCGCCGCGTGGCCGGTTCCCCGGTCAAGTGGTTCGGCCTGGCGCCGTACAACCCGCTGGTCGAGGTGCAGCCGCTGTTCGTGTCCACGCGCCGCCCGCCGCGCCTGACCCGCGTGGCCAGCCAGGCGCCCAAGCGCGAGGGCTGAGCCGGCAGGCCGAACAGCCGGTGCGAGCCGGGTGGCCTAATGGCATGTCAGGGGGCCGCGAACCGTCATCGTACGGTTCGCGGCCTTTGCATATGCGAATGATGCAGAGTGGGCGGTACTGCTTGTGAATGTAGCGGGTGGACGGGTGACGTGGTTGATGCCTTTTGCCGTATGTTCACGGTGGCTATGCGTCGGATGGGACTGTAATTCGACTTCTTGGGATCTTTTTTGCTGCAGTGGTGCGCCAAAAGGTCTCAGCCGTCTCTGCGCCACGCCTTCCGGCAGTCAGTACAAGGTTGTACTACACTGGTGGCTGTCACACGGATGTCCCCGGTCGCCCGCGCCTCCGCGGTACATCGTTGTATGGATACGTGTCACGTATGCAGAGTGCATGCAGATATGTAGAAAGGAATCCCATGCCCCAGCAGGACCATCTGACCGCACGTCTCGTCGTCGATGACGATTTTGAGGTCGCTCCGGTCAACAATCGTCTGTTCGGTTCGTTCGTCGAGCACCTTGGCCGTTGCGTGTACACCGGCATCTACGAGCCCGACCACCCGACCGCCGACGAGCACGGCTTCCGCAAGGACGTCATCGACCTGGTCAAGGAACTCGGCGCCACCACCATCCGCTACCCGGGCGGCAACTTCGTGTCCGGCTACCGCTGGGAGGACGGCATCGGCCCCAAGCAGGAACGTCCCCGTCGACTCGATCTGGCCTGGCATTCCACCGAAACCAACGAATTCGGCCTGCACGAGATGGCCGAATGGCTTGAGGCCACCGGCGGCAACGAGCTGATGGAGGCCGTCAACCTGGGCACGCGCGGCCTGCAGGAGGCCCTGGACCTGCTGGAGTACGCGAACGTGCCCGGCGGCACCGAGCTGTCGGAACGTCGCCGCGCCAACGGCGCCGACAAGCCGTTCGATATCCGCATGTGGTGCCTGGGCAACGAGATGGACGGCCCGTGGCAGCTCGGCCACAAGTCCGCCGAGGACTACGGCATGCTCGCCGCCTCCGTGGCCGCCGGCATGCGCCAGATCGATCCGGACGTGGAACTGGTGGTGTGCGGCTCCTCCGCCCATGGCATGCCGACCTTCGGCAAGTGGGAGCAGACCGTTCTTGAGAAGACCTACGAGAACGTGAACTTCGTCTCCTGCCACGCCTACTACCAGCCGTTCTTCAAGGAGGACGGCACGCGCGACATGGCCAGCTTCCTGGCCTCCGGCGTGGATATGGACGGCTTCATCAAGGACGTGGCCGCCACCATCGACGCCACCAAGGCCCATCTGAAGAGCGCGCACGACGTGTACATCTCGTTCGATGAATGGAATGTCTGGTACCAGGGTGAGGAGCCGAGCAAGACCCCCGAGGGCATCGGCAACTGGCCGGTGGCCCCGCGTCTGCTGGAGGACATCTACACCGCCGCCGACGCCGTGGTGTTCGGCGATCTGATGGTCACGCTGCTCAAGAACGCCGACCGCGTGCGCGCCGCCAGCCTGGCGCAGCTGGTCAATGTCATCGCCCCGATCATGACGGAGCCGGGCGGCCCGGCCTGGCGCCAGACCACGTTCCACCCGTTCTCCGTGACCGCGCGCCTGGCCAAGGGCGGCACCGTGCTGGAGCCGAAGCTGTCCGCCGGCACCGTGGATACGCCGCGCTATGGCGAGGTCGACGGCGTGAACGCCGTGGCCGTGCGCTGCGCCGACGGCTCGCTCGCCGTGTTTGCGGTGAACCGTTCGCTCGAGGCGACCGCCGAGTTCGAGATCAGGCTGCAGGACGGCGCGCAGCCGGCATCCGTCGAGGCGCAGACGCTGCACGACGACGATCTGTTCGCCGCGAATACGCTCTACGACCAGAACCGTGTGACCCCGCACGCCAACGGGTCGGCCATGTACGATGCCGAGTCCGGCGTGGTCCGCGTCTCCCTGCCGCCGGTGAGTTGGACCGCCCTGCACATCAAGTGACGCGATGGGCCGCGCGGTCCGTTCCGGAGAAGGACGGATCGCACGGCCCTTGCTTCCCGGGCCGGGCGGAAGGGACCGGACCGGCCGGGGAAAACGCGTTATGCTGGAATCAGACGGGCGTTCCGCCTGAACCGTGCGGAACATGCCCGATGGTGCGACGAGAGGGGTGCTGTGGCGAAACGGGTGACCATCACCGACGTGGCGCGCGAGACGGGCGTCTCCATCAAAACGGTGTCGAATGTGCTGAACAACACCGGCAGTATGCGCCCGGAGACGCGCCAGCGTGTCCAGGATGCCATCGAACGCCTCGGATACCGCGTTAACGTGTCCGCCCGCGCCATGAAAACCGGCGGCACGAAGCTCATCGGACTGGCCATCACCGATTTCTGCCAGCCGTTCATGCCCTATCTCGCCGACAGCATCGTGGCGGCGGCACGTTCCCGCGGGTACGCGGTGATCACCGATACCTACAACAGCGCCGGCGGCTTGGCGCAGGCGATCCCGGAGACGAAGAAGCTGGCCGCGGACGGCTGGATTTTCTTCATGGGCTCGCCGATCACGGATCGCACGATACTGCACCAGCCGTATCCGTTGGTGATTGTGGGCGATTACGATACGCAGGGACTGGCCGATTGGGTCACGATGCCGAACGTGGAGGCCGTACGCACCGCGGTGGGGGCGCTGCTGGATTCGGGATGCCGTAGGATCGCGTTGATCGGCGGCACCGCGGAGAACGCATGCCCGGATGCCGACCGCGAGTCGCGGCCCGAAACCACCAGCACGATGCGTACCCGCGGCTATGTGTTGGCCCATGAGGAGCGTGGCCTGCAGGTCGATTGGCGGCTGGTCCGTAACGCGGATTGGGTGCAGTCCGGCGGCCGCGATGCGGTGGCGGGGCTGTTGGACGATCCGGATGCGCCGCGTCCGGATGCGGTCATGTGCCTGAACGACGCGCTCGCCATCGGGGTGATTCATGAGCTGCAGCGGCGCGGCGTGCGCGTGCCGCAGGATATGCAGGTCATTGGGTTCGACAACGTGCCGGATGCCGAGTACTGCATGCCCGGATTGACGACGATCGACCCGCATGTGGATGATTACGCGCGACATGCCGTGGATATGCTGATCGCGCGCATCGAGGGGTCGGCGGATCCGTTCCGCACGTATGTGACCTCCTACGATCTGGTGCGTCGTGCCTCGACGTGTTGACGGCCCGGCGTTCGCCTGGACATGGGTCTGTGACGGGCTGCTGTCGCCTCTCCCGTGGCGTATTCCGGGAGAGGCGACATGCGGGCTAGGATCGGAGCAGCACATCCGTCAGCGCTTGACGGACGGCGCTCGGCATATGCGAATCGGAGCAATCTTCCATGTCCGGCCCGCTGACGTGCTCGAGTGAATCCATCGTGGCCAATGCGTCGATGCCGTTCTCCGCTATGGCGGCATAAGCCTGTTCCTTGGTCAGATATCGCATTTCGGCATGCCGAAGGATGTCGAAGACGTCTTCCATGCGGGGATCGGCGGCCATCGTCGTGTCGCCGATGGTGACACGTATCTCGCTGCGGGTGGATACGTCGGCGACCGTTACCTGCAATGTGAGGGTTTCGGCATCATACCGGCGATCCGAATCGACGGATGCGCCGTCGGCCTGTACGGATATGTCGCTGTCGGTAATGCCTCGGAACAGGAAATCCCATGTTCTCCGGGCCGGCAGAGCGTGAACGTCTCCCTGGGCTGGCGATACCGTGAGTGCGGATGTGGCGCCGTCCTTGCGCCATCGATAGGTGATCGCGGTGGTCGCCGGGGTGATCTGCCGAGAGTAATGTCCCGAATCCTCCATCAGCGTGAAGTCGCCGTCCGCTCCGGGGAAGACGATGATCTCCAGATGCTGCGGGTTGTCGACGGAGTTGATGGAATCCCCCTCGGACAGGGGCTGCATCGGCACGATGCCGCCGGCCTTCGCGAACACGGGAATTCCGTCGAGCGGACGCCAGACGGTCATGCGCCGTCCGTTGGGCGAAGACGCGCTATACCGGCGCCCGGTGAAGAAGTCGAACCAGTCGCCCTGCGGCAGCCATACGTCGGCCTTGCCCCGTCGGGAGGATTTATCCATCGGTTCCGTGATGGGCGCGGCCAGCAGTTCGGTGCCGAACATGTATTCGTTGGGAACGTGGTATGCGGCGTCGATGTCGGGCGATCCCCAATACATGGGCTCCACCAGGGGAAGGCCTGTCCGGGATGCGCGCCAGTTCATGGTGTGGAGGTACGGAATCATGCGATGGCGCAGGCGGAGCGCATCGTCCATGATCGCACGGAGGGGGTGCGGATGTTTTTTTGGACGGTCAGGCGGCCAGTCCAAGACTTCTGCGGTATTGCACGGGGCTCATCCAGTCCAGTGACTTCTTGATCCTGGTTTCATTGTAGTGGGTCAGGTAGGCGGCCAGGCGTTCGCGGAACTCCTCGTAGCCCACGCCCCTCCAGTCCCGCCCGTAGAATAACTCGTTCTTGAGCCTGCCGAAGAACCCCTCGGCGGCCGCGTTGTCCGGGCTGCATCCCTTGGCGCTCATCGACCGGATCAGCCCGTGCTCCTCGCAGATGCGGATCCATTCGTCCCACCGGTAGTGGCAGCCGCGGTCGGAATGGATGATTGGATGTTCCCCGTCCCTGAGCGTGGCGACCGCGTCAAGGAGCATCCGGTTCGCCATGTCGGCGTTCGGGGAGCGCGACAAGGTCCAGGAGACCACCATCCCGTCGAAGCAGTCGACCACCGGGGAAAGCCAGCACTTGTACCCGTCCATGGTGAACTGGGTGACGTCCGTGACCCACAGCATGTTCGGCGCGTCGGCGTGGAAGTCCCGCTCCACGAGGTTCGCCGGGGCCTCGCCGATCTCGCCGGCGTAGGAGCTCCACCGCTTCGGCCGCTTCAGGTACACGGGCCGCATGGCCCCCTCGCGCATGATCCGCCTGACGACCTTCTCCGAGACGACGATCGGGTCGGACTCGTCAAGGCGCAGCATGCGGTGGATGGTCCGGTATCCCCATGCGCGCCCACCCTGCTCGAACAGGCCGGCGACGCGGGCCCGCAGCACGGCGTACCTGTCGCCCGCGGCGATCGCGCCGCGCTCGTAATAGTAGGTGCTGCGTTTCAGCCCCACGGCCTTCAGACAGGCCGCCAGGCCGAATTCACCCCTGATCGCGTCGACGACCCGCGTCCTCTCCCTGTTCGTCAGCATGGACGGGTCGAGGCGCGGGTCGTCGGCTTTTAAAACATCGATCGTCTCCCGCATCACCGCGTTCTCCAGCCGCAGGACCTCCACCTGCCGGCGCAGCTCCTCCACGTCATCGCCGGCCGCGGGCATCGGTTCGGCCGGCATCGGCGCGTTTCTCCTGTCCATCAGTCCCAGTATCCCCTCGCTCCGGTAGCGGCGCATCCACTGGTACACGCTCGTCGGCGTGCAACCCGCGTCGCGCGCCACGCGGGCGAGGGGCTCGCCCTCGAGCGCGCGTCTGGCCGCATTCGTCTTGCATTCCAGCGTATACGAACGCCTGCACGCGCCCGTGATCTCGTCGGCCTCCGCGTCCAGCATCGCGTTCAACAGCTGTTCGACCTTCTCCGACACCAACCGGTCCAGCTTCGTCTCGAGCATGTTCTCGTCGACCTGTAGAATCTGATTCGGCATGGTTCCGTCGCCTTCCTAAATAGGTTGATTTGGTTTGGCGACTGAAATCGTACCCGGACGACGGACCATGTCTCTCAACTCAAGCCTCAACCAAAATGCGCAACAAACCGGGCGTTATCAATCGGACACATTGGAGTCGGACAGGCTAAGCTGCATAGAACACCGCATCTAATCGGTTCGACACGCGCATTTCACTGCGCGACTGGACATTGACGTCCCTTTCGAGGTAATATCGAACCGGTTCGATACATACGTGAGTATGCAAATACGTAAACAACAAACAGGCAGATGCGCACGCAAATTGCACCCGCGCCCATGAGCCAAGGGAGGTCCCATGAAAAACAAAGTGCAACTCATCACATACGCCGATCGTCTCGGCGATGGCACTCTTAGCTCGATGACCGACATCCTGCGCACCCGCTTCGACGGCGTGTATGACGGCGTGCATATCCTGCCGTTCTTCACTCCGTTCGATGGTGCGGATGCAGGCTTCGACCCGATCGACCATACCAAAGTCGACGAACGTCTCGGCAGCTGGGACGACGTCGCCGAACTCTCCAAGACCCACAACATCATGGTCGACGCCATCGTCAACCACATGAGTTGGGAATCCAAGCAGTTCCAAGACGTGCTTGAAAAAGGTGAGAACTCCGAGTACTACCCGATGTTCCTGACCATGAGCTCCGTCTTCCCGAACGGCGCTACCGAAGAAGACCTGGCCGGCATCTACCGCCCGCGCCCGGGCCTGCCGTTCACCCACTACAACCTCGGCGGCAAGACCCGTTTGGTATGGGTCAGCTTCACCCCGCAGCAGGTGGACATCGACACTGATTCCGCCAAGGGCTGGGAATACCTGATGTCCATCTTCGATCAGATGGCCGCCAGCCACGTGCGCTACATCCGTCTCGACGCCGTGGGCTACGGCGCCAAGGAAGCCGGCACCAGCTGCTTCATGACCCCCAAGACCTTTAAGCTCATCTCCCGTCTGCGCGAGGAGGGCGTCAAGCGCGGCCTTGAAATCCTCATCGAGGTTCACAGCTATTACAAGAAGCAGGTGGAGATCGCCTCCAAGGTGGACCGCGTCTACGATTTCGCCCTGCCGCCGCTGCTTCTGCACTCGCTGTTCACCGGTCACGTCGAACCCGTGGCCCACTGGACCGAGATCCGCCCGAACAACGCCGTCACCGTGCTCGATACGCACGATGGCATCGGCGTGATCGACATCGGCTCCGACCAGCTCGACCGCTCCCTCAAGGGCCTCGTGCCCGACGAGGACGTCGACAACCTGGTCAACACCATCCATGCCAACACCCACGGCGAATCCCAGGCCGCCACCGGTGCCGCCGCGTCCAACCTCGACCTCTACCAGGTCAACTCCACGTACTACTCGGCCCTCGGCTGCAACGACCAGCACTACTTGGCCGCCCGCGCCGTGCAGTTCTTCCTGCCGGGCGTGCCGCAGGTCTACTACGTGGGCGCGCTCGCCGGCCGCAACGACATGGAACTGCTGCGCCGCACCAACAACGGCCGCGACATCAACCGCCACTACTACTCCACCGCCGAAATCGATGAAAACCTCGAACGCCCGGTGGTCAAGGCCCTGAACGCCCTGGCCAAGTTCCGCAACGAGCTGCCTGCATTCGATGGCGAGTTCAGCTACGAGGTCGATGGCGACACGTCCATCACCTTCCGCTGGACCGCCGCCGACGGCACGTCCACGGCCGCCCTCACCTTCGAGCCCGGACGCGGCCTCGGCACAGACAATACCACCCCGGTCGCCAGCCTTGCCTGGAGCGATGCCGCCGGCGACCACGAAACCCACGATCTGCTCGCCAACCCGCCGATTGCCGATATCGACTAACCGTTGGCCCATAAACGCCACTCCGCTGTGCGCGCTCCAAGTAGTGCGCCCGGCGTAAGCTGGGTTCATGGAGAGTAAACCGCCCGCAGTGCACTGAAGCCAGTGCGCTCGGGCGGTTTTGCGTATGCGGGGTTGAAGGTCGTGCTCCTGCGGGCGCGGCCCAAGCATCCCGCCGGAATCGACGAGACGAGCAGCAGAACAGAGAAAGAGCAGCATCATGTTGGAACCGTATGTGCGTCCGGGTATTGATGATCGCCCGGATTTGGACAAGGTCCTAAGTCCCGAAGACAAAGCCGCCGTGGCCAGACTGGCCATCAAGAATCGCCGCCGCCCGCCCGAAGCCTCTGCGGACCAGCCTGAGGCCCAGGCTGTGCGATTGGCTTCCGCCGGTTCTTCGACAGCCGCTGCTGCAGCCGCCAGTGTGGACACTCCCGCGCCGGATATGTCGTCCGCCTACCTCGACATGCGCGATCCCATGGTCGCCGTCAATGGCCAACGCCCTACCGCAGGTCAGGTCTCCCGACTCAACTGGGGTTTCTTCGCTGCTTCAATTCTGGTCGGCGCACCTTGGGTGGCGTTGAACACCATTGCCATGCCCAACGCGATTGCGCGTACATTCGGCTATGACACTGCTGTTGCCGGTCATATCGCCATCAATCCGGCCACTGGCCGCCCGTTGCCCGTCGCCACCGAATTGGCGATGCCCCTGGCGGTGCTGGTGATTGTCGGCGTCGTGGCCTCCATGTTCTCGATGTCCCTGGTCTCCGCCCTGTCCGACCGCACACGCACGCCATTGGGCCGTCGTACCCCGTGGATGGTTGGCGGAGGTCTGCTGTGCGCGCTGATCACGCTGATTCTGGGGCAGAATATCGGCATCATTGTGCTTTGTATTTTCTGGGTGTTCCTACAGTTCGCCTATGCGATGCTTTCCGTGCCGTTGACCAGCGCCATCAGCGAACGGGTGCCCGACAAGTTCCGCCCTCGCATCGAACGCTGGCATGGCATCGGTGTGATGCTCGGCCAAGCGCTTGGCGTGTGCATGGGTGCGCTTGGTGTGATGTTCAATTCGTTTGCGCCGTTTAGTTACACCGCCGTGCTATTTGCAGTGTCCGGTATTGCCACCGTATTGATTCTGCCCAAGGAGCCTTCTAGCGCTGAGCAGCCGAACCAGCTTTTTGACCGCAGTCAGGTACTTGACCAATTGCGCCCGCCGGCCCACGCTCCCGAGTTCTCCCGGGTGTTCGCCGCCCGTACGTGCATGATGGCCGGTGTTGGGCTGACCGGTGTGTTTCTGTGGTATCTCGTACGTTTCTGGGTTTATGGCAAGGCCGTGGTACTTACGTCCGCGCCGCTGACCATTCCGGCCGGATTCCTCATTGCCGGTATGGCTGTGGCCACATTGATCGGTGCCGCGCTCGCCTCCTGGGCCGCCGGGCCGATTTCCGAGCGAATCGAGGAAAAGAACATTCCCGTGGCCCGTGTGGTGGCCGGTGCCTGCCTGCTGTATGCGATTGGTCTGGGGCTCGCATGGGGCCTTGGCGTCTGGTCCACCGGCACTGCCCGTGAAAACGGCATGCTGCTGTTTGCGTTGATCTCCGGATTCGCCTTCGGCATTTACGATTCGCTCGGACTTGAACTGGTGATGGACTCTTTGCCCGACCCGCGCCGAGCCGGCCACGACCTCGGCATTTATGCGCTCGCCAACTCGGCCGGTCTGGCGCTCGCCGCCATCATCGGCGCGCTACTGGTGAACGCCTTCGAGCATAGCTTCGGCTATTACCTGCTCTTCCCGTCCGCCATCGTCATGGTGCTGCTGGCCGGAATCGTCACCCTCACCACCAAATCTGCCGAATAATAAACCGGTTCGAGTACACTGGTCAGCAGTGATCCAGTCCAGTACTCGCAGGGGAGCAAAACCATGGTCGGCATGCGCGACGTAGCCAAAGCGGCAGGGGTGTCCTTAAGCACCGTTTCGTTGGTGGTCAACAACACCGGCTACGTCTCGGCCGATATGCGTGCCAAAGTCGAGTCCGCGATGCGCCAGCTCAACTACATTCCCAACGAGCTGGCCCGCAACCTCTACCGAAACCGCACCAACACCATCGGCGTGATCATGCCGACCATCGCCCACCCGTTCTTCTCCACACTCACCGCGCATCTGCAGCGCGAGTTCGCCGCGCGCGACCTCAAAACCCTATTGTGTTCCACCGCCGATGCGGACAAAGGCGAGGGCGAATACGTCGATATGCTCCAGCGGCACATGATGGACGGCATCATCATGGCGGCCCACACCGAGCATCCGGCCGACTACTGGACCTCCATCCATCGGCCAATTGTCGCTTTCGACCGCACGCTCGGTGAGGGTGTGCCGGTCGTCCGGTCTGATCATGAACAGGGAGGCCGTCTGATTGCGCGCCAGCTCATCGATTCCGGCGCGCGCCACGTGGTGCTCGTTGGCGGCCCGCGTTCCCAGTTCGCGGAAGGCACCACTTTCCCCACGATTCGCTACCATCTCACCGTCGAGCGTCTGCTGGCTGAGGCCGGCATTGCCTGCGATTATGTCGAAGCCGGCACCGTGGCCGACATCGCCGCCCACGCAGCCACCGCATGCGCCATTTTCGAGCGGTATCCCGATGTCGACGCCATCGTCGGCTCCGATGTGGTGGCATCCGTGGCATTGCAGGAAGCCTCGCGCCGGGGTATCGAGATGCCTGCTGATCTGCAAGTCATCGCCTATGACGGCACTCTCATGGCCGAAACCGCCGGCAAACGCCTGACCGCGATTCGACAGGACTTCCCGGCCATCGCCGCCGCGCTCGCCGCCCGCATGGACTCACAGATTGCCGCCGACGGTGGCCACGCCTCTCCGGCCAAGAACGATAGCGCTTCGGACGTTGACACCCAACCCACTCCCGAAGAAGTCATCCCCGTAGCCCTCATCCCCGGCGAAACCACCCGGTGACTCCTATCTTGGCTCCCCTCTCTGAGGCTGAGCTGTGAAGCAAACAGTCCGGTGGACTGTTTGTAGGCGAAGGCGAGCCGGGAGGCGAGCAGGCAGACTGCGGGCGGTAGCCCGTCTGTAATTGCGGCCGAGCTGGCGGCGTAGGCGACTGAGGGGAGCCGAGTCACGGCCGCCCACAGTCACCCATCTCACATGACTCCTACGTCACAATGTCCACAATGTGAACCCTTGCTGGATTGGCAAGACATACAAACCTATGTTTACATTCCAGTTCAGGTCGAACGGCCTGAGGAAATACCGAAAGGAGGCCACGCGATGACTGGATTCAATGCTTCTGCGTTTGTATCCGCACGAATTATTAGCCCGTCTTCGCTGGCGGACTAATTCGGCACTGATGCTTGAAGCCCCGTCAACGAAGGCAGGGCCAATCAAGCTGACACAATCGGCACGGCCCTGCATGATGCGGGGCTTTTTTTGTTGCGCTCACAAGGCTTACGGCAGAATCCCGCAGACGGAAACGGTAGCGGACAGTACACGGCAACAACACAGCGACAGAACAACAACCTCCCTGTGAGACGAAATAATCGCCCGCCAATGAGAGTGAACGAGAGCAAAACAGGAGTAACAATGACTGCAGCAGTCGAAGAGACTGGCTTAGGGCAGGCGGCAGGTAAAGCCGCTACCTTGGTACGCGATTCGGTCAAGACCGTGATCGCCGCGTCGATGGTCGGTACCGCCATCGAATTCTATGACTTCTACGCCTACGGCACCGCCGCGGCAAACTACTTCCCGCACATCTTCTTCTCCGCGAAGGACAACCCCACCGTCGCACTGCTGATGAGCTTGCTGACCTTCGCCGTCGCCTTCATCGCCCGCCCGCTGGGCTCGCTGATCTTCGGCCACTTCGGCGATCGCATGGGCCGCAAGACCACGCTGGTCGTCAGCCTGATGACCATGGGTGTCGGCACCTTCCTGATTGGCTGCCTGCCCACCTACGATCAGGTCGGCGTTGGTGCAGTCGCCATCCTCTGCCTGCTGCGTTTCATCCAGGGCATCGGCCTGGGCGGCGAATGGTCCGGCGCGGCACTGGTCGCCACCGAGAACGCGCCTGAAGACAAGCGCGCACTGTACGGTTCCTTCCCGGAGCTCGGCGCCCCGATCGGCTTCTTCCTGTCCAACGGCACCTACTTCGTGCTCGAATCCTTCAACAATCAGGACGCGATGCTGGCTTGGGGCTGGCGTGTGCCGTTCCTGCTGTCCGCCATCCTGGTGATCGTCGGTCTCGTGGTCCGCGTTCACATGGAGGAGACCCCGATCTTCCGTATGGCTCAGGAGCAGAAGAAGGTTGTCAAGTCCCCGCTGACCGAGGTCTTCCGCAAGTCTTGGCGTCAGGTGCTGCAGGCCACCTTCCTTGTGGCTGTGACCTACACGCTGTTCTACACGCTCGCCACCTGGTCCCTCGCTTGGGGCACCAAGGAGCAGGGCGAAGGCGGCGGCAACCTTGGCTTCACCAACCAGGAATACCTGCTCATGCTCATGATCTCCATCTGCGTGTTCGCCCTGTTCATCGTGCTGTCCTGCCTGTACGCGGACAAGATCGGCCGCCGTCGCGTGCTGACCTTCTCCTCCTGCGCACTTGTGGTGTTCGCCGTACTCTTCCCGTTCCTGCTGGACGGTGGTCTGGTCGGCCAGAAGAACTTCTTCGCCAACATGGTGTTCCTGTGCGTCGGCTTTGCCCTGATGGGCATCGCCTTCGGCCCGATCGGCGCCTTCCTGCCTGAGCTGTTCGACGCCAACGTGCGTTACTCCGGCTCCGGCATCGGCTACAACCTGGCCGCCATCGTCGGCGCGGCTTTCGTGCCGACCATCGCCACTTGGCTGAGCTCCCACTGGGGCGTCCACTCCGTGGGCCTCTACCTCGCCGTGATGGCCGTGTGCTGCCTCGTCTCCGTGCTCACTTGCAAGGAGACTAAGGACGTTGACTTTACCAAGTGACGATGTTCACAACGTGAAAAACCTCAATTCCACTAAGTGAACCCCTGCAGGGCTTTTCCGATGCGACGGGACTAAACCTGCATATCGGAAAAGCCCACAAGGAAAGCCACAACAGAATATCGCTCAGCGAAACCCCGCAGAACGCAAGAAAAATTCAACCCCATAAATAAACAAATAAATAAAAGGAGCGCCAAAAATGGCAGCAACTATCTGGTACGAGAAGGACGCCGATCTGTCCGTGTTCGATGGCA
>OLPH01001567.1_pt1 | contig 22083 bp, 18 predicted proteins | sample 1672951 | NCBI WGS metagenome assembly OLPH01 (sample SAMEA3136740, study PRJEB25190) | human gut metagenome | reverse complement strand
ATGCAACGGAGAAGTATTTCTTGCCCATTTCGATGCATTCTTTCTTATACGTACCGGCAACGGGGTGCTGGAAACGGGTCGGGTTTGTGGAGTTCCCCGTGATGGAAACGTCGACGCCTTCGTGGTGCATGATAGCGACGCCTTCGCGGACATCGTCGGCACCGAAGCAGCGGACGTTAGCCCGTTCGCTCTTGGAGTAGGGGATTTCACGGACAATGTTCAATTCGCCCGTTTTGTAATCGAACTGGGTCTGAACATAGGTGAAGCCGTTGATACGGGAAATGATCTGGGCAGCGTCTTTGCCGAGACCATTGAGGATGACGCGGAGAGGCACTTTACGAGCCTTGTTGGCATTGCGGACGATGCCGATAGCGCCTTCAGCAGCGGCGAAGGATTCGTGGCCTGCCAGGAAGCAGAAGCATTTCGTTTCGTCCTGCAAGAGCATAGCTGCCAGGTTGCCGTGGCCGCGGCCGACTTTGCGGTCTTCAGCGACGGAGCCGGGGATGCAGAAGGACTGGAGGCCGATGCCGATGGCTTTCGCAACTTCTACAGCCGTCCGTGCATTGGTCTTGATAGCGATGGCAGCGCCAACGGTGTAGGCCCAGCCAGCATTTTCAAATGCGATTGGCTGTACGTCTTTGACGATTTTATAGGGATCCAGGCCGGCAGCTGCACAGATATCGCGACATTCTTCAACGCTGCCGATACCGTATTCTTTCAGTACGCCGAGGATCTTATCAATTCTTCTGTCGTAGCTTTCAAATAATTCCATGGTTTTGCCCTCCTATTGCTGTCTCGGATCGATATACGAAGCTGCTTCTTCAAAGCGGCCATAGTGGCCTTTTGCGTCTTCCATAGCTTTGGCCGGTTCGACGCCTTTTTTGATGGCTTCCATCATTTTGCCGAGGTGGATAAATTCATAGCCGATGACCTGGTTATCTTCATCGAGTGCCATGCGGGTAACATAGCCTTCGGTCATTTCCAGATACCGCGTGCCTTTCGCTTTCGTACCGAACATGGTACCGGTCTGGCTGCGCAGGCCTTTGCCGAGGTCGTCCAGGCTGGCGCCGATGGGGAGGCCGCCTTCGGAGAAGGCTGTCTGGGTACGGCCGTATACAATCTGGAGGAAGAGCTGGCGCATAGCCACGTTGATAGCATCGCAGACCAAGTCTGTATTGAGGGCTTCAAGAAGCGTTTTGCCCGGAAGGATTTCCGAAGCCATAGCAGCAGAATGAGTCATGCCGGAACAGCCGATGGTTTCAACGAGGGCTTCTTCAATGATGCCGTCTTTGACGTTGAGTGTCAATTTGCAGGCACCCTGCTGCGGAGCACACCAGCCTACGCCATGGGTCAAGCCGCTGACATCTTTGATTTCCTTTACCTGTACCCATTCGCCTTCTTCCGGAATCGGAGCCGGTCCGTGATATGCGCCTTTCGTGACGGGACACATATTCTTAACTTCTGTTGAATATAACATGTTCTCTTCACCCTTTCAAAATGTATGAGAAATAAAAAGCAGCACGTATAGGACTCAGTCTTTCAACTGGTCGTATATCTGTGTGAATAAAGCGCGATACATGCTGCCTTTGCGCCACAAGAATGAAAACGCGTGCATGACGGAAAAGTCTTTGACGACAATGCGCCGGAGCGTCCCGTCTGCCAGTTCTTTCTGAACTGATGTTTCATATAAAAATGCAATACCGCAGTCACGGCAGGCCAGTCCTTTGACGGCCGACAGGCTGCCCACTTCATAGCGGGCCGGGAAATGGTCCAGTGTGTAGCCCTGTTCTGCCAGCTTATGTTCCAAGATCCGGCGGGCGCCGGCATGGCGTTCGCGGACGATGATCCGATAGCGCATGAGTTCTGACAGCGTCATTTCTTCCGGAGCTTCATAGCCCGTACCGCAGACAGCGACGATCGGTTCATTAGAAAATAAGAGCGATTCATAGCGTCCCTGGTCAAAAGAACTTTCGACAATGGCAAAATCAATGGCGCCATCGTCCAGGGACTGGAGCAGCTTTTCCGCATCCGCAATTTCCATGCGAAGATTCATATCGTCATTATGCTTGAGCAAGTCAGCCAATTTATCGAGAATCCCCACACCAGCTGTCGGCGTCGCCCCAAAGGTCAGGGAGCGATTGTGCTGCAGGTCGCGAAGATGCTCTTTTAAGATGGCATCGTCATGACTGATGGCAGTCACGGCATTCCAAAGGATGTGCCCAGCCTGGGTCAATTGCAGATGTTTTCCCTTATAACTGAAAAGCTTGGTCCCGTATTCGCGTTCCAAGTAGCGAATATGCTGAGAAACGGCAGGCTGTGTGATGTGAAGTTCCGCAGCAGCCCGGGTATAATTCATGTGACGGCAAACGCACAAAAATGTATGGATACGAAAATCTAACATAGCACCCTTCCCTTTCTTTGCGTTTTCCATAAGATAATTTTATGATATTTCAAAATTTTTATCAAGAAAAAAGTGGGCATTTTTCGTATACGTACGGGACGTCTTTGTTCCCAGTATAGTTTCACCCCTGCCTTCATGATATAATAGGACAAACGATTAACCTATTTTACGATAAGGAAGGATGGATTCTCATGAAAAAAATGACGACGCTCTGTGCGTCCCTGCTCCTGGCCCTGGGCTGCCTGACAGCCAACGCCATGGATTCCCAGACCCTGGTCAGCAACCCCGGCCGTTACCGCGTCATCAGCACCAGTCCGGACGGCATCGTCTACGCCGATATGGATTCTCTCCAGGCCATGCAAACCATGGACTATCCCAACAGCATCGAAAACATGAGCTTTACGTTGTATGTCGAAAAATATGCCGGCATCCGCGATGACCTAATCTTCCAGCTTGGCCAGGAAATCCACCAAATCAACGAATACAAAGCGGCCCTGCACGCCAACAAGCGCGAGGGGACATATGACTTGAACGCTGACCTGACAAATGTCTATCATACCGACGGAACGGCGTACTCTGTCAAAATCGACACGGTCCAGTTCCAGAACATCCGCGACATGTACACGGCCCTGCACCACTTCGCCACCCTCATGCCGCAGAAGAATTAGTGGTTCGTGGCTAGTGGCTCTCCTTATAGGAGAGCTGTCAGCGAAGCTGACTGAGAGGTTGCTCTATCAACGTAGTTTGTAGAAAAGGCTACCCTCAAAAAGGACTTGTCGCACGCGACAAGTCCTTTTTGAGTTTCCTCCGGCCCGCAGCTATTGTATAATAGAGGCAAGTGAATCTTTATTATATAAAACGAAAGGGACCTGACATGACGAACGAAAAATATATGAATATGATCCGCAACAATCCCTATGTAATCGACCGCATCGAAAACCCGACGGAAGAAATGCAGCTCCTGGCTGTCCAGATGAACGGCCTGGCCCTGCAATACATCAAACATCCGTCAGAAGCGGTCCAGAAAGCCGCCGTCGCCAATACGGCGCGAGCTATCCAATTTATCGACCATTCATCGGAAGACATGCTCCTGCAAGCTGTCCGTGCCGGCTGGAATAACCTGAGTTATATCGAAAATCCCTCACCAGAACTCATCGACGCTGCCCTGGAACAGTCCGGCTGGGCCATTAAATACGTCAAAGACCCGGACGAAAACCTGCAGCTGCGAGCCGTCGAAAAGAATTACGATGCCATCAAATACATCAAGCATCCAACACCAGCCGTCCAACTGGCTGCCATCCGCGGCAACTACGAAGCCCTGCGCTACATCGAAGAACCGACAGAAGAAGCAAAAGAACTGGCCATCAGCGAAAACGAACAGGCCATCCGCCTCATCCCGAATATCAGCAAAGAGGAATTTCTCCACTATCTCAGCCGCAACGTCCTGGTCAGCAAATACATGCCCAAGGGCATTTCCCTGACCCCTGACGATTGGCGCAATACCTTCAAGGCCGTCTTGTCCCGGGACGATGTACCGGAAGACTATGTCCGCAACTTCATCACCTGCAACGCCGTCGATCTGACACCGGCCGATAAAGTCCTCCTCGTCGACGATTGCGGCAGCAAGAAGGCCCGCCGTATCACAGTAGATGAAAAATTGACGTTGAAATAGGAGAGAAACCATGAACTTTACAGATACTTTCAAAAGCGTAGAATTAGTCCTCAAAGCCGGTGAAGTCCCACTTCTCGTCGGCGAAACGGGTATCGGCAAGACCTCCCTGGCCCGGGAACTGGCTGCCAAGAATGACTGGAGCCTGGTCGGCATCGACGGCAACCTCCTCAAAGAAGGGGAAATCGGCGGCCTGCCTACGGTCGAAGCGGGCACGACGATTTATGCCGTCCACCACAAGCTCCGCAAAATCGACGAAGAAATCGCCAAGGGCCGGACAGTCCTCTTGTTCATCGACGAAATCAACCGCTGCGACCACGCCGTCCAGCAGGAATTGATGAACCTCATCCTCAACCGTGAAATCAACGGCTACGTCTTGTCGCCGTCGGTCCATATCATCGCCGCCATGAACCCGGCCGATTCCTATGACTACGAAGTCGTCGAAATGGATGCAGCCCAGCAGAACCGCTTCGTCTGGCTGTACATGGAAGCCGATTACCTGCAGTGGCTCGATTGGGCCTCGACGGCAGGCATTGAAGAAAAGGTCATGGAATTTATTTCCACCTTCCCGGAATACCTGGACAAGACCAACGAAGACGACATCAATGCGACGCCGCGCAGTTACGAACGCATTTCCAAACTGTACCACATCTATAAACAGGACCCGTCCGCCATCCCGCAGGGCGTCTTCTACAACGTCATCCGCGGCAACGTCGGCAAGCTCATCGCTCAGGAATTCGTCCATTTCGTCACGTCCGACGCCCAGCCCCTCATCGCTTATGACGATGTCTTCGGCAGTCCATCCCTGGATCCGGCCCTGTCCAGCCGGGTCAACAGTGAAAGCCACACCCGGCTCTACCTGGCTGCCAAGAACATCCTCAAGCAGCTGGAACATGCCATCCGCCTCGATGACAGCGAAGCTCAGCCGCTCCTTTCCCGCCTGGTCGCCTTCCTGGCGCTCTATCCCGTCGACCTGCGCCTCGGCGTCATGAAGGACATGAAAGCCGCCAACCCCAAAGTCTATGCCTGCGCTCTGGATAACGACGACTTCATCGACAGCTACTTCGCAGCTTTCCGGTCCCTTCGGTAAACGCCTATGGAACAATCACTGCCCATTGCGGCTAACCTCCTCTATCAGCAGGTATCTATCGTCGCCGACGCCGTCCTCGCCGAGCAGCGCCGGACTGGCAGCATCCCGGATGTGCCGGCCGATTTCCAAAAGAAATTCTACACCTTCCTGGACCGCATTAACGGCCACCTCATGGAAGACAAGGACAATTTCTTCGGCTATTTTCTCTTCCAAATGGTCAAGGAAATCCGCTTCGACATGGCCTCGCCGACAGGGACCAACTTCAAGGGGACGCGGTACCACCTCTATTTCAATCCCATGCTCTTCCTGCCCCTGTCGCCGGAACAGATGGAGAGCACGATTAAGCATGAAATCCTCCACGTCGTCTCCCTCCACCTCATCCGGTCCAAAGAACTGCGGCAGCAATACAGCAAAATGGCCGTCAACCTGGCCATGGACGTCGTCGTTAACACCTATCTCGACCACCTGCCGCCCTTCTCGACGACCCTGGAATGGGTGAACATGAACTATTCCCTGCTCCTGAATCCCTTTGAAAGCCTGGAATACTACGTCGATAAGATTCAAGGCGCCCTGGACTTGCGGACCGACAAAAAAGACCTGCCCGAATCGGACAGCGACTCCAACGAATCCATTGCCGTATCCTACGACCCGGCTAAGACCCACGACTTATGGGACGAAGGCGATGATATCGACGAAGAGACGCTGCGCAAATTCACGGAAAAATACATCGACGCTTCGTGCAAGGGCGAGCTGTCGAATTATCTGGAAAGCATGATCAAAGCCTTGAAAGACAGTCAGGAAGACCTGCCCTGGCATTGGTACCTGAAAAAGCTCGTCGGCTCCGTCACCAGCACCTGGAAGCGGACGACCATACGCCGCAACCGCCGCCAGCCGGAACGGCTGGACCTGCCGGGCTGCCTGCGCTCCCATACGGCCAAAATCCTCATCGGCCTGGACATCAGCGGCAGTATCACCGATGCCGAATTTCGTCAGGCCATCGGCGAAGTCCTGCACCTGGTCCGCTGCTATAACCATGAAATCATCGTCGCCGAATGTGACGACGAAATACGCCGCACCTACCGCATCCGCACCATGGACGACGTCCGCGGCCGCCTGGACATCCGCGGCGGCACGGCCTATTCCCCGGTCTTCACCTACGCCAATACCCAGCGCGTCGACCTCGTCGTTTACTTCACCGACGGCAAAGGCGAAGAAAAACTCCAGACACCGCCCAAAGGCTACAAAGTCCTCTGGGTTCTCTCGGGTAAGGGAGACAAACTCTCTCTGAAGAAGCCCTTCGGCCTGGTCAAACGACTGACCAAGCTCCCGGAATACGACCCGTCCCTCGACTTCGACGACGTAGAAAAAGGCGGCTTCTCCATGAATCACCAAGAAGACATCAGTATGCCGTGAATAAAAGATAAAAAGGCGCTGTCACAGGAAGACAGCGTCTTTTTTGAGTGGTTAGTGGTTAGTAGCTCGTGGTTCGTGGCTCGTAAAGGCCTGCCATTATACCCGAATGGGTCGTGGTAAAATCTCACAGCGGTCGGCCCGCTACGCGCTGATGGCTTCCCGAAAGGTCGTTGCTAGTTTGAGTCTGTCGCGGCGCAGCCGCATCTGAGTCCGATGAAAAGCCTTAAAAATGGAAGTCCAGTTCAGTCCGAAAGAGATTTCGGTCATATTCATCCGACGTACTCCAATGGCGTTTCTGTTTGGAATACATCGTTTCCCAAATGATGTTCTTCCACGGGGCATAACGGACACCAGCAATCCAGCCCTTGGTGCCATTCCAAATGGAGTTCCATTCATCATCCCCAGCGAGCCAGCCATTTTCACCGTATTTAATATAACGCAGATAAAGGCCATAGCTGCCAGGCTTTTTATAATCAGCATCTTTATAATTCAAACGCAAAGCGATGCTGTTGTTCTGGAAATCGGCATCGGTTTTAGCATAGTCGGCAATAAAGCGCAAGTCTTTATTGATATTTGTAGCCATACTAAGGACATAGCCATAGCTGCGTTTATTCGTCGTATCCTGATTATCGTATACTGGCGATACGCGGCCATAATTTTTATTGGGAGTTCCATCATCGTTGAATTCCTTCATGTCCGTCTGGTAGTACGAAACATTGCCAGAACCGTACTTTTCATTTTTACCTAAGCTGCTCTTTGCATAGGCAAAGTTGATATCCAAGTTCTTGGCCACAGCTCCCCAAACAGCAGCACCGTATAAGCTTTCCCGGTTTCCTGCACCTGTCGAAGCGAACCAGAAACCACTGCCAGTCAAGTTCGTTCCCGGAATGGGCGCTCCGAATTGGATGCCGTCGGTTTCATTACCGACGAGGACATTCTGAAAACCTAAGCCGCGCCAGGTACGACCAATGCTGACAAAACGGCCATCTTTCTGCCCTTCGACCCAGATTCGCTGCATATTGCCGTCATGGCCGGACCAAGTCTGTTCCCCCTTCGAGTTAAAGGCGTTTTCGCTGCGCCGGTGACCGTCATTATAATGGCGGTTCGTTTCGCTTTGGAACTTGACCGTCCAATAATCATTGACCTTAAAGTCGCCGCGCAAATCCATGTAAAAACGATTCGTCTGTTTATCAATAGTTTCGGATGTCGTATCTTTGTCATAATCGTATTGTGTACGCATGAAGCCATACAATTTGACCCGGTCGATTTTTTCCTTGTTTTCCTGGATATCCTTGGTATTCTGCTCGATCTGCTTGGTGTTCTTGGCGACTTGCTGCTGCAGGACGTTGATTTCGTCGGCGTATTCTGCGTGCAGTTTTTCCAGAACCGTCTTATCGCCGAAGTTGCCGCCGCCTTTTTGCATGGCTTTGGCGACGATACTGGCGACTTCGTAACGGGTCATGGTACGGCCACCTTCAAAGGTGCTGTTGCCCATGCCTTCGATGACGCCTTCTTTGGCCAGGTAATCCAAAGCTTCATAGGACCAATGGTCTTTGGGGACATCGGAGAAACTGTCGGCCGATGCCGCCAGAGCCGCGCCCGACATGCCCAGGCTCAGGGCCAGCAGGACGGCAAAGCCTTTCTTGTTGAATTCCATCATAAGGACCTCTTTTCTATAAATTATCTTCCAGCATGGCCCCTACGCTGTCATAGACTTTGCGTGCCTGTTCCTGGATGGCCAGACGGGCCGTGGCGACGGTGTAGCCGTGATAGCCCAGAATCATGGGCAGGTCGTTGATTTCGTCGCCAATGGCCAGGATGTCCGCACCGTCCCAGCCAAAGAGGGAGAGCGTGTGGGCAATGGCCTGTTGTTTACTGATATCGGAGGGAATGATGTCGACGGCGCAGCGGTTGGGATAAGCGTGGACAACGTCGCCGAAATGGGCATTGACCTGTTCGCTGGCCGCCAGGGCATCGTCAGGATTGGTGAAGCCTAGGGAATACTGGTGGATCGTCTGAGGCAGGTGTTCAATGTCGTCTTCCGTCACCGGTACGATGGGATAATCCCATTCTTTCGCTTCCCGCCAGACCCAGGTACCCGGCAGATCATGGCAGAGGTAGGTCCGGTCCTGCGAGGAAAAGGAAAAATGGAAGGACTTACGGACCCGTTCCAGTTTGCTGACGGCCTTGAGGACAGCCGGCTCGATGCGGGCTTCCCAGAGGACGCGTTCCTGGTCATCGCTGATGAGGCCGCCGTTATTGCAGGCCAGGTAGTCGTATTCGACGCCATAATGTTTGAGCTGGGGCATGAGCATGCCGTGGTCCCGCCCGGATACGACGCCGAATTTATGGCCTGCAGCCCGCCATTTGCGGATGGCTTCGGCATCACGGGCCGTAATGATATCGTCGCGGAACAAGGTCCCGTCATAATCGCTGGCAGCAACTTTTAACATAGTACTCCTCCTCATAACCGATAGACGACGGCTTCCGCCGGGCGCAGTCTGCCGGCTTCCGGGGCGCCATAGCTGCCCAGAAGGACCGTTGCGCCGTCCGTAAGGGACGCGTCATACTCGATGGTTTCGTTGGTAAAATTGACCAGCGTCAATGTCCCCTGGTCGTCTAAAATACGCTTAAAAGCGTAAATGCGTTCGTCATCAGCCAGCAATTCTTCGTAGCGCCCTTGCTGCAATATGGCCGCCGCTTCCCCGTTGAAGCGTTCTGCCTGTATGCGGCGATAGTACTGGAGGACCGAATCGGCATCGGCTTCTTCTCCTTCGGCACAGCACTGCGGGTAATCGTCATGGACCGGGAGCCACGGTGTCCCCGTCGTAAAACCGGCCTGGGGAGCCGTCGTCCACTGCATAGGCGTCCGGGCATTGTCGCGGCTGTGGGCCTGGACGAGACGCAGAGCCTCTGCCGGCGCAAAGCCTTCGTCCAAAGCCAGCTGATACTGGCCGTGCGTCGAAATATCATTGTAGTCTTCGATGCGGGCAAAGGCCGTATTGGCCATGCCCAGTTCCTGCCCTTCATAGATGAAAGGCGTACCGCGCAGGGTAAACAAGATGGTCGCCATGGCCTTGGCCGCCTTCTGCTTATCCGTCCCTTCCGGGAAATAGCGGTTGACACAACGTATCTGGTCGTGGTTCTCGAAGAAAATGGGATACCAGCCGTTGGCTGCCGTCGCCTGCTGGCTGTCGGACAGGGCCTTCTTGAGCTTGGTCAGGGGCCACGTTTCGGCCCGGCACCAGACTTCATCATCGGGAAATTCCAGATTCGTATGGCTGAACTCGAAGAGCATACTGAAGGCCCCGTCCTTGCCGACCCAGCGGGGCAGGTCGGCCGGCGTGACGCCATTGGCTTCGGCGACGGTGAAGATATCGTGGCCGTCGAAGACGTTGCGGCGAAATTCGTGGAGAAAATCGAGGATGCCCGGCGTATTGGCAATCATCTTGTGGATAGACGACAGGCCATCGGCGCCGTCGACCGGGCCGTCGGCCAAGACGGCCGGTTTCTTGATGTAGACGATGGCATCGATGCGGAAGCCGCCGACGCCTTTATCGATCCAGAAATTGGCCGCATCATAGAGGGCCTGGCGGACGGCCGGATTCTCCCAATTCAAATCGGGCTGTTCGACGGCGAAGGTGTGCAGGTAATACTGCTGCCGTTCTTCGCACCACGTCCAGGCCGGGCCGCCGAAGATAGAGCGCCAGTTCGTCGGCGCCGAACCGTCCTCTTTGGCATCGCGCCAGATGTACCAGTCGGCCTTGTCGTTAGTGCGGCTGCGTTTCGATTCCTGGAACCAGGCGTGCCGGTCCGACGTATGGTTATAGACCAGGTCCATGACGATGCGGATATCCCGCTTCTTCCCTTCGGCAATGAGGGTATCCATATCAGCCATCGTGCCATAGCGCGGGTCGATGGCCGTATAGTCGCTGATGTCATAGCCGTTGTCGACCATAGGCGACGGGTAGACCGGCGTCAGCCAGATAGCGCCGACGCCAAGTTTCCGGAGATAATCCAGGTGACGCGTCACGCCGGGAAGATCGCCTTCGCCGCTGCCCGTCGTGTCCTGGAAGCTGCGGGGGTAAATCTGATAGACAGCCGTCTGCTGCCACCATTTCAAGGTATCCATAAAAACCTCCTAGAAAATGACAATCGGTGTTTCGCCGGCGACGACAGGCTGGTCCGCTTCTTTCTTCATCTGCGGATATTCTGTCGAGTTGGTGACGGCCATGATGACGATATCGTCATAACCGGCTTTGGCAATGGCATCGCGGTCGAAGCGGATCAAGGGGTCGCCAGCTTTGACCTGGGCGTCCTGCTGAGTCAGCAGGGTGAAACCTTGGCCATTCATGTTGACCGTATCCAGGCCGATATGGATGAGGACTTCGGCGCCGTTGCTCAGTTCCAGGCCGATGGCATGGAGCGAGCTTTCCATGATCATAGAAACGGTCGCATCAGCCGGTGCAACGACGGTGTCGCTCGACGGCTTGATAGCCACGCCGTCACCCATCATCTTCTGGGAGAAGGCATCGTCCGGCACTTCGCTGATATCGACGAGGTCGCCGGAAACGAAGGCTTTCAGCTTCATGGAACGGTCGTCTTCATCGACGGAAACGACGGCTTCAGCAGCCGGAGCGGCCGTTTTTTCTGCCAGGGCTTCTTTCGTTTCCGGAACTGTACTTTCTGCGACTGCCGGCATTTCCCCTTTCATGAGGGCATCGAAGTGGCCGCGGACATTGGGGACGGACAAGCCGACGATGACCTGGATGGCATGACCGTTCTTGACCAGACCGAAGGCACCGGCATTGGTAAACTTGCTGGTCGCAGCGACTTTATCCGGGTCGTTGACCGTGACGCGCAGGCGGGTCGCACAGTTAGTGACTTCACGGATGTTGTCCGGGCCGCCGAGGCAGTCGAGGAAGACCTGGGCTTTCAGGGCATCGGCGCCGCCGGCAATGCCTTTCTTTTCCATTTCTTTCTTGGCTTTATATTCCGCTTTGGTGAACAATTTATCTTCACCGCCATCGTCGGTACGGCCCGGCGTAGGCAAATCGAAGTGAAGGATGAGGAAGCGGAAGACGACGAAGTAAATAGCCGTGAATCCGAGGCCGATGGCAATCTGTAAAATATACGTCCAGGCATGATAGCGGAACAAGGGAATCCAGTTCTGGACGAAGCAGTCGATGAGGCCGCCGCCGAAGTTGCCCGACAGGCCGATGAAATAGAGCGTCGCCGACAAGGTAGCCGCTAAGACGGCATGGACGATATAGAGGATCGGGGCGACGAACAAGAAGGTAAATTCAATCGGTTCGGTAATGCCGCAGAGGACGGCTGTAATCGTAGCCGGAATGAGCAGGGTAGCAACTTTCTTGCGCTTTTCCGGTTTGGCACAATAGTACATGGCCAGGGCTGCGCCAGTCAGGCCGAAGACTTTGGCACTGCCGTGAAGGGCAAAGCCGCCTTGGGGGAACAAGTCCCGCAGGGAATGAGCACTGGTGGCGAAGTCATTGAGGTGCTGCAGCCAGTACGCCTGGATGCCGCTGGTCTTGAGGAAGAACTGGAACTGTTCGATGCCGTGCTGGATGGGCGGCCAGATGTAGCAGAAGAGGAGCGCCATGGGCAGCATGACCAGAAAACCGACAGCGACGACGAAGGCCGGGCCCTTGAAGATGCCGAGCCAGTCCGGGATTTCTGTATCATAAAAACGGTTATGCAAGTACGCCGAGATGCAAGCGATGAAGATAGCGCCGAGCATGCCCATGTCCAGGGTCTTGATGTTGGCAATCATGGCCAGTCCCGTACCGGCACCGGCGTCCTGACTGTAATCGACGCCGAAGTAACTGCCGTGCAGGGTCAGGATACCGGCGATGAAATAGTTGAAGACCATGTAGATGACGAAGCCTTCCATGGCGCAGCGGGCCTGTTCCTTCTTGGCAAAGCCAATGGGAACGGCGATGGCAAAGAGGATCGGCATCTGATTGAAGACCGTCCAGGCCCCCTGCTGGACGACGTACCAGAAATCGTACCAGAGAGTCCCTTTTTCTGCCAGGCTGCCGAAGAGACCCGTGTTGCTGAAGATGATCGACAAGGCGACGGTCAGCCCGAAGAAGGCGAATAAGATGACCGGTGTGTACATAGCGCCGCCAAAACGCTGCAATTCCTGCATCACGCGGTCCTTGTTGAATGACATATGCAATTCCTCCCGTTTGTGAAACAAAGTACATAAGATTATCGTTAGTAACAGGATATACAAAAAACGCCGCGAATACAATAGATTCGCGGCGTTCTGGCACGTGGCCCCCGGCCTGTAACCTGGTACATTTCCTGTACTTTGGTACAGCCTATCGGGAAACCTCTTTTCCTTGTTTTAAGTGGTGCAGATACATACAATATTTCACATACCAGATTTCAGCCAGGATGAAGTAGGGCATCATGGACTGGAAAGCGACGTGGTCATCCTCCTTATCATAGAGCTGGAACCGGGCCGGTGAGACGTAAAAATTGACCGTCGACAACGACGCCAGGGTATTGTCATGCAAGCGGGTAATGGAAATAAAGGGAATATCCCGTAATTTCAAAGCCTGGGCCAATTCCTTGACAGCCGGCGATTCGCCGGAAAAAGAAACGATGATGAATAAGTCGTCTTTGGTCATGGTCCGGATGAGATTGCGAAATTCTTCCCGCGCCGGCACGTCGTAGAGCATGACATTGTCGTAGAAAAACAGGCGTTTCAATTCCTGGACGACATTATTCTGGACGTAGCCTGACGCATAGGTAAAAATCCGGTTAGCCTCATGGACGAGGGCACTGGCATTATCGAAGTTGCGGCTGCAGAGCTTGTCCACGGTCTGCTCATAGAAGCGATGGAGTTCATCCATGACATTCACATCATAGCAGGACCCTTCCGGTTCTTCCCGCTTGAGGAGCATCTTAAATTCGCCAAAGCCGTCGAGGTCCAGTTTCTGGGCAAAGCGGACGATCGTCGTCGTCGAAACGTGACAGGCCTTGGCCAGCTCATGAATCGAGCTGTGGCGGACGGCAGCGCGGTGCTGCAAAATGTACTTCCAGATTCCCATATCCGTATTGTTGAGTTTCTGGCGATGGGCGTTGATGAGTTCGGCAAGTTGCATGGCTGGTTCCCCCTTCACGAAACAGGCCCCGGCGGAAAACTCCGCAGGGGCCGGGCTATAGTTTCATTATAAGGAATCCCGGGAGGAACGTCAAGCCGATAGGGGGCTGTGCACAGAAAAAGGCTGCCCATCATGCAGGGCCTTTTTCAAAGTTTGTAGCACGAAAGCGCCGCAGCGATGGCGGCTCCTACGGACGCACCGTTGCTGTTGGGGGCTACATGGATGCGGGTATTTTCAGTCGGTGCCATGCAGAAGATGCAGATAGCATCTTCGATGAGGGACGGCACCCCTTTGATCTTTTCGACCAGGCTGCCTTCGATGGCGATGGACTGTTCCGTAACCCCCTTCCCCTGAGCCAGGTGGCTGAGGATCCCGAAGCTGGCCGCCCCGATGAGCCGGGCTGCCCGGGCAAAGACAGCCCGTACCAAGGCACAGAGCCCTTCTTGTTCTTCCTCACTGACGGCAAATCCCAGGATAGCTTCGGCCGTCTTCTGACCGGAAATGAGTTCGTTCATATCGCGCGTCGTGAACTCAGGAATCGCCTTTTTAAGGTATTCACCAAAGACGGCACGGCAGACTTCGCTCAAATACCGGCCGCCAATCATCTTTTCAAAGGGATGGTCGCCAGGCTGCTGGGACGCTTCATCGACGAGGCGGTCCCAGACTGTCGCCGGTACGCCATCGAAGCCGGCCGCTTCCAGGTTGACGATCATCTGCAGGGCCGGTTCATAATAACACATGTTGAAACCCGTGCCGCAGACGATGCCGATGCGCGACGGGTTATGCTGATATACAGAAGAAAGCAGGGTCGCCGTCGTATCGTTGAGCAGGGCCACCGGTTCGATGCGGTCCAGACCGGCCCGGGCCAGGGCTTCTTTCAGCAGGCCGTTGATGGGCTTGCCAGCGACGCCGGGAACGGCGATTTCCTTGGACCAGGCGATGAGGCTGGCGTCTTTGGCCGACGTCTGATCGACGGCAAAGGAAAAAGTAAAGCCCAATTTATAGTCCTGATTGCCTTCAGCCGCTTCTTTGACGATGGCAGCGATGAAATCGAAGAGCTCTTCTGCCGTCGTCGATGAAGAGGTATAGTCATAGTCGGCATATTTCAAGGGTTTAGCCACCTTACTCTCTACGACAAAGCCCTGTTCTCCCATAAGGCGGATGCGCAAAGCCCGGACATTGGTACCGCCGAAATCCAGGGCTAAGAACGTCCCCATTTCCCGTCCCGTCGGCAAGCCCAGATAGGTGCGCAGGGCAGAAAGGGAACTCGGCTTCCCGGCCAAGGCGTCTTCAGCGTCCTTCCGGAAGTGCTGTGCTAGTTCCCGCAGTTCCGCGCCGGATAGCTGCAAAGCCTGTCTCATTGATTCCCAATTTTTTATCGTGTCTGCCATAATTATCGGCCTCCTGTCTGTACGCAAAAACATCTATACTCCCATGATAATGAAAAAAGCCCGTAAAGACAATGCCTTTACAGACTTTCGGTTCCGCGACACGACAATGGACGGTAATACAAAAGATGGATATTGGTACAGGCGCTGCGCGCAAAAAGAGGATATCGCATTAAGCAAAAACCGCATAATGCGACATCCTCTTTTTTGAGTTTGAAGTTGAAAGTTTGATGTTTGATGTGGATGGTTTTAAATTTAAAGCTATCGCATCAAACCTCAAACTAACTATAAATAAAAAGGAACCGTGCACGATGGCGAAAACCTTCATGCTCCAGTTCCTTGAATAGAGTTTGGTGGGCGATAACAGGATCGAACTGCTGACATCCTGCTTGTAAGGCAGGCGCTCTCCCAGCTGAGCTAATCGCCCAAGTGGTGACCCCTACGGGATTTGAACCCATGTTCTCGCCGTGAAAGGGCGATGTCTTAGACCGCTTGACCAAGGGGCCATGGCTCCTCAAGTAGGACTCGAACCTATGACAAATCGGTTAACAGCCGATTGCTCTACCAACTGAGCTATTGAGGAATATCACTTCAAACTCGTTCCGAATCGGAACAACTAATATTATACTTGAAGAGATAGAAAAATGCAAGTCTTTTTTACGATTTTTTTTGATGACTTTCTCCTGCCCTGCCGAGGAAATGGAAATAGGCCGTAAAACAATACACGGCAGCGACTAAGCCGATGGCTGCACCGGCATAGCCGATATACGGCAACAGGCCATGAGCCGTGACCTGCCCGCCAATCCAGGTACCACCGCCGATGCCGACGTTGAAGATGCCCGAAAAGATGGACATAGCCACCGGTGTCGCCCCCATCGGGACGTGGCGGATGAGTTCGGCCTGGAAGGTGACGTTGAACAACGTCGAAGCACAGCCGACGACCAGGCAAACAGCGACCATCGTCCCTGCCCCGCCAGCAGCAGCCTTCCACAAGAGGAACGGAATGACCAGCCCCAGCAGTCCGGCCCGGATGATGCCATAGCGGAAATGATTGTAAAAACGGGAAAAGACAAAACTCCCTACAAGGCCGCTGACGCCGAGAAGCATGAGCGTCGACGTAATTCCCTGGTCGCTAAAGGCAGCGACGATTTTGAGAAAGGGTTCGATATAGCTGTACGCCGTGAAATAGGCCGTCGCAAACAGGACAGACAAGATATAGACACTGACGACGACGGGATTCCTGAGCAGCTTAGGCAGGTCATCGCGGGAAAAAGAGGCGTCACTGGCCAGTTTCGGAAAAACGAAGGCCAAATAAAGGAGCACGGCTAAGGCTGTTGCCGTAATGGTCAAGAAAGTCATGCGCCAGCCGGCATAGAGGCCAATGATCCGCCCCAAGGGCAGACCGAAGATCATGGCGACAGCCGAGCCGGTGACGATCATACTCAAAGCCAAAGGGCGATGAGTCCGCGTGACCAGGCGTGTCGCTATCGGAGCTGCAATGGACCAGAAAATAGAATGAGCACAAGCGACGCTAATACGGGCTGCCATGAGCATGGGAAAATTCAGGGCCAGCCCCGACGCCAGCTGTCCCAAGACAAAGAGGCCCATAGTCCCTAACAAGAGGCGCCGCATCTCCATCTGGCAGACGAGTAGCATGAGCGGCAAGGACAACAAGGCTACGACCCAGGCGTAGACAGTAATCATAATGCCCGTCTGGGACTCAGTCATTGCGAAGGACTGAGAAATGTCCATGAGCAGACCGATAGGCATGAATTCCGATGTATTGAAAATAAACGCCGACACGGTCAAGCCCAGGAGAGGTAATACATACTTCAAGGGAATAGAACGAAACATGATAAATTCTTCCTTTGCATAAAATTGGGCCCCTCTATCGTACTCGCCATGAAGGGAAAAGTCAATAAGCGGGCCGCCGATTATGGCGGCCCCTACGCGGCTTCGGCAAACGGACCACGCCAAACGAACCACAAAAAGGGCTGCCGCCTAAGCGACAGCCCTTTTTCGGGTAGTCTTTATTCTATTTCATTACTAGTAAGCCTTACTGAGTCTTACATCATGCCAGGCATACCGCCGCCCATGCCAGCCGGAGCTGCCGGGACTGCCGGAGCTGGTTCCGGTTTGTCAGCGACCAGGGTTTCCGTCGTGAGGACGAGGGCTGCGATGGAAGCTGCGTTCTGGAGAGCTGTACGGGTTACTTTAGCCGGGTCGACGATACCAGCTTTTACCATATCGACATATTCTTCTTTGAGGGCGTTGAAGCCTACACCATCTTCAGAAGCTTTGACTTTAGCAACGATGACCGAGCCTTCGAGGCCAGCGTTTTCAGCAATCTGGCGGAGCGGAGCTTCGATAGCGCGTTTGACCAAGTTGATACCAGTCTGTACGTCGCCGTCTTCGTTAAATTCGTCGAGAGCCGGAAGGATGTCGATGAGGGTCGTGCCGCCGCCGGCTACGATACCTTCTTCAACAGCTGCGCGAGTAGCGTTGAGGGCATCTTCGAGACGATATTTCTTATCTTTCAATTCGACTTCTGTAGCAGCACCGACTTCGATGACAGCTACGCCGCCGGACATCTTAGCCAAACGTTCCTGCAATTTTTCTTTATCGAAATCAGACGTCGTTTCAGCAATCTGTGCTTTGATCTGAGCAACGCGGTCTTTGATGGCCTGAGAATCGCCGTGGCCTTCAACGATGGTCGTTTCGTCTTTGGTTACGCGGACCTGACGAGCTGTGCCGAGGTCTTCCATGGTAACACTGTCGAGTTTACGGCCTACATCTTCTGTGATAACCGTAGCGCCCGTCAAGGTTGCGATATCCTGGAGCATTGCTTTGCGGCGGTCACCAAAGCCCGGAGCTTTGACAGCAACTGCTTTGAAAGTACCACGGAGTTTGTTGACGACCAACGTAGCCAGGGCTTCGCCTTCGACGTCTTCAGCGATGATGAGGAGTTCTTTACCAGCCTGGACAACTTTTTCGAGAACCGGGAGCATTTCCTGGATAGAAGCGATTTTGCGGTCCGTAATGAGGATGTACGGTTCGCTCATGACAGCTTCCATTTTATCCGGATCCGTTACCATGTACGGGGAAATGTAGCCGCGGTCGAACTGCATGCCTTCGACGACAGAGAGCTGCGTGCCCATGGTCTTCGATTCTTCGACCGTGATGACACCGTCTTTGCCGACTTTTTCCATAGCGTCTGCGATGAGGCCGCCGACTTCTTCGTCACCAGCCGAGATAGAAGCTACCTGAGCAATAGAAGCTTTGTCGGAAACAGCGATAGAACGTTTCTTGATTTCTTCGACGAGTTTAGCGACAGCTTTTTCAATGCCCCGTTTGAGAATCATCGGGTTAGCACCGGCTGCGACGTTGCGCATGCCTTCCTGGATCATAGCCTGTGCCAGGATGGTAGCTGTCGTCGTGCCGTCACCAGCGACGTCGTTAGTCTTGGTTGCGACTTCTTTGACGAGCTGTGCACCCATGTTTTCAAAGGGATCTTCCAATTCGATATCGCGGGCGATGGTAACACCATCGTTAGTGATGGTCGGTGCGCCGAATTTCTTGTCAAGAACGACGTTGCGGCCTTTAGGCCCTAAAGTAACTTTTACGGCATTTGCCAAAGCGTCTACGCCTTTGCCGAGAGCGCGGCGTGCATCTTCGTTGAACAAAATCTGTTTAGCCATGTTGAACACACTCCTATGTGAAAGTTAAGTAGTTTTAAATTGATGATTTATTAGATGATAGCCAAGATGTCGCGTTCGCTGACGATCAAATATTTGGTGCCTTCGAACTTGACTTCTGTGCCGGCATATTTGGAGAAAATAATCTTGTCGCCTACTTTGACATCCAAAGCAACGCGTTTACCGTCGTCCTGTACTTTGCCCGGACCTACGGCTACGACTTCGCCCTGGCTCGGTTTTTCTTTAGCAGTGTCCGGTAAAAAAATACCGCTTGCAGTTTTTTCTTCCTGTTCCAATACACGGATAACTACGCGATCTCCTAACGGTTTTAACATTTTATATTCCTCCTTAAAAGTAAATTGCTACTCTTTATTAGCACTCCATACTTCCGAGTGCTAACTTACAATATATATATTAGCCATTAAAGGTAAAAAAGTCAAGGCCTTAGCCCTGACTTTTTCCTGAAATATTTTATTTTTTTTGACTTTTTATCTTTTCCGCACTGGCGACGACCGCATCGGCCACGGCTTTCAAGGATTTCCGGTTCTTCATGCTGTACTGCTGCAACCGGCGGTAAGCTTCGTGTTCGGATATATGATATAAGTCCATGAGGCAGCCTTTGGCCCGGTCGACGGCTTTGCGCGTCTCGATGCGTTCGTTCATATCATCGAGCTGCTGGGCCACTTCGCGCTGGTGGCGGAACTGGGAAATAGCGATTTCAATGGCCGGGAAGAGATTCACCGGGCTGACCGGTTTGACCAGATAGCCGAGGACCCCGGAGTCCTTGGCCTTGTCGACGATATCCTGCTGGCTGTATGCCGTGAGCAGCAGGACCGGTGCCAGGCCTTCGTGGCCGATCATGCGGGCCGCGTGGATGCCGTCCAGGCGGGGCATCTTGATGTCCAGGAGGACGATGTCCGGCTTCTCCTTGCGTACTAAATCGAGGGCCTCGACGCCATCAGCCGCTTCCCCGACGACGGTATGGCCGGCATCTTCCAGCATTTCACATAAATCCATACGGATGATCGATTCGTCATCCCCTATTACAACGCGATATCCCATTGGTTATTCTCCCCTCTCTGGTAATGGAAAACGGATTGTGACGACCGTCCCTTCCGGCACGCCGTCATCGAAAGCAATCGCCCCTTGTAAATCTTTCTCGATCAGCGTCCGCACGATGGCCATGCCCAGATGCTTGCGGCCCGTATCGACCGGCGCCTGGGCCATGCCGACGCCGTCATCACAGACCAGAATGAGACCGGTATCCCCGTCCCGGCGGATTGTGATAGACAGGGTCCCCTGGCTGCGCCCTTCAAAACCGTGGATGATGGCATTGGTAATGAGTTCGTTCAGGACCAGCGCCAGCGACGTCGCAGCATCGGACGGCAGAGGCAATGTTTCCCCGGAAAATTTCTTCTCTACATGGCAGTCCTTGCTGACCAGGCTGTGAGCCAGGAGGCCCAGCAGTTTCTGGGCCACGTCGGAAATATCAATGTTCTCTTCATCGTGGTGGGACAACGTCTCGTGGACCAAAGAAATGCTGAGGACCCGGTTCAGGCTTTCTTTGAGGACGTCCCGCGCTTCTTCACTGGTCGTGCGCCGCATCTGCATGCGCAGCAGGCTAGCGATGGTCTGCAAGTTGTTCTTGACGCGGTGGTGGATTTCCTTGATGACCGACGTCTTGACCATGAGTTCTTCTTCCTTGCGGTGCAATTCCGTCCGCTCGGTCAGGATGGAAATGACCCGGCGGACTTTGCCGCGCTGCAGGATAGGAATGACCCGGCGGGAAACGACGGCTTCACCGAGCGTCACGTCGTCGGTCAGCCCCGTCGCCTGGGACAGGGCTTTCTTGGCCCCGGTCAGGTCGAGGCAGGTATTGTAGATATTGGTCCCCGTAATGGCGCCGCGCTGGCCGCACATGTGCAGGATGCTGTCGGCCATGTCGTCGGCATAGATGACGACGCCGTTGCAGTTGACCAGGACGACGCCATCCTGGATGGACAAGGGCCGGTACATGGAATGGAAATCCATGGGCACCTGCAAGGACAAAAAGGCCGTTTCCGTCAAGATTTCCCGGTTGTCTTCGACGGCTCCGACAAAGGCAATGACGGCAATCGTCCCGCCGCCGTTATCGACGAAGGGATAGGACACGATCGGCGCCATGCGGCCGTATTCGATTTCCCTTTCGCCCTGCAAGGCCTGCCCGGTCTGGAAGACCTGATAGTTGAAGGGTTCTTCATACCGGGAAAAGACAGCGCCCGGATCGGTCGTCTCGGTCTGCCGTCCTTTTTGCAGGAGCGGCGTCCGGTGGGCGGCCAGGACCAGGGTCCCCGCGTCCTTTCCCGGCACGTAGACGAAGAGTTCCCGGTGCGACAAGTCGCTGGCGAACTGCAATAATTCTTCACTGTTCTGTAAAATATGGATCTGCACGGGCGACAACGTGCTCTGAGTCCGGCAGACCGCTTCAAGTGTAGCCATAGAAGATTTCCCCATCTCTTCACAGGATTAGTCCGATGTAATCGGCAGGGCCGGCTTAGCGTTGAGCGTCAAATCGGCAAAACGGCCGTCCAAGGCCATGTAATAGGCCCGGCAGCCGATCATGGCGCCGTTATCGGTGCAGAGGATTGGATCGGGCCGGTAAAAGGCATAGCCCTTGTCGGCACAGGCCGCACTCATGGCCGCTGCCAGGCCGCTGTTGGCCGAGACGCCGCCGGCGACGGCAATTTTTTTAGCCCCACAGTAAGAGGCGGCGTCCATGGTCTTTTCGACGAGCGTTTCGACGACGGTCTTCTGGAAGCTGGACGCGACATCGGCCGCATTATAGGACTGGCCGCGCTGTTCTTGCGTGTGCAGGTAGTTGAGGACAGCCGATTTGAGGCCGCTGAAGCTGAACTCGAAGTTATGCTTTTCATGGAGGGCTTTCGGGAAGGCGATGGCATCGGAATTACCTTCCTTGGCCAATTTGTCGATCTGCGGACCGCCCGGATAGGGATAGCCCATGACGCGGGCAATCTTATCGAAGGCCTCGCCGGCTGCGTCGTCGCGGGTCTGACCCATGAGTTTGAACGAATTATAGCCATTGATCTGGACCAGCTGCGTATGGCCGCCAGAAACGACGAGGGCCAGGAACGGCGGTTCCAGTTCGGGATGGCTGAGGAAATTGGCAAAGATGTGGCCTTCCATGTGGTTGACACCGACCAGGGGCTTATCGGCAGCAAAGCTGATGGCCTTGGCGGCGGCGACGCCGACCAGATCACCCGCCGCATGGAACAGGGCAAAGCCGAAAAAGAGTGA
>OLPH01001562.1_pt1 | contig 22165 bp, 22 predicted proteins | sample 1672951 | NCBI WGS metagenome assembly OLPH01 (sample SAMEA3136740, study PRJEB25190) | human gut metagenome | reverse complement strand
TATCAATGGGGGAGTCACCTTCGAAAAGGTCGTAATAATCTTCGTCCCGCAGTTTGGGTCGGCGATGCACCCAGACAGCTGTAATGATAGGATAAAGCACAATGGCAACTAGTCCGCCCGAAAAGCCGTTATTGTATAGATTTACACCAGCTACAGGACTAGAAATCTGTAATACCAGAGCAGAGTGGATAAAGCCGGCCAAAACGCCGAAGGGCCAACCGAAATGACCGGAAATGGGAGCTAATGTTGTTCCAAAAAGCCCGGCTAACTGGAGTGAAGGGTAATCCAGTGTTTGGTGTATTCCATATGCCCCCAATGCCACGCCGATCATAACAGGGACTATATTAAACGCATGCTTTCCCATAGCGGAAAAACCGATGATCGTAAAAATACCGCCCAGCGTAGGACCATTCAAATCACCGCAGTTCAGGAAAATATACAGCATCCCCAGGAGTCCATTGACTCCCATATTCACAAGAACTGGGCCTGCTCCGAACATACGCAGATAATCGCTAGGAGCACGCCCTGTGGTGGATAACAACCTCCGATAGCCTGCCCACACTGCCCATGCTGGTTCGCCTGTGCAAAAAAAACCGGCAAGAATAAAAATCAAACACAGAATAATTAAAACGACAGCAAAGGCCGTATTGAAGCCTGTCGCCCAATACAACACAGATTCTGGCTTATCATCTAGGGCTGTCAAGATGGGGACGATTGTCATGGCTAATAAGCCGCAGGCAAACCCCATGTTGTAAAGATTCATTCCGTTTTGTATTTTGTATGTGTAGGATGACAGGGAGGGTAGCACAAATCCGATTACGACCCCGGACAGCAGCCCCAATGGCACACTTGCGTATTTGCTTCCAAAGGTCATATAGCTGACCAGCGGTGCGAGGGAAGTTGACAGCAATGCCACGGAGGCATATCTGGAAAAGGGCCTTTTACGATATTTGGCATAGAGCCAACTGCCCAGAATGATCGGCCAGATATTGAAGAAATTCTTCCCAAATAGCGAAAAACCCGACATCAATCCCATCTTTACAATGGTATCACCATTAAAAGACGCTCCTGAAAATTTGAGAATACATATGGAAATACCAGTGACAATGCCAGAATTTATCAATGCGGCACCCGGTCCAGCGATATATACGTAATCGGTAATCAGTATATTCTCTGACACAACAATACGATATAAGCCAGTAATAATATTGCCCGGCTCATCGAGTAAAAAGCCGATCCATATAAGTCCCGCAGAGAAAAGAACTGCTGTCGGAAAAATCTGGCGGTACCGTTCTCTCAATATAGTTCTCCTTATTTATTTTTAATGGAGCGGATCTTAAGATTTGAAATTTATAAATTGTAATTAGTATCAAACGAATTGGTGCAGGATTACATCTTAATAGTTGTAGAAGCCCTTGCCGGTCTTCTTGCCCAGCAGACCGCCGCGGACCATCTTGCGCAGCAGCAGTGCGGGACGGTACTTGGAATCGCCGGTCTCGATGTACAGGGTCTCCATGATGGCCAGGCACACGTCCAAGCCAATGAAGTCGCCCAGAGCCAGGGGACCCATGGGATGGTTGGCACCCAGCATCATGGCCTTGTCGATGTCGGACACGGAAGCAACGCCGGTCTCCACCAAGTCAATGGCTTCATTGACCATGGGGATCAGGATCTTGTTAACCACGAAGCCAGGAGCCTCGGCCACCTCGACGGGATCCTTGCCGATCTCCTTGGTCAGGTTATAGATGAAGTCGAAGGTCTCCTGGGTGGTGTTGGCACCCCGGATGATTTCCACCAGCTTCATGCTTGGCACGGGGTTGAAGAAATGCATGCCGATAACGGGATGGTTCAAGCCCAGACCCATCTCGGTGATGGACAGAGAAGAGGTGTTGGAGGCGAAGATGGCCTCGGGCTTGCACAGGCCGTCCAGCTCATTCAGCAGCTCCTTCTTGGTAGCCATGTCTTCCTTGACGCACTCGATGATGAGATCCGCGTCGGCGCAGGCGGACTTCTCCTCCACCAGCACGTTGGCCAGCAGGGCGTCCACAGCCTCCTGGGTCATCTTGCCCTTCTCCACCCGCTTCTGCAGGGAAGCAGCCAGCTTATCCTTGTGCTTCTGCGCGGAAGCGACGGAGCTGGCATACATCAGGGCGGTGTGGCCCTTTGCCGCGAAAACCTGCGCAATGCCGCTGCCCATGGTACCTGCGCCAAAAACTGCAACCTTCATGATTTTTCCTCCTGTTATTTTTGAATAAATTGTTTGGTTTCCTTGTTTCATGCCTTTCGGCACTCCAGGGGGCCGGGCTGTGCCGCCCCTCCGGGAGAACACAGAGTCATTCCGATATTGCCAATTTACTCACAAACTTTATTATAGGGTGACTGGCGGCATTTATCAAGTATAATTTGTGCAGTTTGCGAAAAATTTCACGTTTTTTACACTTCATACAAATTGCTCGTTAAACTTTATACAATTTTGTTAATGCATTCACAAGGCCCTTCGTTCCAGTTGTATCTGCCGGAAATCTCACAGCCTCTCGGCCGCCTCGCACCGGAGCCAAAATGCCAGGATCTCCTCCTTAGCCGCCTCCGCCCGGGAAAGAATGGCAGGGTGCCCACCGGATGCAAACAAGCGCACGGCGGCATGGGGCATCTGCGCCGCCATCGCCTTGTATTCCTCTTCCAAATCCTGTCTGCACATGGGGTCCTCCCGGCTCCCCATCAGGAGCACTGGCGGCCGCATCTGCTCCAGCGGGCCGCAGAACAGCGGCCGTCCGGAGGCGGCGCATCGCAACAGGGCATCCGTGTCCCGGTCCACCACCGCCTCCCAGTCCGGTCCCTGGCACCATGCATAAAATTCCCGGGCTGCCTTGTCTCTTTTGGCGCGGTCCCGCTCTGCTGTCAAATCCCGCGCAAACCCCGGGTGAAGGCTCCGCCCGTCAAAGCTGTCCGCCACTACGGCGCCTACTGCGCCGGGTGCCAGCAGGGCCGCGTTCATGGCGGCCCAGGCGCCGCCGCTGGTTCCCAGCAGACAGGGCCTCTCATAGCCCGCCGCCCGGATCAGGGCCAGGGCCTGCCGAGCCTCTTCCTGCCACAGGTCCGCCGGAAACGACTCCACCCGGTCGGAGCGCCCGTTTCCCAGAAAGTCCAGCAGCACACACCGGAAATGAGGCGTATAGAGTGGAAGCAACGGCTCAAACAGCCGGGATGAGGCGGTATTGCCATGGAGAAAGATCAGGACCGGGCCCTCGCCCGCCTCCTGATAAAACATGCTTCTGCCGCAGTAGGGCACCTTGGGCACATCGCTCCCCCCTCCCATTTGGGCTATCATATCATCTCTTTGCTTTCCGCGCAAGCAGGAAATCCACGTCGCCATTTACAGCGCCGGGTCTGTATGGTACAATAGCATTCTGAATGTACGGAGGGCTCCCCGGCGGGGTCTTCCTGAAATCGGATCGGGAACCGACCCAGGAGGATGTTGACACATGCGGATGCGAAAGAAAAAGAATCTGATCCCCCGGATGGAGCGCTGCGGCGACCGCCTGATCCGGGAGCCCTACTCCATGCCGGGCAAGTGGCGGGAGCTGATGCCCCAGGCCCGGGAGCTGCGGCTGGAGCTGGGCTGCGGCAAAGGCCGCTTCACCGCCGGCACAGCGGCGGCGGAGCCGGACGTGCTGTTCATCGCCGTGGAGCGGGTGCCGGACGCCATGGTCATGGCCATGGAGCGGTGCGCGGCCCAGGGGCTCACCAACGTGTTCTTCATCGACGCCAATGCTGACCAGTTGCCCCTGTTCTTTGCCCCGGGAGAGGCAGACCGGATCTATATCAACTTCTGCGATCCCTGGCCCAGCAACCGCCACGCCAAGCGCCGCCTGACCCACGGCAACTTCCTGCGGCTGTACCGCCAGGTGCTGAAGATGGGCGGGCAGATCCACTTCAAGACGGACAATCAGGACCTCTTCACCTTCTCCGTGGAGGAGCTGCCTCTGTTCGGCTTTGAGCTGTCCGAGGTCACCCGGGACCTCCATGCGAATGGCCCGGTGGGCGTCATGACGGACTACGAGGCCAAGTTCCATGAGCAGGGGCTGCCCATCTGCCGGTGTGTGGCCACCATGGTTCCCTGGGAGGAACCCTTCCCCACCGACATTCGGCGGGTGAAGAACCGCTGGCTGGACGTTTTTGCCGACGGCGTGTCCGACGCGGAGTTGGGGAGGCATGTGCTGTCGGATGGGAATTACCTGTGGCATCTCTTCTCCTGGAACCTGGTGCCCTGCCTGTCCGGCGACGCGGCCCGGCAGGCTCTGTCGGAGGCATCCGGTGAGAAATACCTCTTTTATTATGAAGAGCCGCCGGAGGGTGAGCCTCTGGTGCGGCCGGTGACGGCGGAGGAGCTGGTTACCCTGCCCGCAGATGCACGCGCCATTCCCGGAGCGGACTGGTACGTGGTAGACAAGGATTTCACCTGGACGTTTGCGCAGCCCCATGAGGCGGACCGCGGGCCGTACTTCTGCCGGAAAGCCTGACCGAAGGGGCACAACGGGGATTGCCTCCCCTCCGCCCCTGGATATACAAAAAGCAGCGCTCTCCCATTTGGGAGGGCGCTGCTCACATAGTCTGGAAAGGGATCTTACGCCTTCTTGGCGATCTCGGTCAGCTGGGTGAAGGCGGCGGCGTCGTTGACAGCCATCTCCGCCAGCATCTTCCGGTTGATCTCAATGCCAGCGACCTTCAGGCCGTGCATGAAGGTGGAGTAGTTCATGCCGTTCATCTTGCAGGCGGCGGAGATGCGGGTGATCCACAGGGAGCGGAAATCACGCTTCTTCAGCCGGCGGCCGGTGTAGGCATAGCTCAGGGACTTCATCACGGCCTGGTTGGCCACACGGAAGTGCTTAGACTTGGAGCCCCAGTAGCCCTTCGCCATCTTCAGGATCTTATTTCTTCTCTTGCGCGTCATCATCGCGCCCTTGACTCTAGCCATTTCAAAAACCTCCTATTTGAACGTCTCGTGTCTTACTTGTAGGGGATCATCTTGCGGATGGCATCCACATTGGTGGTATCCGCATAGCCGCCGGCACGCAGACGACGAGTGCGCTTGGTATCCTTCTTGGTCAGGATATGGCTCTTGTAGGCCTTGGCGCGCTTGACCTTTCCGGTCTTGGTCAGATTAAATCTCTTCTTTGCACCACTGTGGGTCTTCAGCTTCGGCATAATGGTTGCTCCTTCCGTATCGTTGAAATCAGATTACTTGCCGGATTTGGGGGAGAGGAAGATGGACATCATCCGGCCCTCCAGCTTGGCGGGCTTATCCAGATTGGCGGTTTCGGCGCATTGTGCGGCAAACCGGTCCAGCAGGTCCCTGCCGATGTCGGTATGGGCCATCTCCCGGCCGCGGAATCGGACCGAGACCTTGACGCGGTTGCCGTCGGCGATGAACTTCTGCGCGTTTTTGAGCTTCGTATTGAAATCCCCGATGTCGATGCCCGGAGACATCCGAATCTCTTTGATCTCCACCACGTGCTGGTTTTTTCTGGCCTCTTTTTCCCGCTTGCTCTGCTCGAACCGGAACTTGCCGTAGTTCATCAGCTTGCACACGGGGGGAACGGCCTGCGGCGAGATCTTGACCAGGTCCAGGCCCTGCTCGTCGGCGATCTTCAAAGCTTCCGCAGGGGGCATGATGCCGAGCTGCTCGCCCTCGGAACCGATCAGGCGAATCTCCTTGTCTCTGATCTCCTCGTTCAGTTCATGCACTACTTTACTAATGGTCGAAGCACCTCCATCTCAGAATCACAAAACGCGGATACCATGCAGGCATCCGCGCAACAACAAACCACCGCCCGGTGGTCTGATTACAGCAGTGTAAACCTCTTTGCCAAATCGCTGGAGGTGAGGCGGATGCAGTCAGCCTTCTTTGTTTTGCTGGATTAGTATAGCACCCTTTTGTCCTTTTGTCAATCCATTTTTTCCTCCGGTGACAAGGTTTTTTCCAGCCTCCGCGTATAATTTCCGCAGCTGGCGGTGAGACTATGCCATGTACTCAAGCAGGCGAAAGGAGGAGTCCTGATGAGCAACCGCGACAACCAGAACAAGCGCGATGCCGGCCAGACTCAGCAGAAGGAGAACCGTGAGAACAGCCAGCAGAACCAGAACAAGGCCCAGAAGGAAAACCGCAAGTAACTCCCCTGGAATCGCCATACGGCGGGGCAGACGCCCCGCCGTATTTCTTTTGGAGAGAAGGGCTTACCGCCGGATGAACTGGAGGTTCACATCCACGTTGCCGCCGATACCGGCCACAGAGCACTTGCTGGAATACTGCCAGTAGTCCATGTGATAGTACAGGGTGGGGTACAGAAGCTCGGAGCTCTCGCTCTTGTACTCGGGGTACCAGGAGAGATACGGCTCCAGAGCGCCCTGGTCATATTTGATGTAGCTGACATACTGCCCGGCGTAGACCATGGCGTCGTAGCCGGCCTCTTCGATGCGCTCGCAGAACGCCACTGCGCAGGCGGTGGCCATCTCCGGCGTGGTGCCGTAGACCCGGTAGGTGCTGTCGTGCATCTCCCAGTCGTAGGCCACGGGGCCGTCGATCTCGTGGCCCTCCAGCAGGCTGATAACAAAGTCCGCCTCCTCGATGGCCTCCTCCACGGTGATGGCCTGGGCGAAGAAGTAGACGCCGGTCTCGATGCCCGCCGCCATGGCCCCGTCAATATTCTGGGCGTAGAAAGCATCCTCCATGATGCTGCCGGAGCCGTAGCCCCGCAGGCCGATCCGCACCATGGCGAACTCCACGCCGTCGGCCTTGGCGGCCTCCCAGTCGATGGTGTTGTTGGCGCTGGCCCGGTTCTGATAGGCGGACACGTCGATGCCGAAGCGGGTCCGGTAGTCGTCACCGGTATAGATCAGGCGGTCCGGACGGTCCGGGTCCCACATGAAATCTCCCTGGGAGAAGCGGTTCCGCTCCACCCCGGCGTAGATGGGGACCTGTTGGTTGCTGTATGTCAGATACTCCCCTGTGGTCTCCGAGGGCGTGTACACGTCGCCGGGCTGGATGGCCGGCGGCTGCTCCGGCTCCTCCGGCCGCTGGGAGAGGTCCGTGACCACGGCGCTGCCGAAGTTCCGTACCGCGCCCCGGATGGTCACGTTCTCCAGGGTCACCGTCCCGGTGACGCCGGGGGCCAGAATCAGATCCCCCGTGATGGTCATGTCCTGGAGGCAGGCCCCCTCCGCCGCGTTGACCATCACCGTGCCCTCCACGTCCTGGGTGTAGGTGGTGCTGGTCTGGATCAGCACCTCGATCATGTTGTCCAGGATCGTCACGATCTCCGCCCGGGTGATGGCGTCCGTGGGACGGAAGTACCCGTCGGAGGAATCCGTGATGTAGCCCAGGGCGGACATCTCCGCCAGATACGGCTTCGCGTAATCCGCCACCTGGTCCGCATCCAGGTAATAGACCGTTGCGCTCTCCCCCGAGATGTTGAAGGCCCGTGCGATCATGGTCACCGCCTGCTGGCGGGTGATGGTGTCCCCGGCCAGGGCCTGCCCGTTGTTGCCCAGGTAAACGCCGGAGGCGTGGAGCTTCAGGATGGCATCCTCCCAGTAGTTCCCGCTCAGATCAGAGAACGTCCCGGCGGGCGAGGTGCTTTGGAATTTCAGGAAGCGGTCCAGAATGCCCGCAAAGGCGCCCCGGGTGATGGAGTTGTCCGGCCGGAATGTGCCGTCCTCATAGCCGTTGATGATGCTGTACTCCTCACTCCATTTCGTGATGGCGGTCTCCGCCCAGTGGCCCGTCGTATCGGTAAAGGCCGCCCGGGCCGGCAGTACCAGAGACCCCACTGTCACTGCCAGCGCCAGCAGCGCCGCAAACACCCGTTTTTTTCCCATGATCCGCTTCCTTTCCTGTTTTTTCGACATACCGTGTCCCAAAAAAGTCCCACCGCAGTGCGGAGGGACGCTATAATTGGTTTACATATTATCACAGCCGCTTCTCCCTGTCAATCTCCCGCAGGCAGAAAACGGGCTTTGCAAATTTTTCCGGAAGGTGAATAATCAGGGCAAGCTGGTCCGTGTTATGGGTGAAAGGAGCTGAGGACCCTGACTTCGTTTGGTACCGACGAATCCATCCGCCGCACGGTGGCTGCCTACAGCCCCATGCTGCTGCGGATCGCCATGACCCGCCTGTCCTCTCCCGCCGACGCGGAAGACGTGGTGCAGGAGGTCTTTTTGAAGCTGCTGACCACCCGGCCGCACTTCCGGGACCTGGAGCACGAAAAGGCGTGGCTGATCCGCACCACGCTCCACCGGGCCTGCGACATGGCCCGGGCGGCGGAGCGGCGGAATCTCCCCCTGGAGACCGCGGAGGTCCTTCCAGGCGGAGAGATGCCGGAGCCCTCCCCCATCCTTTCCGCCGTGCAGGCCCTGCCGGCGAAGTACAGCGCTGTCATCCACCTCTATTATTATGAGGGCTATTCCATCAAGGAGATTTCCAAGCTGCTGCAAATCCCCCTCCCTACCGTGGGGACCCGACTCTCCCGGGGGCGGGAGCGACTGCGCCAACTTTTAAAGGAGGATGTGGAATGAATCGCCAGAACTACCGCGCCGCATTTGACGCCGTGGACTTCTCCCCGGACTTCGAGGAGCGGACTCTTCAAAAGCTGGCAGCCATGCGGCACGCATCTGAAAAGGAGCAGAACAAGATGTCCATGAATCGCACGAAAAAAATTACCCTGCTGGCTGCGGCGGCCGTGGCCCTCCTGGCCGTGACTGTGTCCGCCGCCGTGCTGTGGCTGACCCCCGCCCAGGTTGCGGAGGAACTGAACGATCCAATGTTGGCGGAGGCCTTCCAAAGCGAAGCCGCCGTGATCCTCAATGAGACCCAGACCGTTGGGGACTACACCGTCACCCTGATGGGGATGGTCAGCGGCGCCAACATCTCCCAGTGGTGCGCCGATGTCCAGGAAAGCCGCACCTATGCCGTGGTGTCCGTGGTCCGAACGGACGGCACACCCCTGACAGAGGAGAACTATGACGTGGTCCCCTGCGGGGCCTTCACTGTTACGCCCCTGGTGTCCGGCTATGATCCCCGGGCCGTCAACGTGTTCACCCTGAACGGTGCCTGCTCCTCCTTTCTGCGGGACGGCCGGGCCTATTATGTACTGGACACGCAGAGCCTGGAGATATTTTCGGATCACACGGTATATCTCGCGCTGTATGAGGGATTCGCCGCCCCCTCCTATGAGCGTTTCTCCCTGGCAGAAGACGGCACAGTGGATCTGCGGGACAATGTGACGGGCTGCATGTTCACCCTGCCGCTGGACACACATACAGCCGATCCGGACGCTGCCCGGGCCTTTGTGGAGAGTACCGGTATCCCATGGGAGCCTATGACGGATGCGCAGCTGGCGGTGCAGGAGGCGCATGAGGACCTGGAAGTGGAGAAATCCGCGGACGGGGTGGGGAACCAGACCTTCCTGATTCAGGAGGCCAACTGACGAATTGCATACAGCAAGGGCGGAGAGGGGCTCCCTCTCCGCCCTTGTCTTTTCTGGTCAAGCTGTTTGTGTTTGCGGGGGCCGCGGGACCGGAACCACCGCGTCCCGCAAAATGGACTCTGAGCGGAAGGCCGACAGCGCCAACCCGATCAGGGCGCAGTCCACCATGCTGTGGAGATTTCCCGTCACCAGAGGGAGCTGGGCACTGAACAGCACAAAGCCCAGATTCAGCGCCGCCGCAAAGGCCGACTGCACCGCCAGCGTCAGGACAACGGCCAGTGCCAGCAGCTTTCCGCTCTGGCTTTGCTGGCAGGCACATCGCCGCAGCATCCACAGCAGCAGGACAGCCAAAACTGCCAGCAGGAGCAGATAGGGCAACCACCCCAGTTTGTAGACCATGGTGGTGGGCAGAAAATCGTGGTTCCACTCCGGCAGCATCATCTCCGGGGGAAGTTCCATACCCTGTACCGTATTCAGCTGGATTGAGAGGTCTCCTCCCTTCCCCATCAGGCGGGATGCCCCAAGTATCCGGCGAGCCATTACAGCCTGATACCCCGCCCCCTGTGGGTCTATCTCCGGGTGCAGGAGAATCTGAATCCGCGCTGCATTATAGCCCGCCACAAACAGAAGCCACAGCACCGCTCCAGTCATCACAGCGGCCAGTCCGCCCACCGCCGCCAGTCCCTGCCGCCGGGGCACGGTGAACCAGTCCATCTGGATAGCGAGCAACAGCAGAAAGCAGCCAATAACCATCACCTGAATCATCCCCTGAATAAAGGGCGCACACATACAGACCACCGTCAAAGGGATGCCGCCCGCCACGGCAGCCAGCAGGCCCCGCCAGCCCTTTCCCCGGCAGGCATACAGCCACAGTGCGTAGACTGCCGGATAGAACAGCACCACATACCGGGTGAAATAGGATGCGTTGTTGACAGTCGGGGAGAGATGCAGAGACAGCACTCCAACGGCCACCGCACCGATGTACACCCACTTGGCCCAGCGCAGCAGCCGGGAGACGTCCAGGAAGTAGGCTCCGACCAGCACAGCAGCCCCGGTCACCACTGACAGAGCACAGCGCAGCGGATCCAGATCCTCATCCCAGGGTGCTCCCGCTCGGGTGAGGGCGTACCGCAACCAGCCGCCCACCAGCAGCAGCGCCAGGGTCAGGCCCAGCATCCCCCACTGGGGCCTGGGCCGGTGGAGGCGGTCCAGGTCCGCGCCCACGGCCACCGGGTCCCCCATATCCTCCACTGCCAAGCGCTCCGCCTCTTCCGGCGGATGGCCTTCGGCCAGAAATTCCTCCTGCTGGTCCTCCAGATGAGTTTCCAGCTCCCGGGCCGCCACAGTCCGGGCCCGCTTCCAGCGGATTTGTGCCTCCACCGCGTCCAGATAGCCCCGGACGCTCTCAGGTCCCGGCACAGCAGGCACCTCCCCCCAGCACACGGCCCACGGCATCGGCATAGGTGTGCCACGCCGTCTCCTTCTCCCGCAGGGCGGCCTCCCCCGCCTTTGTCAGATGGTAGTACCGCCGGGGCTTACCGGCAGCGGCCTCCCGCTCGTAGGCGGTGACCAGCCCCTTTTCCTCCAGGCTGTGGAGGAGGGGGTACAGGGTCCCCGCTTTCAGGTGGAACACGTCCTCCGACCGCTGCCGCAGCTCGCTGGTCATCTGGTAGCCGTACTTGTCCCCGTCCTCCAGCAGCTTCAGGACCAACAGGGCCATGCTGCCGCTGGCCAGACTCTTATCGACCTCCATAGACTTCCTCCTTATATAGATATTCTATATATTTTGACAGCGCCATTATATATCGATTTCCTATATAAGTCAAGTAAAAAAACCGCCCGGACCAGATGGTCCGGGCGGCAATTCGTTATTCCACAGTCACACTCTTGGCGAGGTTCCGGGGCTTGTCGATGTCACAGCCCCGCTGGAGCGCCACATAGTAGGCGAACAGCTGCAGGGGCACCACGCCCAGAGAGGGCTGGAGCATGGGATGGGTCACCGGCACAGAGACAGTGGCGTCGGCAGTCTTCTCCATCTTTTCCCGGAAGTCCTCGGTGGTCAGGGCCAGCACCTCGGCCCCCCGGGCCTTCACCTCCACCACGTTGCTCATGGCTTTGTCAAAGAGAGGCGCGTAGGTTCCCAGGGCCACCACCAGGGTCCCCGGCTCGATCAGGGAGATGGTGCCGTGTTTCAGCTCGCCGGAGGCGTAGGCCTCCGAGTGGATATAGCTGATCTCTTTCAGCTTCAGGGAACCCTCCAGGCCCATGGCGTAGTCCAGGTTCCGGCCGATGAAGAAGATGGAGTCGTGGTTGAAGTACCGGGAGGCGTAATACTGGATGTCCTCCGTGTGGGAGAGGAACTGGCGCATCTTCTCCGGCAGCAGCTGCATCTCGGAGAGAATGGTGTCATACTCGCTCTGTTCCACCGTACCCAGCAGGTCCGCCAGATAGAGGCCCACCAGATCCATCAGCACCAGCTGGGTGGTGTATGCCTTGGTGGTGGCCACGGCGATCTCCGGCCCGGCCCAAGTGTACAGCACGTCATCCGCCTCCCGGGCGATGGAGCTGCCCACCACATTGACGATGGCCAGGGTCCGGCCGCCCCGGCGCTTGGCCTCCCGCATGGCGGCCATAGTGTCCAGGGTTTCTCCAGACTGGCTGATGACGATGACCAGAGTCTTTTCGTCCACCAGAGGATCACAGTACCGGAACTCGGAGGCCAGCACCACCTCCACCGGGCGGCGCAGCAGCTTTTCCCAGCTGTACTTGCTCACCACGCCCACATGGTAGCTGGAGCCGCAGGCGATGACGTAAATCCGGGAGAGGTCGCGGACGTACTCCGCCGTCAGATGCAGATCGTCCAGCACCACACGGCCGTCCCGGATGCGGGGGGAGATGGTCTTGCGGACCGCCTCCGGCTGCTCCATGATCTCCTTGGCCATGAAGTGGGCGTAGCCGCCCTTCTCCGCTGCGGACACATCCCAGTCCACCAGACTGTGGGTCTTCTCCACCGGCAGCAGCTCGTCGTCAAACACGTCCACGCTGTCGGCGGTGAGGACAGCGATCTCCCCATCGTCCATGTACACCACGTCCCGGGTGTACTTGATGACAGCCGTCACGTCGGAGGCGATGAAGTTGCCGTTCTGACCGTAGCCGATGATGAGGGGGCTGTCCTTCCGGGCGGCAATGAGGGCGTTGGGGTAATCCGCACAGATGATGCCGAAGGCGTAGGACCCCTCGATCCGCCGCAGGCAGCGGCCCACAGCCTCCAGCATGTTGTGGCATTCGTTGTAGTGGAACTCCAGCAGCTGTGCCACCACCTCCGTGTCCGTGTCGGAGGTGAAGTGGACGCCCTGGCGCATGAGGTGCTCCTTGATTTCCAGATAGTTTTCGATGATGCCGTTGTGGACGAGGGCGATCCGCCCGTTCTCGCTGACGTGGGGATGGGCGTTGATGTCATTGGGCTCCCCGTGGGTGGCCCAGCGGGTATGCCCGATGCCCAGGTTCCCCTCCAGGTCCGCGCCGCCGTGGATCAGGTCGGATAAGACCTGAAGCCGCCCCTTGGTCTTGCGCACCTGGAGTCCCGCCGTCTCGGACCGCACCGCCACGCCGGCGGAGTCATACCCCCGGTACTCCATCCGCTCCAGGCCGTCCAGCAGAATGGGGGCCGCGGGCTCGTTTCCTACAAATCCGATGATTCCGCACATATTCGATAATCCTCCTGAAGATTCTGTAATGAATGGTCAAAAGGACAAACACGCAGTCATTTGTCACTTTCTTCACGGTCACAGCCCCCCTTGTTTTGCGGTTGCCCGCATATTTGCCGGCTGTGTACGCGCCCGTGGGCACGGAAGGGCATCCGCCGAATCCTTCGATACTCCCTTCCCCTCGTCGTCCCGCCGCTGGCGGCGGGCGCTGGCGCTGTGATGGGCCGCGGCCCATAAACTCCTTTCACATCTGCGATTTTTCTTTTTTTGATTTTGATGCGGTCACTATAATATGCGCCTGATAAGCCCATCTTAAATAGGTCTGTTAAGACGATTCAGCACATATTGACCGTTGACTGGCTCTACATCTCTCAAAAATGATACTCCATGATATGTTCCCCCTTGCTATCGTATTTCCCGTTAAACCGGAAACCAATCTGTTGATAAAGCTTGATTGCATGGGGATTATTCTCATACACGCTAAGATATACCGTGCCGCTCTGATACTCTGTATGCAATCTGTCAAGAAGCGAAAGCACCGCCTGTTTTCCATATCCTTTTCCCTGATATCTTTTATCAATGAGCAGCCGATCCAGCCATAGCTGTCCCGGAGCCGGCTCTGGAAAATAGCCGTACATAGCAAAACCAATCAGCGTGTCGCTGTCATAAATACCAACAGGCCGCCACAGCTCCAATTCATCTGCCTCCCGCAAGCACTCGCTTACACTCTCAATAAAACCAGCCTGCTCAGAAAAGACAGTCAAGCCCTCAACTTCCCTGCGGTTTTCGGCGTTTACCGATTTGAAATGTAATTGTTTGTGAACACTTGAATCCATCATTATTTTTTCTTATTAATTCTCAAAACTGTTGCTGTATAACTCTATATTTTCTTTCCATGCTTTACAAGAATCTCCCCCTCCTGGGGGAGCCTTATCCCGGATAAAAATCCCGTTCCGGCAGATACTAGCGGAACGGAGGGATTTTCGCCATGATAACCGCCTTTGTCCGAACGATCATTCTCTATTTCCTTATTGTGGTCGGGATGCGCCTGATGGGCAAGCGCCAGATCGGCGAGTTGGAGCCCAGCGAGCTGGTGCTGACCATGATGATCTCCGACCTGGCCGCCGTGCCCATGCAGGACTTCGGCATTCCGCTGCTCTCTGGCCTGCTGCCGATCCTGACGCTGCTGGCCCTGTCACTGCTGCTGAGTCAGCTGTCTCTCCGCAGCCTGCGGCTGCGGGCGCTGATCTGCGGGACGCCCACGGTCCTGATCCGGGGCGGCAAGCTGCAGCAGGACGCCATGCGGAAGAACCGCTTTACCATCGATGAGCTGATGGAGGAACTGCGGGAGCAGGGCGTCACCCGCATCGAGGACGTGAAGTACGCCGTGCTGGAAAACTCCGGCCAGCTGACCGTCTTTCCCTGGACAGCCCAGCAGCCGCCCACGGCGGAACAACTGGGACTGGGGCTGGAGGATGATGTGACACTGCCCATGGTCATCATCAACGACGGGCGGGTCATCCACCGCAATCTGACCGCCTGCGGCCGGGACGAGAACTGGCTGCGCAAGCAGCTGTCCCGGGAAAAAGCCTCCTCTCCCCGCGAGATCTTCCTCCTGACCCTGGACGAACAGGGGCAGGTATTCTGCGTCCGAAAGGAGCGAGAGTCATGAGGGCGTATGGAATATCCGTCGGCATCCTGGCAGCCATCCTGGTCTTTTCCCTGTGGAACAGCTCCTACATGACCGCCAGCACCGTCCGCTGGCGGGAGCAGCTGCAGCAGGCGGACGCCCAAGCCCAGTCAGAGGCCTGGACCGAGGCCGTGGATACGCTGGCAGGCAGCTATGACGACTGGTCGGAAAGCCAGACCTACCTCCACATCGTGGCGCGGCATGATACGGTGGATGACGCGGAGGCCATGTACCGCCGGGCCCTGGCCTTCGCCGCCACCCGGGAGCTGACGGAGTTCCGGGCGGAGATCTCGGACCTGCGGGATCAGCTCCGGCTCCTGGCGGAGACGGAGCGGCTGGATATCAAGAACGTCCTCTGACGGCCTTCACCGGTTGTCGGCCAGGAGCTTGTTCAGCTCTGTCATAAAGGTGTCGATATCCTTGAATTGGCGGTAGACGGAGGCAAACCGGACATAGGCCACCTGGTCCACGTTTCGCAGCCGCTCCATCACTTTTTCGCCGATGGCCTCTGTGCTGATCTCCCGCTCCATGGAGTTCTGTAGATCCTGCTCGATCTCCTCGGCGATCTTTTCCAGCTCCGCCAAGGGCACCGGCCGCTTTTCGCAGGCGCGGATCATGCCGCCCAGCACCTTCCGCCGGTCAAAACTCTGGCGGCTGCCGTCCTTCTTCACCACCACCATAGGCAGGCTCTCCACCGTCTCGTAGGTGGTAAATCGCTTGCCGCAGGAAAGGCACTCCCGCCGGCGGCGGATGCTGCTGTTTTCGTCCGCGGGCCGGGAATCAATGACCTTGCTCTCACTGTAACCGCAATAGGGACACTTCATACTGGACCTCCAAACGCTCCGCCGGCGCCCGGCCGGCAGGTCTTCCCGTGTCTGAGGCCGGGCGGAGAGCCCCTCCGCCACGGCCGTCTTGGGGTTATTATATCATACCCCCGGGAAATGTGGAACACATCATTTGGAATTTTCTGAAAATGTCTCTGTCCGCCGGACGGCTCAGAACACCGGCCGCTCCTCCCCGTTGAAGGCAAAGATGGCGTAGCTCCGGCCATGGATACGGCGGATATGGGCAAAGCAGAACAAGGCGGTCAGCGGAAAGGGGCGGCCCACGTCATAGGGCACCGCCAGCTCCCGCCGCCCCTGCTCCTCCCGGACAAGGACGCCCGGCACAAGGTGCAGCTGCTCCCGAAGCCATGGGGAATGGAGACGCACTGCCGAGCGCTCCAGCGGCGTCCAATCCTCCGGCTCCGGCGGATGGGCAGGGCGGATCTCCCCCTGCCGCAGCTTTCCCAGAGGGGCTGTCAGCCGGGCGGAAAACCGCCGCCGGATTGTGGCCCGGTCCCCACAGGGCTCCAGAACGCCCAGCCGCAGCTCTCCCCGGTCGCCCACCGCCCAGGCGCACCAGAGGCCCTCTCCCGGCAGGCGGCACCGGGCCTCAAACCAGGTGTACAGCGCCTCCTGCTCCGTGATGAGCTCCCCCACAGAGACACCGCCCTGCATCAGTGGAAACTTGTCCATTGCTCTGCCCCCTCTCCAAACGGCCCCGCCTGGCACAACCTATGCCCAGGCGGGGCCGTTTATGCGGAGATCAGGCGACGGTGTAGCTGCCCCGGACCAGCAGCTTGGTGGTGCCGGCCGTGGCGCGGACGCCCCGGCCCTCAATGGTCATCATGTACAGGTGGTTCTGGACCAGCGCACTGCCGTTGTTCAGCGCTGTGGCTGCGGTCTCGTCAATGAGACCGGGGCTGGAGGGAGAAACGCACACAGCCGTTCCCACTCGCAGCATTACCGCACAGCCGATGTCCCCAGTGAGGACTTGTCCGCTGGTGAGGGTCACCACAGTGAAATTGGACGCGGCACTGGCTCCGCTGCCTGCCGAAATGCCCAACTGGGCATTCCGGGCGGCGATCTTCTGGTCCACCCGCTCCATGATGGAGTCCATGAACGTCTCGTTCAAGTAGCTCAGGGTCACCAGCGGGTCGTCGGAGGAGCCGGCCTCCGCCGCCGCGGTAATCGTCACGTTCAAGGCGCCGCAGAGCACCAGCAATGCCAGCAGCCGCAGATACCATCTGTTCTTTTTCATGCGCTTATGTACCTCCGTATTGATTGTCGGATCTGAAAAATCGGTACCCCTGAAAAGGGCGGAACGCCCTTTTCAGGAGGACCCTTCGATCAAACCACGCATTTCCGGGCGGCCAGGAGACGGCTTCCGCCGCAGCGCCCGGCCTGTGTATTGCCGAAGAAACGGATCTCTCAAACCATCTGGTCGTGGGGCAGTCCGAAGCTGACCGCGATGGCCAGATCGACCTTCTCCATCACATTCTCCTCCACATGGCCCATCTTTTCCCGCAGGCGCTTTTTGTCCAGGGTGCGCACCTGCTCCAGCAGGACCACCGAATCCCGGCTCAGGCCGCAGCTGTGGTCCACGGGAAGGTCGATATGTGTCGGCAGCTTGGCCTTCCCGGTCTGGGAAGTGATGGCCGCCGCGATCACAGTGGGACTGTACCGGTTGCCGGTGTCGTTCTGAATGATCAGAACCGGCCGGACACCGCCCTGCTCACTGCCCACCACCGGGGAGAGATCGGCATAGTAAATATCGCCGCGCTTGACACTCGTATCCACAAAGTTCACACTCCGCCGAAAGAAGTACCCATCACCGAAGGCCCTTCGGTGAGGCCACTTTCATTCTCCCACGCAGGTACGGAATTTATACTTTGCCAATGCCGCAAAATTCCGGCGTCCTCGCCCCGCACTATCCTATGCCCGGAACAAGGCGTGTGTGTATGGATTTGTGTCCGCGCTTCCCTGCGCTCACAGCAGCCGCAGGCTCCGCTCCACGATTTTACCGCCTTCGATATACACCCGCGGCACCCGCTTGCTCACCGCGCAGGTCAGCTCATAGGGGATGGTGTTCAGAATGGCCGCCAGGTCATCCACCCGCTGGCGGCGGCCGAAGATCTCCACCTCGTCCCCGACCTTGACGTCGGGCAGGTCTGTCAGATCGATCATGGACATGTCCATACAGATCCGGCCCCGCTGAGGGGCTGGGCCCTGGGCTGTCACCACCGACATCCGGTTGGAGAGGCCCCGGAAGAAACCGTCCGCATAGCCGATGGGCAACACCCCGATCCGGGTCCTTCCCTGGGTGCGGAACGTCCGACCGTAGCTGACGTCCGTGCCCGGGTCAAAGGTCTTGATGGTGGAGACGCTGGACTTCAGGCTCATCACCGGCCGCAGGTCCAGCCGCTGCGCATCGGCGCCCACGCCGTACAGGGCGATGCCCGGCCGCACCATGTCGAGATACATCTCCGGATAGCGGGCCAGAGCGCCGCTGTTGGCGCAGTGGCGGATGGCAAAGGTTCTGCCCCCTGCAGCCAATGCATCCAGCACACGGGTGAACACGTCGAACTGCGCTCTCGTATAAGCCTCACTGTCTCTGTCGTCCTCGTCGGAGACGGCGAAGTGGGTGAAGATGCCTTCCGCCTCCAGTCCCGGCAGGGCGCAGGCGGCGGCGATGGATTCCACGCCTGTGTCAAAGTGCCCCTCCCGCACCAGGAAACCCAGCCGGGACATGCCGGTGTCCACCTTGATGTGGACCTTCAGTGTGCCGCCGCTCTCCACGGCTGCGGCGCTGTACGCCTCCGCCTTGGCCAGGGCGGACACCGCCTGGGTGATGCGGTACTGGATCAGCTGGGACACCATGGCCGGGGGCGTGTGGCCCAGGATCAGAATGGGCGCCTGAATGCCGGCCCGGCGGAGTTCTTTCGCCTCGTCCAAGCTGGACACCGCCAGATAGTCCGCCCCCAGCTGCTCCAGCTTGCGGGACACCTGAATGGCCCCGTGGCCGTAGGCGTCCGCCTTCACCACACCCAAATACTTCACGTTGGGCCCGATCTTTCTGCGGGCCTGCTGATAGTTGTGGGCCAGGGCGTCCAGGTCGATCTCCGCCCAGGTCCGTCTCAGAATCGGTTCCTCCATGTGTCGGTCACCTTCTCCGTCAGTCTATGGAAGCGGCGGGAGGACCCCTCCCGCCGAAGTCATTCCTGGTTTTCTATTGTATCATAAAAGGAAAAGCTCGTAAAGTCTGCCGTCAAAATGATTTCCCCATCCACGGCGATCTCCCCTCGGAGGGGCGTACCGTCCTCCTGCCGCAGCCAGAGGGTGGAGAGGATCTTCCCATTCTGCTCTCCGGTCTGGTCCACCGTCAGACGGAAGCAGGACGTCTCCTGCCAGTCCTCCTCGCTCTCCTCCAGCAGCCACCCGTCCCGCAGGGCGCTCATCAGCTGGGGCAGGCAGGCCATGGGGCTCACCTCCTGGCTGCTGAGGTTCCCGGCGTTCAGGCACTGGTCCTCGTACACCAGCTCCACTTCCCCGTCGGAGAGCACTGCCTTCACGCCCGCGATGGTCTCCGGTGCCAGGACCTCCACAGTGGTCTCCCCCTCCGGCACGTAGTCGCACTGGAGCGTGGCCTCCCAGGCCGCGCCGTCCTGCGTGCAGGAGACCTCCGCCTCCATGACGCAGCCCGCCATGTTCCGATAGGGCATCCGGGCATCCGCCGCATCCCCCGCCTCTCCGCCTGTGCCGCCGCAGGCCGTCAGCAGCAGGCACAGGGTCATCATTGGTACGCAAGCCCATCTGCGCACCGCAAAAACCTCCGTCTTTTATAGGATCTCCCCGATGGCCGCCGGCAGTGACGACACCACGTCCTCCGGCGTCATACCATAGGGCGTCAGGCGCTCCGCCGCCAAGTCCCCGGCCCGGCCGTGGAGCCACACGCCGACCGCCGCCGCCCGAACGGCAGTCGCCCCCTGGGCCAGCAGGGCGGCGACAATCCCCGTCAGCACGTCGCCGCTGCCGCCCTTGGCCAGGCCGGAATTTCCGGTGGTGTTCACCAGCACGTTCCCCGCCGGGGCGGCGGTGAGGGTCCGGTGGCCCTTCAGCACCAGGACACAGCCATGGGCCGCTCCAAAGGCCCGGGCGGCCCCCAGCCGGTTGCTGCCGGTGAGGTCGCCGCCGATGCGGGTGAACTCCCCGTCGTGGGGCGTCAGCACCGTGATTCGGTCTCGCCGGGCGTCCAGTACATCTATATGTCCCCCCAGGGCGTTTATGCCGTCGGCGTCCAGCACCATCGGCTGCTGGATTTTCTGCAGCAGATCCAGCACCAGCTCCGTGACGCCATCTCCCCGGCCCAGTCCAGGGCCCAGAGCCACTGCGTCACAGCCGGCAGCCCGCTCCAGGATTTCCTCTTTCGCCTTGGGAGAGAGCCTCCCATGTTTGTCCGGCAGAGGGAATGGCATGGCGGAGACGCACTTGGCCGCCTCCACCGGCCAGATGGTCTCCGGCACCCCCAGGGACACCAGCCCGCACCCGGTCCGCACCGCCGCCGCGGCAGTGAGATAAGGCGCACCGGTATAGCCCACTGCGCCGCCGACGATCAGCACCTTGCCGAAGGTTCCCTTGTGGCCGTCCGCCCTCCGGGGCGGCAGGGCCGCACGGGCAAAGTCCCGCTCCACCGTCTGGGCCCGGCAGACAAGGCCCCGGACCAGATCCGCCGGGATGCCGATGTCCCGGACCTCCACGTTCCCGGAGAGGGCGGCCCCCTCCCCCACTGCCTGACCGATCTTGGGCAGTGTGAAGGTAACAGTGCGATCCGCCCGAACCGCACGGCCCAGCACGGCGCCGGTGTCCGCCGACACGCCGCTGGCAATGTCCGCCGCCACCACGGCGGCCCTGCTCTCATTCATCCAGTCCACCGCCGCGGCAAAGGGCGTGCCTGCCCCGATGGGCCGGGAGAGGCCCACGCCGAAGAGGGCGTCGATCACCACGTCGCACCCCAACACCCAGGCCCGCTGGCTTTCGTCCGCCGGGTCGAACCGCTCCAGCTCCACACCGCACTCGCTGAGACGGCGGGTCTCCTCCAGGGCGTCCGGCGTCAGCTTCTCATAGTCCCCTACCAGGAACGCCCGGACCTTCAGCCCCTTCAAAAACAGCAGCCGGGCTGCGGCGATTCCATCGCCGCCGTTGTTGCCCGCGCCGCACAAGGCCGCCCCCCGACATTTCCCCGGCCGCTTGGGCAGCAGCGCCAGCGCCGCCTCTGCCACGCCTGCCGCCGCCCGCTCCATCAGGTCGATGGAGGGAATGCCCCGCTCTTCAATGGCCTGCCGGTCCAGCTCCTTCATCTGCGCCGCCGTCGTCAGCTTCATGGCCGTAACCTCCTGTATTCCTCATGGTTTTCTGGTGCCTATTATAGGAATTCCCGCTCCGGATTGCAATCATTTGTAACCAGATCGTCATGGATTCTCCGGTGGAATGTGATATGATGCTTCAAAAAGGAACGAAAGGAGGCGCTGCCCATGAGGCGTTTTGGGGCGCTTCTTCTCCTGACCATCACGCTGCTCGCCGGCTGCGGCGGGCGGGAATCTCCGGTTTCGCCCGATGAGGCCCCGGAGACCGCTTTGACGGAACAAGACGTTAGAAATATGTATACCGCCGCTTCAACGGTCTACGACTGGTTTGACCTGACCACGCTACCCCTGGACAGGGCGGACAGCCGCACAGAGGGAGACCTGACCTACTACCGGGTGGATGCGGAGAATCTCTCCCTGCCCGTTTCTACCGTGGCAGAGCCCACGGACAGTACGCTTTCCTGGCAGCCGCAGCCGGTCACGATCACGTCCCTGGCAGACCTGCGGGAGACGGCGGAGTCCTACTTCTCCCCGGAGATTGTGGACAACCTCTTCGCCCTGTCCCCGGATCACTACAGGGACTTCGACGGCGTTCTCTACGCCACCGACGGGGGCCGAGGGAGCAACCTGTACCTGCTGGACAAGACCGTGGCGGCGGAGCAGGTGGATGCGGACCACTGGACGGTGACGGTCACCTTCTACGCCGACAGCTGGGCCTTTGAGAAACCCAGTACCACCGTCGGCTACTCCCAGGCGGTGCTGGATCTGGAACACACGGCGGACGGCTGGAAATTCACTTCCTTTGTTCCCTCCGACGGGCTGGACCTGGAGGCGGAGACGGTGTTCCAGTTCACCTATGATATTGATACCTTCATGCGTGATGACGCCGGTAACCTCGACACCTGGTCCGACCTGAAGCTGGCCTGCTGGCTGCTCCACGCGGACGGAGCTTATTCCGAAGGTGCCACCGACTATTTAACCAGGCGGTTCCTGGAGGACCCGGACACCTGGTTCGATGCGTTGTCCGTCTTCCCGGACAGCCCCTGGGAGCACGCCGACATTGTGGTGGCCGCCCCGGTGAACGACACCTACGCCTGGTATG
>OLPH01001558.1_pt1 | contig 22201 bp, 23 predicted proteins | sample 1672951 | NCBI WGS metagenome assembly OLPH01 (sample SAMEA3136740, study PRJEB25190) | human gut metagenome | reverse complement strand
ACCGTGGTGCTCTTGTGGCAACTGACAAGGTTGAAAAACGTGACGGTTCCTTCTTTCATGTGGAAACAGGAGAAGAATTGGAGCAAGCACCAGCCAAGATGTCTAAATCCCTCAAGAACGTTGTCAACCCAGACGATGTGGTGGAACAATACGGTGCTGATACCCTTCGTGTCTATGAAATGTTCATGGGACCACTCGATGCTTCAATCGCTTGGTCTGAAGAAGGATTGGAAGGAAGCCGTAAATTCCTTGACCGTGTTTACCGTTTGATTACAAGTAAAGAAATCGTTGCGGAAAACAATGGTGCTCTTGATAAGGTTTATAACGAAACCGTTAAATCTGTTACTGAGCAAATCGAGTTGATGAAATTTAACACAGCCATTGCTCAACTCATGGTCTTTGTCAACGCGGCTAACAAGGAAGACAAACTCTATGTGGATTACGCCAAAGGATTTATCCAATTGATCGCTCCATTTGCGCCTCACTTAGCAGAAGAAATCTGGCAAACAGTCGCAGAAACAGGTGAGTCTATCTCTTATGTAGCTTGGCCAACATGGGATGAAAGCAAATTGGTTGAAGACGAAATCGAAATCGTCGTTCAAATCAAAGGTAAAGTCCGTGCTAAACTCATGGTCGCAAAAGACCTGTCACGCGAAGAATTGCAAGAAGTCGCTCTGGCTGACGAAAAAGTCAAAGCAGAGATTGATGGCAAGGACATCGTGAAAGTGATTAGTGTCCCTAATAAGCTTGTTAATATTGTTGTGAAATAAATTTAAAAGTCCTTCAGAGTTCAGCTCTGGAGGACTTTTGTAAAAAAGTAAAAGACTCAGTTTGAAAATAGTTATTGGTTGGGTGCCTGATATCAAAAAAAGCCTCGGTAGGAAGAACCCTACCGAGGCTTTTAAAAAATTTTTCTTTTATACAGTTAACAGATTACCACATCGTAAAACCAAGTGTCGTTACAAAAGGAGTTTAACATTTGTTACTATTATATATAGCGAATTTTTGACCGTATTCCAAAGAAGTTTGTGTAAAAGGGGTAAAAAAGTCTGGTCATTTGGAACTGTGCAAGAATCCTTTGAAGATCCTCTTGTCAAAAAATTACTATTTCTATATCGAAATAGTTGACAGATGTAATACAGAGTGTTACAATGGTTCAAAAAGTTCGATATAGAATAATAAGGAGTTGGAATGAACAAGGGGTTAGGGGGCTATCAAGCTCTACAGATTCGATTGTTAAACGGGCGTATCTTTCAAAAACTCTTGAGCAAGGAACCAGATGCTCAATACAGAAGTGAACAGGGAAAAATTTTAACGATTTTGTGGAAGCAAGACTTGGGGTGCGCTACTGCGACCGATATCGCTCTTGCGACGGGCCTAGCCAATAATACATTGACCAGCATGGTTAAGAAACTGGCAGAACAAGGCTTGGTTACGATTCAACCTTGCACGCAGGATAAAAGAAAAAAATATATTTCTTTGACAGACCTAGGTTGGGAGCAAAAAGAAATTGGAGACCGTGTTAGTAAAGGGTTGGGTGAGATTTTCTACCAAGGTTTTTCTGATCAAGAAATCCGGGAATTTGAGGCCTATCAAGAGCGTATTATCTCAAATCTAAAAGCTAAAGAAATTGAACTGTAGAAAAAGAGGAGTACCTTATGAAAGCAGTTGTTGTGAGCAGTCCAGGTGGACCAGAGGTATTGGAAGTTGCCGAACGACCAAAACCAGTCCTGAAGGCAGGTTGGAGTCTGGTGAAAATCCAAGGTTTTGGCATTAATCACAGTGAAATTTTTACCCGCAAGGGACAATCACCATCTGTAAAATTTCCTCGTGTGTTAGGGATTGAGTGTGTTGGTCTTGTGGAAGAAACGACACGACCGGATTTTAAGATTGGTCAGCAAATCATTTCCATTATGGGGGAGATGGGACGTGCCTTTGATGGAGGCTATGCAGAGTATACTCTTCTCCCCAATGAGCAAATTTATCCTATCAAGACAGAACTTGATTTGGAAAGCTTGATTGCCCTTCCTGAGACCTATTACACGGCTTTTGGCTCTTTTCTTAACCTCAAGATTGAGGAGAAAGACAGCGTGTTAGTTCGCGGAGCAACCAGTGGTGTAGGAATTGCCTTTGCTAGACTGCTAAAAGGCAAATTTCCTAAGGTTCACCTGGCGGGAACTAGCCGAAATTTAGCTAAGGAAGACCAATTGAAGGCGGTCGGATTTGATCAGGTAATTCTGGAGAAGGATGGTGTCTTGCAAACGCAAGATCAGTTCGATAAGGTTTTGGATCTTGTCGGTCCCAGTGCTATTCTCGATACTTTTGCACGGACAGCAGAAGGCGGGATGATCTGTTCTTGTGGCCTTCTGGGTGGTCAGTGGACTGTTCCAGACTTTGATCCGATTGAGATGTTATCTCGCAATCTCTACTTGACGACCTTTGCTTCTGGCAATGTGTCTCTAGACAAGCTTCAGGCTTTGGTAGATTTTGTCGAGCAGTATCATGTGGATGTACGGCCTGAAAAGGTTTATCGGATTGACCAAATCCAGGAAGCGCATGCTTATCTGGAAGGAAGCCATTCTTTTGGCAAAGTGATCGTGAAAAATGAGGATGATTTATGATTGAATACAAACACGTAGCCTTGCGCTACACAGATAAAAACATTTTAAAAGATGTCAATCTCCATATTGAAGATGGTGAATTTATGGTCCTCGTAGGCCCTTCAGGATCTGGAAAGACCACCATGATCAAAATGGTGAACCGTCTTTTGGAGCCGACAGATGGCAATATCTATATGGATGGAAAACGCATTAAGGACTATGATGAACGGGAGTTACGTCTGTCTACCGGTTATGTGCTTCAAGCCATTGCCCTATTTCCTAATTTGACAGTTGCGGAAAATATTGCCCTCATTCCTGAAATGAAGGGCTGGACTAAAGAACAAATTGCCTCTAAAACCGATGAACTCTTGGACAAGGTTGGTTTGCCTGCTGCAGAGTATGCAAAGCGCAAGCCAAGTGAGTTATCTGGTGGGGAGCAACAACGGATTGGGATTGTGCGTGCCATCATTGGGAAACCAAAGATTCTATTGATGGACGAACCGTTTTCAGCCTTGGATGCTATTTCTCGCAAGCAGTTGCAGAGTCTCATAAAAGACTTGCATAAAGAATTCGGCATGACGACAATCTTCGTTACCCACGATACAGACGAGGCCTTGAAATTAGCCGACCGGATTGCAGTTTTGCAAGATGGAGAAATTCGTCAGGTCGCAGAACCTGAAACAATTTTACAAGCACCTGCGACAGACTTTGTAGCAAACTTGTTTGGAGGTAGCCCTCATGTCTAATTTAATTTCAACATTTCAAGAGCGTTTTAGCGACTGGCTTACAGCCCTCGGACAACACTTACAATTGTCTCTTTTGACCTTAATTATTGCTATTTTCATCTCAATTCCTTTGGCTATTTATCTTAGCACGCGCGATCGTGCGAGTAACTGGGTCTTGCAGATTGCTGGGATCTTTCAAACCATCCCTTCCATGGCTCTTTTGGGACTCTTTATCCCTATTATGGGGATTGGTACGTTGCCTGCTTTGACGGCACTCGTTATCTATGCCATTTTCCCCATCCTTCAAAATACTATTACAGGATTGCGTGGGATTGACCCCAGTTTAGAAGAAGCAGGGATTGCCTTTGGGATGACCAAATGGGAGCGCCTCAAGAAGTTTGAAATACCTCTTGCCATGCCTGTGGTGATGTCAGGTGTAAGAACTGCTGCAGTAATGATTATCGGGACAGCAACCTTGGCAGCACTTATCGGGGCTGGAGGACTTGGTTCCTTTATCCTTTTAGGGATTGACCGCAATAATGCCAGTTTGATTTTAATTGGTGCCCTATCTTCGGCACTCTTAGCCATCACCTTTAACCTTCTGCTCAAATGGATGGAAAAGGCCAACTTACGGACCATCTTTACGGCCTTTGCAGTCATGATCCTCGTATTGGGAGCGTCCTGTGTTCCGAGTCTTCTCTCCAAACCAGAAAAAGAAAACCTGGTCATTGCTGGGAAGTTAGGGCCTGAACCTGAAATTCTAGCTAATATGTATAAGATCTTGATCGAAGAAAACACGGACATGACAGTGACTGTTAAACCAAATTTTGGCAAGACCACTTTCCTCTATGAAGCTCTGAAAAAAGGGGATATTGATATCTATCCAGAATTTACAGGCACCGTGACGGAAAGTCTCCTCAAGCCGGCGCCACAAGTCAATCATGATCCAGAAGCAGTCTATCAAGCTGCCCGAGATGGTATTAAAAAACAAGACGATCTGGCCTTGCTCAAACCTATGGCATATGAAAATACCTATGCTGTTGCAGTGCCTAAGAAAATTGCTCAAGAGTATGGACTCCAGACCATTTCTGACTTGAAAAAGGTGGAAGGGCAGCTTAAGGCAGGCTTCACCCTAGAGTTTAATGACCGACAGGATGGGAACAAGGGCTTGCAGAAAGTCTATGGTCTTGATCTACAAGTCTCCACCATGGAGCCAGCCCTTCGTTATCAGGCTATCCAGTCCGGTGAGATCCAGATAACAGATGCTTACTCAACGGATGCGGAGCTTGCTCGCTATGACCTTGTGGTTCTAGAGGATGACAAACAACTCTTCCCACCTTATCAAGGGGCGTCCCTTATGAAAGAAGCTCTTCTTAAGAAACATCCAGAATTGGAAGGCATTCTAAACAAGTTAGCTGGTAAAATCACAGAGAAGCAGATGAGTCAGATGAACTACCAAGTCGGAGTAGAAGGCAAGTCAGCTAATCAAGTGGCGCGTGACTTTTTGGTAAAAGAAGGGTTTATCAAGAAATAAAGAAAACTTTGTACAAAAAGTAACTTTTTCAAGTTACTTTTTTAGTTATTATTTGTCTGTTTTCTATCATATTTTCAGATATAATAAAGATAACAATTTAAGGAGTCGTCCATGACAATTAGTCAATATACCCTCCCACAATTTATCGTTGATGCTTTTACAGATACCGTTTTTAAAGGCAACCCGGCTGCTGTTTGTCTTTTGGATGAATGGTTATCGGATAATACCTTGCAGAATATCGCCAGAGAAAATAATCTCTCTGAGACAGCTTTTACGGTTAAAAATGATGATTACTATGAATTACGTTGGTTTACTCCGGGTGGAGAAATCGATTTGTGTGGTCATGCTACTTTGGCAACGGCCTTTGTTCTCTTTCAATTTAAAGAAAAAGAAGCTGAAAATCTTACCTTTGAAACACAAAGTGGCGAACTTGTGGTTACTAGGAAAGCTGAGTATTATGAGCTTAATTTCCCAGTATATTCTATGCAGCAAGTTCCAGTCACAAGTGAGATGGAAGAAGCAATCGGAGTGCGTCCGCTTGAAGCGTGGCTTGGAAGGGACCTAGTTTGTATCCTCCCTCATGAAAATGATGTCATTGCTGCGACTCCAGATTTCGATAAAGTTAAAGCTTTAGATGGACTCCTTTTAAATATCACTGCTAGAGGGGAAAAATACGATACTGTTACACGAAGTTTTGCTCCAAAATTATCCATTGAGGAGGATCCAGTTTGTGGGTCAGGTCATTGTCATGTCATTCCTTTATGGGCTAATAAGTTAGGACAAGTAGAATTTAGAGCTTATCAAGCCTCTGAGCGAAGTGGAGTTCTTATTTGTTGCTTGGAGGGAAATCGGATTTACCTTTCAGGAAAAGCTGCCCTCTATAGTCGTGGCGAGATTTATGTAACAGACTAGATGTTGTCTTGTTAAAAAAAGAAGTATAAGCAATAACGATTAAAGTCATTATAAAAACAAAAGATGTCTAGCAGAAGCTAGGCATTTTCAATTACCGAACTTTTTCGCAGAATTTTCAGAAAAGACTTGACAATTTCGAGAATAAGCGTATGATATGAGTAAGAACTCGAAAATAGTATTTTTACTATATTAACTTATGTCGACTAGGTTAGTAAAGTGATAAGACCTAAGAGTTCAGTTGACTATACTATAGAGCGTTACGTCCGAAAGTCATTCCCGACACGGCTCTTTAAAAACAAAAGGAGAAGATTATGAAAACAGAACCGATTCATCGTACCAGTATGTGGAAATTTAAGTTAAGTGCTGCCACCATGACTTTGATTCCCGCTGCCGTGGGGATTAACTATGTTGCCAAAGCCTTGGCGGAGGGGTTAAAGTTGCCCGTTTGGCTGGGGTCTTTGGGAACCTTTCTTGCCAGCATGTTGGCTGGGCCAGTTGCCGGTGCCATCAGTGGTTTCATCAACAACGTGATCTATGGGCTGACCTTATCGCCAATTTCAACCGTGTATGCGATAACCAGCATCGGAATTGGTATTGCTGTCGGAGTTTTGCACGCCAAGGGGTGGTTCTCGTCAGCGCGACGAGTATTTGTTTCTGCAATTATTATTGCCATCGTTTCAGCTGCCATTTCAACGCCACTCAACGTCATCTTTTGGGGTGGTCAGACCGGTATCGCTTGGGGTGACTCATTGTTTGCGGTAATGGTCGCCAATCATGCACCAGTGTGGCTGGCCTCATTTACCGATGAGTTTGTCTTGGATATTTTGGATAAAGTCTGCGTGGCCTACCTGGCATTCTTCATCTATCGTCAGCTGCCGAAGCGGATGGTGCACTTCTTTAGCGGTGATAAATGATGACTGATCAAACATTGATTTCTGGAGCGCCACGGGTCAAGCTCAAGTGGTACCAGGTGATCGATCCGATTACTAAGCTCTTGTTCATCTTGGACATGACGTTGTTGAGCTTTGCCAGTATGAATTTATTGCTTCAGGCCGGATTAATTCTTGTCGCAACACTGCTATTGTTATTTTCCAAATTGAGTTCTACCATCTTTAAGGCGCTGGGATTCAGCCTGTTTCTGATTTGCACCATGCTGATCATCCAAGGGTTATTTTACAGTCGGAATCAAACTGTGCTGTTTTCTGTGCTTGGGGTGTCGTTCTACAAAGAAGGCCTGATTTACGCCACCACTCTGGGTTGTCGAGTATTGGTGATTATTTTGACCAGTGGCTTTTTTATGGTGACCACGAGTATTTCAGAAAACGCGGCCTATTTGGAACTGTCCGGATTGTCTTATAAAACCGTCTACGTTCTGATGTCGGTGTGTTATATTTTGCCGGAAATGATGCGCAATATGCGGAAAATCCAGCAGGCACAAAAAGTTCGCGGAACCAATCCGCAAAAAACGTTGATTCAGAAATTAAAGTCAGTCTTGCCGGTTCTAATTCCATTGGTGATTAAGACCTTGGATCAATCGATGGCGCGGTCGATTTCTCTCCAACTGAGAGGTTTTGATAATCCCAACCGGACTGTCAGAACCTCCCAGCGCGTGTATCGCCTGTCGCGGACGCTGCACATTGGTCTGACTGGATTGGCAATTTTATTGATTGGGTGGAAGATATGGACGAAGATAAACGGATTGTAATTGAAAATTTGACCACCCGTTATCCGGGTACTGAGCAACCACAACTGCGTCAGATTAACGCGGAGGTTCATACCGGCCAGGTGGTTGGGATTATCGGGAATAGCCACTCCGGCAAATCGACTTTGTGCCGTGTGCTGGCAGGGGTCATTCCCAAAATTGTGTCTGCTGAGATTGAGGGCGACTGGCACATGTTTGGCCAGCGAGTGTCCGACAATTGGCCCGTTTATAATGCCATGAATGGAGTTGTACTGCAAAATCCAGCTGGCCAACTAAGCGGGTTGGCAGACACGGTTGCCGATGAAATCGCCTTTGACTTGATTAATCAGGGAATGGCTGAAGGACTGATTCAAAAACGGGTTGAAGAAGTTGCCACGCAAATGGGGCTGATTGAACAGCTGAATTTGCGTCCCGAGAGCCTTTCCGGTGGTCAGATCCAGCGGTTGGCAATTGCCACGGCGATTGTGGCTAATCCGGCTGTTTTGATTATGGATGATCCGACCAGTCAGATGGATCCCCTTGGTCGCCGGCAATTTTTCCAATGGCTGGCCCAAGTCAAAGAGACGACTGTCTTCATTGTCACCAGTGAAATTGACGATTTGTGCGAAGTCGCCGACGTTGTGTGGGTGCTGCACGAGGGTCAAATGGTAGCCCAGGGCAGGCCGGGTGAGGTGTTTAATCATTTGGCAGCTGACTGGCAGATTCCAGCCCCGACAATCCAGCAACTTGCTCAAAAAATGGATTGGCACTTGGCTGATGGCCGGTATCCGGTGAATGACGCTGAACTGAAGGAGGTTTGTTATGTCCACAATTGAACTGAACCACCTGACGTTCACTTATCCGGAACGGTCCTTTAGCTTGGATGTTGAAGACAAACACTTCGCCGATCCGATGGTGGCGATTGTCGGCCAAAATGGTGCCGGCAAATCAACGCTCTTCAAATTGTTGACGGGCTTGCTGACACCACAAACCGGTGTGATTAAGATCGATGGAGAAAATTTTAATGATCTTAAACCAGTCGAAAAGTTACTGAAGGTTGGGATTACTTTTCAGAATCCTGACGATCAGCTTTTCAACCCGACCGTTCAACGAGAGGTGGAGTGGAGTGTCGCGCAGGTCATGGATGACCACGACACGATTACGAGGCGGGCTTTAGCGGCTCTAAAAAGAGTTGGCTTGGATGATAAAACAGCTGAAAGTCCATATGACCTGTCATTGTCGGAACGCAAGCTGTTGAGCGTTGCCACAGTTTTGGCAGTGGATCCGGCGATTTATTTATTTGATGAGCCGATGATGTCGCTTGATTGGGAAAGCCGGCGCAAGTTGACCGCAATTTTCCATCAGTTGGCTGATTCGGGCCACCAAGTTGTGACCATCACCCATGACATGGATTGGGTCGCCGCCGAGTTTGAGTCGGTGTATGTTATGGAACACGGGAAGTTTGGCTTCGCCGGCAGTCCACGGGAATTGTTCAGCGATCACGAACTTGTCCAGCGAGTGGGATTACTACCACCGCGGATTATGGACATAGCGGAGTCGCTGGGTGATTCACAGACATATTTATCGGTTAATGATTATTGCCAGAAAAATCGAGATGTATAGAAAAAGTCACCTCTGCGGGTTTTCCAGGTTGAAGGATTAACTTCAGCTTCTGGCAAGAACTCACATGGGTGACTTTTGTGTTTAATAACGTTTCATGATCATCGGGTGCTTCCTCAGATCGCTTTAGCTCATTAGTTCTTGAAAAAATAAAATAACTATCAAGTTTATTTTGATCAGGAACAATTGATTGAAACCCTTGATTAGTTGTATCTTCTTTGGCTAATATAGCGGTGTTTCCAATACCAGCACGAGAAGTAAATAAGACGGTTCCTACTGGTAAAATTCGAGCTGAACTCTTCTTTAGACCTAGTTCAGTAATAGTCTTTTTACTTTTACTAACATAACTTTGTTCTCCCATTTCAGCTGGTGCATACCAATCAATATCACCGTCCCAGTATTCAGGGTTCGATGTACTTTGTGTTCCACCACCAACAATATTAGATAATTCTCCTAACTTACGCTCTTCCCAAGCGTATCTACTTAAGGATAAAAAGTTTAACAAAAAGCGCCAACCACAAGACATTCCGCAACAGATAAGTTATATTATCAATATAAGTAGAAAGTACTTTTTTTTTAAAAATACAAAATTCAGAAAGAGAGGTGCAGACATGCGCAGCAAAGACAAAATCCTCGGCGTCTTATACGGCCAAGCCATAGGTGATGCAATAGGAATGCCATCGGAATTATGGCCAGTCGAGAATATTCGAGATCAATTTGGTGGAAAAATTACTACTTTTCTTGATGGCCCTGACAATAACGATATCGCCAAAAACTTTAAAAAAGGCCAATACACCGATGACACCAATCAGGCACTAGCTATATTGGATGGACTAATCGAAAACAACTGGCAACCCAATTCAGAGATCTTGGTGAAGCATATTATGGCATGGGCAGAATCAGTCGGTGCTTGGGAGAACAACATCCTTGGACCAAGTAGTAAGGCTGCATTGTCGGCCATCAAAGCCGGCCAAGACCCTCGCCCGATTACGAATCAGGCACTGACTAACGGTGCAGGAATGAGAATCTCACCAATTGGTGCTTTATTTGAGCCCAATCAACTTCCAAAACTTGTCCAAATGGTCTTTGATATTACAAAGATCACACATTCCAGCGATGTTTCAATCAGTGGAGCGTCAATGATTGCTGGAGCCGTTACGGCATCTATGGCCGATCAGAATTGGGACGACATAATCGATTTTGCCTTAAGAGCCAATGATGCTGGTTTCAAATTAGGTGCCCCCACATGGGCAGCCAAGACACATGATCGTTTGCAGTTAGGAATTGAGATTGCTCATAAATATAAGGATGATGACGGCAAATTTAGTCAGCATATTTACGACTTGATCGGCACAGGAACAATGATTTCTGAAAGCATCCCCGCTGCGGTTTCAATCGCTTATTATTGTCGCGATGTTCAAAAATGCGCCTTAATGTGCGCCAACCTTGGTGGTGATACTGACACCATTGGTGCGATGGCAACCGCAATTTGTGGCGCCAAGAATGGTCAATCTTCCATTCCTGTGGAGTGGGTTAACTTAATCGATCAGCAAAATCCCGAGCATGACTTCAATGAGTACGCGGATAAAATTTTACAGTTCCACATTAACCAAAAGGGGTGATATTCATGGATGACAATATTATCAAGATTCCAGATTCGGAGAAAACGTTGACTGCTGGCAAACTCTTTTACAACTGGTTCGCAGCCAATATCGGTATCATGGGCTTTGTGTTTGGTGCCATGATCGTCAGTTATCATCTATCATTTTTTCAAGCTATTATTGCGTCACTTGTTGGTGCGCTGTCCTTCGCGATCCCTGGTTGGGTCGCAATGATTGGTCAAAAAGAAGGGGTCACAACTTTTAAATTGAGTCGGGCGGCCTATGGCACGCATGGCAATAAAATTCCTAATGCGATTGCCTGGTTTAACATGGTTGGCTGGCTTGCCGTTAATGTCATTACGGGAACATTGTTGTTGGTATCACTATTCAGTATTATCAATGTTAAAAAGTCTTCAGTTACAACAGCGGTCGCCCTGGTGATCTTTGGTGGGCTAGTTGTTCTATCCGGTTTGTTAAAAGAAGATACCCTCGCTAAAATACAAACCTGGTTGAGTTGGATATTTGGAATTTTAACTGTGCTGATTCTCGTGTTGTTCCTCTTAAAAGCCAAATGGCAGGAAGCTTTTAGTCTACCATCGGGAAGTTGGATTACTGGGGTCCTTCCTGCTGTGAGCATCGTTGCTGCCGGATCTGGTATTTCATGGTCGATGGCTGCTGCCGACTGGGGAGCCTATGTGACCAAAAAGACAAAGCCGTCTGCTACTTTTTGGAACACTACAATGGGCGGAGCCGTTCCTTTGTTTGTCTTAATGGCCGGAGGAGTAATGCTCAGTACGATTGAACCCTCATTGGCAACTACTGGTGATCCGTTTGGCGTCATGTATTCTGCTTTACCAACTTGGATCGGGCCAATTTATTTCTTAGTTGCAGCTGGCGGACTCATTCCGCAATGTATTATTTCGTTTCGATCTGCACGCATTAATTTGGCGACAATTGGAATTAACGTCACTCAACGAACCTCATTAATGATTCATGGGGCCATCGTTTTGGCAATTCCGATTTATGTATTGTTTATTTCTGGAAACTTTCTCAGTAATTTTGAGCTCTTCTTAAATTTCTTGGGCATTTGTCTAGCAAGTTGGGTGGCAATTTTCTTATGTGATAGTGTCATGTTCAGATCACAAAGTTATGATGTCGCTCTGCTTGAAAATGATTCAAAGACACATTTCAATTGGCGGGGAATTATTTCTTGGATCTTGGCTACAACTACTGGATTCTTGTTCACAAATAACGCAATTTGGAATGGGCCATTTGCTCATGGTATCTTTAGGAATAATAGTTTAGGAGTCTTTGTCTCCGCGATTATCGCGATTATTTGCATGTTGTTGTGGAAGGTTGCCGTTCCAAATAAGAAGGGGGCATAAATGAGTAAAACATTAGTGATCGGAGCGGCCTTTGTTGATGTGTTAATGGACGTTCCAAAGCTACCAACGACTGGTGAAGATATTAGTGGTCATTTACGGGCAAATATCGTAGGTGGATCAGCCTTTAATGTATATGGCGCGATTAAATATACGGGGCAGGATGCTGATTTATTTGTGCCAGTTGGGGAAGGCCAATACGCGGACTTGGTATCGGAGGATATGGCTAAGATGGGTATTCAACCTCTTCTAAAAGTTAATGGTGCAGATAATGGCTGGGATATTTCATTTGTGGAGCCGGATGGTGAGAGGAGCTTTTTGACTGTTAACGGCATTGAACAGCTCTGGCAGCCTGATTGGTTCGAGAATATCGACATTTCTAATTATGATTCTTTTTATATTAGTGGTTATGAAATGGAAGATGATAAGGTTGCGGGAGTCATCCTGGATGCGTTGGATAAACGAAATTCTGATTCTCAAGTGTTATTTGATGCTTCACCAAGAATTGAGTATATTTCTCAAAAGACCCTTCAGAGATTGTATGACAATCACGTTATGATTCACTGCAATGAAGACGAAACTAGATATCTGTTTCCGGGAGTAAGCAGCTTGGAGATGAAGTGCCAGGAAATCTTTCTTAAAACTCACGCACCAATTGTTCTGACCTTAGGTGAAGAAGGGGCTTATCTTTATGCAGGGAAGCATCATTCTGAGATGGTCCGTTCGGCCAAAGTCAAGGTTGTTAATACGCTTGGAGCTGGTGATACGTTCTGCGGTGGTTTTCTGGCTGGTCTAAGTCAGAATATGAGCTTGCCAGAGGCCGTTCAGCAGGGCAATGAGCTGGCGGCTCTTGTTGTTGGTCAAGATAGTGGGACCTTGTTGAATAAGCAATAGAATAATAGGTTCTGTTGCGAAGTTTGAAAATCAAACGCGCCCTCTCTGAATTCCAAATATCTTAGGCTGTTATTCCCATTAATACCTTGATTTCAGTGGCTCTTTTCTACCATTTGTCAAGTCTATCAAGGCTTTAAGTAAAAAAAAGAGATAAGACAGTATCTATTCTGAGGTTACTGTCTTATTATTAACACTTTTTGATCTATCAAGCCCAGTTCAAAAAAGAACAGCAGGAATTTGTTGCCCGTAAATTGGATGCGGTGGGATGGATCAAGTACTCATCAATTAGTGTGCTTTGGTGGTTAACCTTTGGTTTCATTTACCAATCCGTTGGCGCCAATCGTCCGTTCCGTGATTCTATTATCGATGCGACAAATGGTGTTGGTCAGCTCTTGATGACAGCTGTTTACCGTGAACAATGGATTTTTTGGGCTGCTACTAATGTTTTCTCTATCTACTTGTGGTGGGGAGAAAGCCTACGAATTCAAGGGAAATACTTTATTTACTTGATCAATAGTCTAGTTGGTTGGTACCAATGGAGCAAGGCAGCTAAGAAAGCTTAGTACTAATGTTTGTCAATTAATAAGAGGATTCCATAGGGTCCTCTTTTTGTTTTTTAACAGTGAAGCACAAGTCTTGCTTTTCTTTTTATTTATGGTATACTTGTTCCTGTATCAGATACAAGTTGGAAAAGGAGTCAATATGGATACGAGATTTTCAGTTGCTTTGCATATCTTAACGATGATTAGTGAGAGTAAGGAAACTCTGAGTTCTCAGGCATTGGCAACTAGTGTTGGAACTAACGCTAGTTACATTCGAAAGCTAATCGCCTTGTTGAAAAATGCAGGCTTGATTAGCTCCCAGCAAGGGAAAACAGGTTATCAACTTAACAAGACTGCAAAGGAAATGACATTGTTAGAGATCTATTACGCTACTCAAGAAATCAAACATATCAGTTTATTTCCTGTTCATCAAAATAGCAATCCGGATTGTCCCGTTGGAAAACATATCCAAGGAGCAGTTTCTCCACTTTTCGCTAGGGCAGAATCTCAGTTAGAGAAGGAATTGTCAAATCAAACTTTAGAAGATGTTATTAACAATCTTTATAAAGATGCCAAACAAAAACGAAACTGATTTGCATGCAGATCAGTTTTAAAAAGACTAGACTTGTATCTTTGCCAGATACAACAAAGAATAGAAAAGAGAAGACAATGAAAGTAGCACAACACACTACCTATAACCAAAACAATATCACACTGAACATTACAGAAATCGCTAAACCAAGTATCACAGACAAAGAAGTTTTGGTCAAAGTCACCGCAGCTGGTGTTAATCCTCTGGATAACATGATTTCCCGAGGAGAAGTCAAGATGATTGTCCCTTATAAACTCCCACAAACTGCTGGAAATGAAGTAGTTGGGGTTGTTGAAGAGACCGGTAGACAAGTCAAAAATCTCAAAGTCGGGGACCGTGTCTTTGGGCGTCTCCCACTCGACCACATCGGTGCCTTTGCAGAATACGTAGCTGTCGATAGTCAGGCTCTAGCCAAGGTTCCAGACTATCTTTCAGACGAGGAAGCGGCTGCTGTTCCTTTGACTGCCTTAACCATTATGCAAGCCCTAGAACTCATGGGAGCACAAGCTGGCAAGACTATCTTTATCTCTGGTGGTACTGGAGGAGTTGGTGGAATGGCTATTCCAATTGCCAAAGCCGAAGGTTTGAAAGTCATCACCAATGGAGCTGGAGATAGCGCTGAGCGAGTTTTGAAGCTAGGAGCAGACCGCTTTATCGATTACAAAACAGAGGATTATACAAAAACTGTTAGCCAGGTTGATTATGTCCTTGATACTCTTGGGGGTTCTGAGACTGAAAAACAAATGTCTGTCATGAAAAAAGGTGGTCAGCTTGTGTCCCTTCGGGCTATGCCAAATGGTGACTTTGCCAAACGGATGAACCTGCCAAAATGGAAACAGATGATTCTTGGCTTAGCCGGTCGCAGATTTGATAAGATGGCTAATAAATACGGCGTTCACTACCATTTTATCTTTGTGGAAAGCAATGGCGCTCAATTACAAGAAGTCGCTGATATCTTCAGCACATTAGAAATCAAACCATCTATCGATACAGTCTATCCATTTGAAGAGGTGAATAGCGCCTTAGACAAGGTCGCTAATGGGCGCTCACGTGGAAAAACAGTCCTCAGCTTTAAGAAATAAAAAGGAAAAGATAATGTCATATCTTACAACTAAAAATCAATACATCACTGTCGACGGGAACAAAATCGCCTATCGCGAACTCAGCAAAGGCAAATCAAAACTGCCTCTTCTGATGCTGGTCCATTTGGTAGCAACTCTCGACAACTGGGATCCAAAACTCTTGGACTTGATTGCTGAAAAGCACCATGTGATTGTAGTCGACCTTCCTGGTGTCGGAGCCAGTCAAGGCAAAGTGGCGCCAACCATTCCTGGAATGGCTGAGCAGACAATTGCCTTTATAGAAGCTCTTGGTTACGATAAAATCAATCTCCTTGGCCTTTCTATGGGAGGTATGATTGCCCAAGAAATGGTCCGAAGCAAGCCTGATTTGATCAATCGTCTCATCTTGGTAGGAACAGGACCTCGAGGTGGAAAAGAGGTAGATAAGGTCACAGGGAAAACATTTAACTATATGTTTAAAGCTGGACTCGAGCGCATCGATCCTAAACGCTATATCTTCTATAACCATGATGAACAAGGAAAAATCGAAGCTTTTAAAGTTCTCGGACGAATGGGGATGCGAACCAAGAAATTTGCGGACAAAGACATGAGTGTGCCTGGTTTCTTGACGCAACTCAAAGCTATTAAACGTTGGGGGAAAGATTCTCAAGACGACCTAAGAATTATCACTCAACCAACCTTAATCGTCAACGGGGACAAGGATATGCAGGTTCCAACAGAAAATTCTTATGACATGCATGAGAAAATAAAAGATAGTAAGCTCATCATCTATCCAAATGCTGGGCATGGTTCGATCTTCCAATATGCAGAGGAGTTTTCAAAAGAACTCATTACTTTCTTGGAGGACTAATATGGTCAAAACGATTCTAATAACAGGTGCTACGGATGGCATTGGAAAGCACTTGGCAAAGAAATTGGCTAGTGAAGGGCATCAGGTCATTCTTCATGGACGCAATCCTCACAAACTGGAATTAGCGCTTCAAGAGGTTCGGGCCGTTTCCCTGAGAGGTAGAGTTTCTAGCTACTTGGCTGATTTTTCAAAATTAGATGATGTCTATCGATTTGTGGAGGAAATCAAGCGAGACTTTCAAAGGATCGATGTCTTGTTTAACAATGCAGGTCTGTATGCAGGGAAAGAGCGAAAAGCGAGTTCTGAAAACGTCGAACTAACCTTTATGCTGTCTGTTCTGGTTCCCTATATTTTGACAACCGAGCTAAGTCCCTTGTTAGAAAAAGCGCCTGACGGTCGTGTCATTAATACTTCTTCCTATATGCATCATTTTGCCAAGGTCAAGGATTTGGACTTTGGATTTGAGAACAACTATCATCCAGGATTGGCCTATAATAATTCCAAACTCTATACCATCTGGATGACCCGTTATTTGGCAAGAGACTTCCTTTTAAAAGGTTCAAATATCATCATCAATTCTTACCATCCGGGCTTGATTTCAACTAACTTAGGGAATAATTCTAGTGATGAAAAGACGAAAAAGTCTCTCTTTGGACGCCTGATGAAATCTCTCTCGAAAGATCTAGATCAGGGAATTGAAACAGGATATTATCTCACTTTATCAGAGGAAGTCAGGGGCTTGACTGGCTACTATTTTGATGAAAAGAAAGTCAAGTCGGTATCTGAAAAAGTCTACTCATTTGAAAAAGCACAGAAATTGATGGATTACTGCCAAGAAAAGGTCAAAATTTTTAAAGAAAAGCAGGATTTTTAATTCCTTATTGATTTCTTAACTACCAAAAAACTCAAGTTTTCATTGATAAAACTTGAGTTTTTCTTAGATGAGGGCTAACAAAATGGTAAGAATCATAGCGATTCCAAGCCGAATGACATGGTGGGCTGGATTGAAGTTTTCTTTGTGCTTGCCATTCCAATAGGCTCCGTAGCAAATCAACCCACAACCAATCAGCCAAAGAGATAGTGCGACAATCGAGGCAAAGAAGTAGAGGAAGAGAGACAAAGTCGCAAGGCTACTTCCGATGAGGAGAAATTGATTTCCTAGAGTGTGATTTCTTTTTTTAACTTCAGAAAGGGAGGCCAATAAATGAAGCAGAACAAAAGTAAGTGCTAAGAAGACTGTAATGATGCTAAAGATGGGATAAAGTGACATAGATGTTTCCTTTCCAAGATATGATTGTCTAAGTGCTATTTTTTATGACTGATTTTATTAAGAATCATAAATGATACTACAAGATTTAAAACGATAACCAGTAAAGTCAAAAAAGAGTAACCATAGAGTTTGACTGAACTTTCAATTTTTAGAAATGTGATGGAGAACAAGCTCGTTAAAATGCCCGTTAACAAGCCAGGAACATATTTTCGAAGGACAATTGTCTGAATCAGGTGTCCGAAAATATGGTAGATATAAGCAATTACAATGGTTGCGTAAATAGTATAGTTGCTAAACTGATAGCTAAGAAAAAGTGATAGCAGCAGGATCAGAAACTGCTCCAAGACAATGGCATTGAAAGTTAAAGGAGTGTAATAAGAAAGGAATCGAATATCTGGAAACTGTGCTGATAGTTTTTTGACAAAGGATGGCATCCATATGATTTCCTCAAGTTCGTGAAGCATGAATAAGGCTGGAAAGAGAAAATAAAATTGCACGCTGGTCATTGAAAATACTCCCTTCTAGTTCGACCCCACTTTTAAAATCTCCAAATAAAACTGGGTCACTTCTTGTTCGGTGTAGGACTTGCCTTTTTTCAACCACCAGCTGAGGGTTTCAATGAAGTTGGTTACGACCAGGTGTTTGAGATAGGAGTGGGGTATGTTGGGGTGAGATTGAATCAGTTCGTCTGCTAGCATGGGATAGACGTCATGTTCCAGTTCTTTTCGCAGCTGCCGGATAAAATAATCGTTTTTTGAAAGCAAGAGACTGGTTACATGGTCTTGATTTTTCTTGAAATGCTGAAAGATATGGGCTAGGTAGTATTGGAGAGAGAGCTGATCATCTCGCTCAAAGAGGTGGTGAAAGAGCTTTTGGCAGAGCTCATCCAGTAGTAACTCTTTGCTCTCATAATGGCTGTAAAAGGTCGAACGCCCTACATCAGCCAAGTCAATAATCTCTTGGACGGTGATGGCCTCATAATCCTTTTGGTTAAGTAAGTGCAAGAAAGCTTGATAGATAGCTTTTTTAGTCTTGGTAATGCGACGATCTTGTGCAGTCATATGGACACTATGAACAAACTGTTCAGTAACGTACACAGCGAACGGTTTGCCCCTATCCTTTCTGTTGATAGTATTGGATAATAGATAATGAACATGATGTTCATGAATCTATTATAACAAAGGAAGTAATATAATGAAGACAAAATATGTGGTTTGGTTGGCTTTTTTATTAAATCTAAGCTTTGCCATTGTTGAGTTTATTGCGGGTGGAATTTTTGGTTCTAGTGCAGTTCTCGCTGATTCGGTCCATGACTTTGGGGATGCGGTTGCCATTGGCATCTCGGCTTTTCTAGAGAGCATTTCCAATCGGAAAGAAGACAGCCATTACACCTTGGGCTACAAGCGTTTTAGCCTTTTAGGGGCCATGGTGACCGCTGTGATTCTGATGACAGGGTCTGGTATGGTGATTTTGGAAAATATGGTCAAACTGTTTCACCCACATCCTGTCAATGAAGAGGGACTTCTCTGGCTTGGAATTATTGCCATCAGTGTGAATGTCTTAGCAAGTCTGGTCATTCGTAAGGGACAAACCAAGAACGAATCTATTCTCAGCTTGCACTTTTTGGAAGACACCTTGGGTTGGTTGGCTGTCATCTTGATGGCCATTGTTCTCAGGTATACTGACTGGTATATCCTGGATCCTCTCTTGTCTCTAGTCATTTCTTTCTTTATTCTCTCAAAAGCCATTCCTCGTTTTTGGTCTACGCTCAGGATTTTCCTCGATGCCGTGCCAGAAGGGGTGAATATCCAGAAGATCAAGACGGATCTGGCAGAGTTGGACCATGTCGCTAGTATTAACCAGCTTAATCTTTGGACCATGGACGGCTTAGAAAAAAATGCCATCGTCCATGTATGTCTGGAGCATGTCAAGCATATGGAGGTCTGTAAAGAGTCTATTCGAGACTTGCTCAAAGAGAGGGGCTTTCAAAATGTCACCATCGAAGTTGATGAAGACTTGGCAACCCACCGAGCTCACAAGCGAAATATCGAAGAGCTGGAAGCAGAAAGTGAGAAAGAGCACCATCATTAAGGTTTGTTTTTTAACTCTTAGAGGCTTCTCTAGGAGTTTTTTTGACACTAAACTCTCTAAAGTATGCCTTTTCATGCTAAAATAGAACAAACGTGAAACAAGGAGTAATTATGAGTAAGAGAGCTGTGTTGATGATGACCTTTGGGTCACCAGAAGAGATTACCTATGAAGGAGTAGCGGAGTTTTTCACGAATATCCGGCGTGGTGTTCGTCCTGAACCACATGAAATTCAGACTTTATATGACAATTACCTCCGAATTGGTGGAACTCCACTTCAAAGGATAACTAGAGAAGAAGTGGATTTGGTTGCTTCTGCTCTTGGAGAACGAGTGTCGGTCTACTTTGCTAATAAATTTTCCCGCCCTTTTATCACTGATGTAATCAAAGAGATGGAGAATGACGGAATTGAAGAATGTTTGTGCTTGATTTTAGAGCCTCATTATTCTTACTATTCTGTCATGGGATATGAGAAATTTTTAGAAAGTGAGCAGATTAGGTTCCAAATTATCAAGGATTGGTACCAAGAAACTTCACTTCTCCACTATTGGGCTGATGAGATTCGAAAGATTTTAGATCAAATTGGAGATGACAGCTATAAGGTGATTTTTTCAGCTCACAGTGTACCAGTTTTGGCTCTTGATTTTGGCGATCCTTATATCGATCAGATTTATGACAATACTCGCTTGATTGCGGAAATTTTAGGCCTTGAAGAAGACCAGTATACCAATACATGGCAGAGTGAAAGTGATATTGGTATTCCTTGGATTAAGCCTGATGTCTTAGAATACCTTCGTGATGAGAAGAAACACCCTGCCCACTATATTTTTGTCCCGATAGCTTTTATTAGTGAGCATATTGAGGTTCTTTTTGATAATGATGTGGAGTGTAAGGAGCTTTGTCATGAGCTTGGTGTGGCCTATCACCGTCCTCCTATGCCAAATAGCGATTCTCGTTTGATTAAAGCACTTCTTTCAACTATTCAGTCTCATATAGACGGTGACTATCGTTACTATCAACCTCAACTAGAGACTTTTGATGAGTTGGAAGCCCCTTCAAACACAGGACAGATTTTAGAAGAGGAAGAAGATATTCAGATGCCTGATTTCGTCAAAAAATTGATTGCTAAAAAAGGTCGAGAGAATGTCAAGATGCCATATCTAGTTAAGAAAATGCTTGAAAAGAAGTATGGAAAAAAATATGATTAAGTAACTAAATATGACAGTAATAGAGAGTGTTTGATGTGAGCGATTTCTTGTTAAAAAGTATATACTATCAGAAACGAAAGAATAGAGGTTATTAAATGAAATCAGCAGTTTATACAAAAGCTGGGCAAGTGGGTCTAGTAGAAGTGGAGCGTCCACACATCGAAGCACCAGATGATGCCATTATCAAGATAGTACGTACTTGCGTTTGTGGATCGGACCTTTGGAGTTACCGTAATCCGGAAATGGAAGAGGGACATAGAAATAGTGGTCATGAGGCTATCGGAATTGTCGAAGAAGTTGGCGAGGAAGTTACTACAGTAAAACCAGGTGACTTTGTCATTGCCCCTTTCACACATGGTTGTGGACAGTGTGATGCCTGTCGTGCTGGTTTTGATGGCTCTTGTGACAACCACCTAGGTAATAACTGGTCTGGGGGCGTGCAGGCTGAGTATATCCGTTTCCACTTTGCCAACTGGGCCCTTGTCAAAATTCCTGGGCAACCTTCAGATTATAGTGAAGGCATGCTCAAGTCGCTTTTGACACTGGCTGATGTCATGCCGACGGGTTACCATGCGGCGCGTGTGGCTAATGTGCAAAAGGGTGATAAGGTAGTCGTTATCGGAGATGGGGCTGTTGGTCAATGTGCTGTCATCGCAGCTAAGATGCGTGGTGCTTCACAAATTGTCCTTATGAGTCGTCACGAAGATCGTCAAAAAATGGCTTTGGAGTCAGGTGCAACTGCAGTTGTTGCTGAACGTGGCGAAAAAGGCATTGTCAAAGTCCGTGAAATCCTCGGGGGAGGAGCAGATGCAGCTCTTGAGTGTGTCGGTACAGAAGCAGCGGTAGATCAGGCCCTTGGAGTCCTTCATAATGGTGGCCGTATGGGATTTGTTGGTGTTCCACACTATGAAAACCGTGCCATTGGCTCAACCTTTGGACAAAATACAACGATTGGTGGCGGACCAGCCTCTGTCACAACCTATGATAAACAAGTTTTGTTAAAAGCTGTTCTTGATGGCGACATCAATCCAGGACGAGTCTTTACGACAAGTTATAAATTGGAAGATATTAATCAGGCCTATAAAGATATGGATGAACGCAAGTCTATTAAATCTATGATTGTGATAGAGTAACGAATTAAGTCGATCACTTTTGATTGCGGAAAAGAATTTTCTAATTGGAAATCTATTTCGAATGCACATGACATTGATATTTTCTTTGCGGATCCAGGATGTCCTGGGCAACGAGGTCTCAATGAACATTCTAATGGCTTATTAAGACGAAATGGACTACCTAAACAAATAGATTTTACGAATATTTCTCAAAATTATTTATCAGCTACAGCTGATAAAAGAAATAGAATTCCTAGGAAGTCTTTGAATTATCAAGCACCATCCCAAGTTTTTCTGAGTTACATGAAAAATCTAACTTAATTTGACAATTTAGGGAGATAAAAATAGGGAGTGGAAAAAGCCCAACCAGACAAATCTTCAAAGAAAGATTTGTTTTTTTTATAACTTTTGGTTGACAAATGTAAACATTAGGAATAGAATAACATTGTAAGGTTTACAAATGTAGATTTAGAAAGGAGAAGCCATGCAAATTTCCAATGCGGAATGG